>Ga0209636_10006309_pt1 | contig 12101 bp, 8 predicted proteins | sample DeeMarSWOR152_54_FD_187464 | JGI IMG/M metagenome (GOLD analysis project Ga0209636, IMG submission 187464) | Marine sediment microbial communities from White Oak River estuary, North Carolina - WOR-1-52-54 (SPAdes) (version 2) | ecosystem: Environmental > Aquatic > Marine > Intertidal zone >...
CCTTTCAAAGAAAGCAACGTATTCCAACATGAGGGCGAAGAGTTTATTTATGTCCTAGAGGGGAAATATGAGTTCATTTATGACGGGGGAAAATACATAATGGAGGAAGGTGACAGCGTCTATTTTGATTCAGGTGTGCCCCATACTGCCAGGAGCCTGGGTAAGAAAAAGGCAAAGATCTTGGCTATCATGTATAGTTATAAAAGGCTTTAAGTTCGGTTTCTAATAGGCTGTCGGAAATGAGAGGATATAAATATGACCCTGCTTTGGCTATCTGGTCTATCGCGGCCGGTTTCAGCATCGGTATATTGATACCTCCCACCATTATCCTCATTATTTCGCACTTACAAGAAAGTGGTTAAACTGGAAGAATCTCTGGGAGATCGTCGTGGGGACGACAAAAAATATGGGAATGATGTTTATCATTGTAATGGGCGCTATGGTACTGAGGTACTTTCTCGCCATCACATGGCTTCTCTTTGATGAGATGGCAAGCGTATGGCGGAACTCCCTGTGAGCCATTTCGTTATCTCATGCTTCCCCGGAACAAAACAGCGGTCTTTCGAGAATCAATTTTATCATTCTTGGCTTTGCCACTGTGGATGGCTTTTACATAGAAGGCGTGACCGAGGACGAAGGGTATTCCTTGTTCGGCAGAGAGATCTGCGATCCAGCACCATGCGAACATACATTCTACCCCAACCACGACATCTTCCCGGAAAGTCTCGATTACCGCGAGAAAGACTTCTCGATCGGTTTTTATATTTCGGTGAAGCACAATTTCTCCTGCGATATCGAGGACACAAGCATACATTTTTTTAGCATGAAGGTCGATTCCGCAATAAAATTTGTGTTGTTTGGTCTTAACCCGCCTCGCGGGTAAAATCTAATTTGCCTTCCTCCTTTTTTGGTTATGTGTTTATTGGGTAAATCTCAGTTTACCATTTTAAGGGGAGGCCTTAAATAGTATCAAACGGTTCAAAAGGGACCTACAAATCCACTGTTATCCTTTGCCAGCCACTTCACCGTGACTCTATCATCGACTTTCTGATACTTCTTAAAAAACGAAGATCCAAATTCTTTTAGTACAAAAAAACCTATGTATTCTTCTATCCTAGAAGATGAGAAAATAGGCCCCGGGATTATCCTCTACCTGATCAGAAGGCGTGTATGGGTATAACACCCCATGAAAAGGCCCTCCCAAAGGAAACCACGTCACTATCGGATCCGTGGTTAAGCTCTCATAAGATTTCCCCAGTAAGTAAATGATCCAGACTCTATGATACTAAAGTTCTCATTCGGTAACACCACGAAAAGACTTTGGCGAGATCCTCAGTCTGGGTTCGGTCGAAGGCTCCGTCGAGTCGATAAATAACATACCAGGTTCAGAATCTAACTGGGAAGCTTTCGTTTGCTACTTAAAATAATGACGCAATCATACCTCCACCATGAACTACAATAGTTTGCCCAGTTATGTAATCAGAGGTGTCAGAAGCTAAATATAGTGCTGTCTTGCCAATATCGCTCGGCTCACCTATCCTGCCTAGCACCATTTTCCCGGCAATTTCCCTTTCCGCCTCAGGTGTACTCCTTAATTCTACGTTCATATTAGTTTTTATCATGCCGGGCGCAATGGCATTAACACATATTCTATATTCGCCAAGCTCCAGCGCTAACTGCTGGGTCAGCATAATAACGCCTGCTTTAGACACAGCATAAGCACCAATACCTGGTTGAGGGGTTCTGCCTAAATCTGATGCTATATTAATTATCTTACCACGTCTTCGGTTAATCATTTCCCCCGCTACCGACTGGCAACAAAAGAAAGTTCCCTTAAGGTTAGTGTTAATAACTTTATCCCAATTACTCTCATCACATTCAACTAATGTTTGCCCTGGGATCCAAATCCCTGCGCAATTTACCAAAATATCAATTTTGCCAAACTCACCAGCTACCCGTTGAACCATATTATCCACTTCAACCTTATGGGCAATATCAACCTTTAGAGCCAAGGAGCGCTGGCCAAACTTCTGTATCTCTTTAGCTACTGTATCGAGCTTGCCATCTTGAGTCTCAGCATCGATAATACATACATCAGCACCCGCTCCGGCAAAAGCCAAAGCTATTGCTCTGCCTATACCTCTTCTACCACCAGTTACTATCGCGACATCTCCTTCTAAAGAATTCATAACGCCTCCCATCTAGCATCCTTTATCAAATACCTTTAATTTAGGATGCCATAGTTCCTTGTTACACAAGATAGAAAGATATAATTCTCAGCTTGCGGAAAATGGAAAATTATGAAAAATATTAAAAATTAATTTACTAACCTACCACCATCTACAACGAAAGCTGTTCCGGTTACATAAGAAGCGTCACCGGATGCCTTAAAAAAACACCTGCAGCAATCTCTGATGGTTTGGCAAATCGCTGCAAGGGAACCCCTTGCAAAATATCTTCAAGTTTCGCTGGTCCTAGCTTTATTTCATGCTCAGCAAGTGGTGTAAGAGTAGAAACGGGACAGATACAATTCACTCGAATATTATGCTTAGCATATTCTTGAGCGAATTGGCATGTAAAATAAATGATAGGGACTCGCTTTTTGTGGAGAGGAGTCTAGGGAAATTATTTTTGTGTGTCAAGGGTAAAACTCACAAACTGATACTTGCACTCCCATTTCACGTGTGATAAGCTGCGCTATTCTTTCATTGTTTTCTCCTTTCCGAGCTAGTAGCTATTTGGTGGGGTCCTCGGAAAGGAGATTACCACGGCTGACCGGCAAAGCCTACAATGTTCGCACCAGCAGAGCTGGTGGTTTATGAGATCAGGTTATTCTCTTGGAGTGACCGAGCTAAAGAAATACTCACGAATAAAATTTTTGCACGGAATGAATACCGATGGTAAATATCAGACAGACGATGGATTGTTACATTAAAGTGTAATCTATGATTTATACTTTCATTTCGCATATATAAAGACTATTACTTGATAGATAATAAGCCCCAGGAGGAGAAATGAGATTCGATTACTTGGAACCAAAAACAATTACGGAAGCTTTGTCCCTGCTAAGAAAGTATAAAAGAGATGCCAAGGTCATTGCCGGCGGTACCGATGTAATGGTACAAGCAAGAAACAAGACTATAAAACCAGACTATCTTGTTGATATTACAAATATACCTAGCCTTGACTATATTAGGTATAACAATAAGCATGGATTGAGAATAGGGGCTTTAACCACAATTCGAGCATTGGAAATATCGGCAGAGTTACAAAATAGATATCCTATCATCTCGCAAGCCGCAGGTCAGCTCGGCTCGGTAGCAATAAGGAATGTGGCCACGCTTGGTGGTAATCTGTGTAATGGATTGCCCTCAGCTGAAACAGCTCAGGTAATGCTGGCTCTTTCAGCAGAGGCAAAAATAATCGGCCCGAACGGGGAAAGGTATGTACCTTTCGCTGACTTTTTTACCGGCACCGGTAAAACTGTTCTTAAACCGGATGAGCTATTAATAGAGATAAAAGTTCCCAAGTTACAGCCTAATTCCTTTGGGAAATACATAAAACACTCACCACGAGGGACTATTGATCTGGCTATTGTAAATATAACAGTGATAATCACTCTAGAAACGGACAAAAGGATTTGCAGAAATGCTAGCATCGTATTGGGCGCAGTAGCACCAACACCTCTAAAAGCAAAAAAGGCCGAGAAAGTTTTAAAGGGTAAGAAGATAACCGAAGAGCTTATTAATATAGCTGCTCAAGCAGCTTATGACGAAGTATATCCAAGAGAAGATAGTATTCGCGGCTCAGTTGAATACAAAAGGGAAATGGTAAGAGTCCTGACTGCCCGCGCTATAAAAGAGATAATGGCACGCTGAGTAAGACATTTACAATGTGCAAAATACAGTGCAATGCTACAAGCCAGCTAAGGAGATACAATGAAAAGAGAGATTGAACTGAAGGTAAACGGCATAATCCAAGAGGTAGTTGTAGAGTCCTGGTGGAGCTTAGCACGTGTCCTTCGTGAGGGGCTCGGTCTAACTGGTACCAAGATCAGTTGTGAATCAGGAGATTGTGGTGCTTGTACTGTCTTAATTGATGGTAAAGCCGTTAAAAGCTGCCTCTATCCTGTAATGAAAGCCAAGAATAAAGATATTGTTACTATTGAAGGATTGATTGACCAGCAAGGACAATTACATCCTCTTCAAGATGCGTTTATTAAGCACTTTGCAGTTCAATGCGGGTATTGCACGCCCGGTATGATTATAGCGGCAAAAGCACTGCTTGATGAGAACCCAAAACCTACAGAGGAACAGGTAAAAGAATATTTAAGTGGTAATCTCTGTCGCTGCACTGGGTATAAAAAAATTGTCGAGTCTATTTTGGCAGCAGCTGAAAAAATTTGATAAGGGAGCTCGCCATGGCAGAACTTACGGTAATAGGTAAAAACATAGTTAAAATAGATGCATTAGAAAAAGTAACTGGAAAAACGAAGTATGCCTCGGAAGAAGGTATCGGAATCCCCGGCATGCTTTATGGCAAAATCTTGACCAGCCCCTATGCTCATGCCAGGATCCTGAACATTGACACCTCAAAAGCCAGCCGTTCGAAAGGTGTTAGAGCAGTTTTAACTGGAAAAGATACACCCAGACATAGAGATGGAATTCTTATTGATGATAGGCATGTTTTGTGTCATGAGAGGGTGAGATTTGTTGGTGATACTATCGCCGTTGTTGCTGCTGATAGCGTAGAAGCTGCTGAAGAAGCCACTAAACTCATTCAGGTGGAATATGAGGCCTTACCAGCAATTTTCAATGCAGAGGAAGCGATGCAGCCAGATTGTCCCGTAATACTGCACCCTGAACTTGCGAATTACAACAGACCTGCTTATGGATATTTGGGCAATGATTTACCCGGTCCAAATGTACATACACACCACAAAATTCGTAAGGGCAACGTAGATAAAGGATTTCAAGAGGCAGATCTCATAATTGAAAACAGATTCCAAAATGACAGGATAACGCATTGCCAGTTTGAGTTATACAATTCGGTATGCTATCCAGAGAGTGATGGTAGCCTGACTCTATGGACATCTGGTCGCAATGCTATTACTCTTCAAAACATGTGCAGAGAATTTAATCTATCCCGAAGTAAGCTAAGAGTGAGGACTAGTTATACAGGGGGTATGTATGGCCTGAAAGCCAGAACTGCAAGATTTACAATACTGCTCGCTTTGAAGACCGACAGACCGGTAAAAATGGTCTATACACGAGAAGATTGTTTTATTGATGGTTTAAACAGACTTCCAAAAATTATTTATGTTAAGGATGGCATTAAAAGAGACGGGACTATCTTGGCTCGAGAAATAAAAGTTATTGTCAATACAGGTGCATATACAGACTATGCACCATTGACAATCAGGAATGGTGGTTTTCATGCATCGCAATATCGTCTACCTAATTATAAATGGGATGCCTATGGTGTTTATACGAATGAGCCTCCTTGTGGCCCATTACGCGGGTTTGGTAATGCAGAGGCGCTCTGGGCAACTGAGCAACAAATGGATATTGCCGCTGATAAACTGGGCATTGATCCTCTTGAGTTTAGATTACTTAATACGGTAGATGAGGGAGAAATTGATGTGCGTGGGCAAAGAGTACATAGCATTGGAGCCAAGGAATGTTTGAGAAAGGCTGCTGAATGGATAGATTGGGATAAACCATTAGATCAGCCTAAGGACAAACACATAAAAATAGGCAAGGGAATTGCGCTAGGCAACAAGTATTCCCTTGGTGATACCGCATCTTCTGCAATGGTCAAAACAAATCTCGACGGTACAATAGAAGTATTTCATGGTGGCGATGATTGTGGCCAGGGTCTGAATACGGTTGTGGCACAGATAGCAGCGGAAGAATTTCATGTTCCGATAGAAAAGGTTAAGGTAATCTTTGGAGATAGTGCTCGTGTGCCTTATGATTATGGTACAGCATCTAGCAGGAGCACCCTTTACATAGGTAATGCCGTTCTGCTTGCTTGTAGAGATGCAAAAAAGAAACTATTTGAACTTGCGGCAAAAAAACTAAATACTACCCCGGATGGTATTGACATTCGAGACGGGAAGCTTTTTATAATTAGTGATCCACAGAAAGTACTAGATATTTCAGGGCTTGCTCTTGGGAAAAGCCCCGAAGCAACAGGGCTTGTGAAATGGGCAACTTGTCTTGAGGAGGGCGCAGGAATAATCGGTACGGCATCATTTTGGGGTCACGCTGACCAAGAGGATCCTGAAACCGGCCAGGGAGAGCGATTGTCTATGAGTGTTGCATATGGAGGACAAGCGGTTGAGGTCGCGGTAGATACCGAAACTGGAATTGTAAAAGTATTACGCGTTTGCTCTGCATTCGATAACGGGAAATCTATTAACCCCAAGATGTGCGAAGCACAAATAGAAGGTGGGGTAGCCTTGGGCATAGGAAGCGCCCTGTATGAAGGCTTTATCTTTAACGATAAGGGCGAATTGCTAAACCCAAACTTTCACGATTATAAGATTTGCAGCATGATAAATGTACCAAGCGGCGATAATAATAAATTAGGCATGGTTGAATATCCTCATAGAGCAGGCCCTTACGGTGCAAAAGGTGTTGGCGAAGCAGCTATGACCCCGACAGCACCAGCTATTGCCAATGCTATATATAATGCGATTGGTGTCAGGTTATACCATATGCCCATGACACCCGAGCGGGTTCTACAGGCTGTTAGGAAAATTGAGAGATATCACCCCCCAACAACCAAGAAGTAAATAACTCCCTGCTTCCGCAGAGATTTATTTGCTTAAACCGCACATTTCAATATCGAATACATGATGAAAAGGCTATTAGTCGGCTATGTGGCCGGCCCAGAGCGCTAATTGCTTTCTGGGCTCCTGTCACATTGCAAAGAGCTAAAGTGATACCAGCCAAGGTATTCTGCGGCGAAAGGGGTTCAGAGATAAGGCGAAAAGAGCCAGGCAATTGCATCTCGAATTCTCACCGCCAGGGGCCGTGAGTTTAGGTCCTGAAGCATTATCTCTTTAGAGCGCTTGCGACAGGCTTGAACATGTGATGAAAGGGCTTTCACCGCGTCCTCTTCATAGATCTCGATGACCAGTTCAAAGTTGAGGTGCACAGGCTTCGGGGGTCCATCTTGGCAGATCCGATTTGGACGTAGTCATCATCCACAACGAAGAGCTTGGTGTGGACAAAGGGCAGGTTATTGCGCGCCGGTAGAATAATGTTGACTTCGACTCATCGCAGCGCTGCTGTCTGGAGCGCTGAGATAAGCTCGCGTGTCGGCAGAAAGTAAGGCGTTATGATATCGATACGCCTCTGAGCAAAATAGACCGCCCCCACAAGGATAATTCTTAAATGTCAAAATCCCTAAACTTAATTAACTGAGGAGTATTTTGGAGATATGACTAAATACTCGGGGAAATAGCTACATATCCTTTGTAGGAGATTAAAATGGAAATTAGCAGTAGAGTCAGGAACCTTAGAGAAAAAGTAGTTAATGCCATACCTGAAGTTTGCCTTGAGAGAGCTTGGCTGATGACAGAGTCTTATAAAGAAACAGAGGGACAGCCAGAAATAATCAGGAGAGCAAAGTCTTTGGAAAAGATTCTTAATGAAATGAGTATAGATATTGATGAGGGAGAGCTTATTGTAGGTAATGCTACTAGTAAACTGCGCGGAGGCCCAATTTTACCCGAAGTTCAATGGAAATGGTATCTTACGGAAATGGAAACTATATCAACCAGAGAATGGGACAGGTTTGCACCATTATCAGAAGATGACAAGAAAAAAATGAAACAATTCGTTCCTAATTGGAAAGGGAAATCAATATACGATAGATTGCATTCTAGGTGCCCAGAATATGCTTTAAAACTGATAAATATAATAAATTCAGGTTCTGGTTTCTGTCTTCATAGTGCTAACTTGGCTCATATAGGAATTTATGGGACAGTACTGAAGAAAGGCTTGAACGGTATAAAAAGAGAGGTAAACAAAGAACTACAAAAGTTAAACCTCGCAGACGCAAAAGATTTTGAAAAATACCTTTTCCTCAAGGCAGTTAATATCACGCTCGATTCGGTACCTCGTATTGCCCAGAGATATTCCGAGCTTGCCAAAAGTCTTGCTAGGAAAGAAACAGACATGAAGAGGAAAGCTGAATTAGAAAAAATCGCTGAGATATGTAATTGGATTCCAGCAAATCCCCCCAGAAGTTTCTATGAAGCCTTACAATCGGTGTGGTTCATATATATAGCGCTTATGATTGAGGCGTGGGGGTATGGCATAGGATTTGGCAGACCAGATCAATATCTTTTCCCGTACTATAAAAATGATATAAAAAAAGAAATACTAACAAACGAAGAAGTGCGAGAACTGATCGAGTTGTTTTATATAAAAATAAACGCATTATTAACACCTCAAAGTGGTGAGGCAGTTAAAACCTTTGCTGGTTTTGCTATTTGGGGAAATATAACATTGGGCGGGATAACTAAGGATGGCAAAGATGCTGTAAATGCACTAACTTATCTATTCCTCGATGCTGAGGAAAATATGAGATTAATGTCAGAAGATCTTATAATTAGAATCCACAAGAAAAACCCCGATGCTTATGTCATAAGAGCCTTAGAGGTTCTAAAAATATTGAAGGGAAAATTCAAATTCTGCAGTGATGAGGTAACTATCCGGCAATTGATTAGAGATGGCAAACCAGAAAAACATGCACGGGATTATGTCATGGCAGGTTGTGTTACTCCCACTATTCCCGGATTTTCGCATGATTTACCGGGCCCCCCATTTAATCTCCCTTTGATGTTAGAATTAGCTTTAAATAATGGCATATGGAGATTAACCGGGGAACAAATCGGACCGAGGACTGGAGACGTACGAAAATTTAAGACGTACAAGGAACTCTGGAATGCCTACACGAAACAAGTAGAGGCTTTAGTTCCTATTGCTGTCTTGCTGAGCAATAGTGACAGGAAACTCTATGCCGAATTCTGTCCAACGCCATTCCAATCTTCACTTTATCCTCGTTGTATTAAGAAAGGTGTAGACATTACTAATGGAGGAGTGGTTCCATATGCGTCGCAGGCTATGATGGCTGTTGGGATACCTAACGTAGGCGATGCGTTTGCAGCAATCAAAATGGCTGTTTTCGATGATAAGAGGATTACAATGGAAAGACTGATTAACGCCTTAGATAAGAATTTCGAAGGTGAGGAGGAAATACTATATATTCTTGAGAATTGTCCCAAATATGGAAATGATGATGATTACGTTGACTCAATAATATGCAACATAGTCGACCATTTTAGTAATGAGATAGCGAAGTATGAAAGTCTACCGGGAATAATACGTCCTGCGGGTGCTTTAGCTCTTACATCTAACATACCATTAGGTGCTATAGTAGGAGCTTTGCCGGATGGAAGAAAAGCTGGCGTCGCTTTTGCCGATGGTGGCATCTCGCCGTGTCAAGGAAGGAATATCAGTGGGCCCACGGCAACCATGCGGTCTGTGGCAAAAATAGATCATGTAAAGGTTAGTGGTGGTTGTGTACTTAATATGAGGTTTAATCCGGATGTACTAAGAAGTGAATCAAAGAGAAAAAAATTCAGCTCCCTTATCAGGACTTTCTTTGAAACCGGGGGCTCTTTCGTCCAATTTAACATCGTAGATACTGAGACGCTTAGGGATGCCCAAAGAAATCCAGCCAAATACAAGGATTTATTGGTGAGGGTTTCAACATATAGTGCATACTTTGTTGAACTGAGTAAGGAGCTACAGGACGATATTATCGCAAGATTTGAGATTCAATGAGTCTAAAATCCCATATCAGCTAATACTCAAAAATAGATATAAATGACTGTATGTAGATTGGATAATAGAAAAGGAATTATATTTCACATTATACATGGGTCATTTGTTGATGGACCTGGTATTAGGACTACTTTGTTTCTAAAAGGATGTCCTCTTAGATGTGTTTGGTGTTGCAATCCCGAAGGCCAGGAGAAGCTTCCTGAAATCAAATTAACATCTTCTAAATGCAATGGCTGTGAGAAATGTGTAAAAATCTGCCCGGTTCAAGCAATTTCGTTAAACCGAGAACTAGGGGATGATAAGATACATATAGATAGGCATTTATGCACAAATTGCGGAAAATGTGTGGATGTATGCTTCACAGGAGCTTTAGAATACTTTGGAAAGTATATGACCGTAAATGAAGTATTTAATATTGTTACAAGAGATAAGCAGTTTTATAAAATGTCGGGAGGTGGCGTTACTATAGGCGGTGGAGAGCCAATGTTTCAGCTTTCTTTTACATATACATTACTTAAGAAATTTCAAAAAAATCGCATTCATACTGCAATAGATACGTGTGGATATGTATTGAATATCAAGGGAATTAAGATACTAGAGGAAGCAGACCTGTTGTTATATGACTTGAAAGGTATGGACCTAAAAGAGCATTTACGTAATACAGGTGTGTCTAATGCGCTAATCTTGAAAAACCTTAGAAAGCTAACAGCAATGGGTAAACCTATAATAGTAAGAATGCCTATAGTGCCAGGGTATAATGACTCAGAACAAAACATAAAGCAGACAGCAGAGCTTTTATCCAAGATGAAATCTGTTGAGAGAGTGGATATTTTGCCTTATCACAAATATGGAACCGTGAAGTACGAGCAACTTGGAAAAACATATAGATTGAGTGTTCAAACACCATCCCAAGAATACATTAATAAAATACAAAGCGTTTTTGAATATTATAAAGTGCAGACCCAAATCGGCGGTTAATTTAAGTTAATAACTCAAAATTCGCAGATAAAATATTCCCAAAAAACTTTGATAACCCCTTGAAAAGACAATAAAAATAATAGTAAAGCGGCCCTCAATATGCTATACTTGACAGCATAAGTTACCACAAAAATCAAATAGATAGCATAAGGAGGGACCGCCATGAAGGATATTGTCCAAAACATCTCCCCTTTTCAAGAGGAACTCCTCTATAACCTCAACCACCATAGGGAAAAATTCCTTCATTTTGAGCATAATTTGGGAAACGCGGTAAAAACACTTAACCTCTCCACCTCTCTCACACGGTGTAGCGCAGCAAAGACAAAAGGCTATGGAAGGATGCAATACATGGCTGATTACGATCAAGCACGGTGTATTGTGGAGTGGGAAGCAAGGTTCTTATTTTGGGCGGAGGTCGCGTGGCCCTGGATTGTGCACGAAGCGCCTGTCGACTCGGTGTTTCAAAGGTTCATATAGCCTCCCTGGGGGATCGTGACTCCATACGAGCCATCACCTCCATGTTTTTTTCTTGTGTGCTCGGTTTTATTTTGCTATACAATCTACAAACTTTGGTTGAGAAAGATTGATTCAAAGACACCTGCTATAAGGCTGCTGAATAGTGCAATCAGGGGCTCGGAGACATCCTCGTTGCTCAAGGAAAAGAAAGACTGAGAGATCGGTGTCTCTTTAGGAAGGAGGTGAACCGGACAACTAAGTATCTATTGGCAGATGATCTACTAACACTTCTTATTAACCCAAACCCATCATGCTTGCAGCATAATGAATTTTTGATTTGAGACATTGTCTCAGAAGGGTGTTGCAAAAAGCAAAGAAAACTTAGATAAGGAGGTAACCCATGGTAACTATGTCATCGAAGTTAACTTTTGGTCCAACGGCGGTAGACTGGCAAGAACGGCTGAACGTTGAGCGTCTAAGGCGGGAGAGGGCCGAAAGGGCTCGCCAAATAATGAAAAAACATGGCGTTGCAACGTTGCTGGTCTCCAGTCCGCCTGATGTGAGGTATTTAACCGGTTGTGTTGGTGCAAGCTGGGAGCCTCAGCTATACTACACGCTGTTCTTTGGTGAGCATGACCCGATTGTTTATCATCATGCCGGTGATTATCAACAGCAGCCTGACCAGGCACCCTGGATAAAGCACCACAGATGTGCCCGTTCCTGGTTAGGTGGCTGTATTGGTGAGGAAGCGAGTCGCGATGAAGCGAAGCTATTTGCAACTGAGATTGCGGATGAACTGAGTCA
>Ga0209636_10006310_pt1 | contig 12101 bp, 12 predicted proteins | sample DeeMarSWOR152_54_FD_187464 | JGI IMG/M metagenome (GOLD analysis project Ga0209636, IMG submission 187464) | Marine sediment microbial communities from White Oak River estuary, North Carolina - WOR-1-52-54 (SPAdes) (version 2) | ecosystem: Environmental > Aquatic > Marine > Intertidal zone >...
TTGTATTATGGTGTGTGTGGGTGTGTGGGTTTGGATTGTGGCTGTGGTGCCTGATGCTCTTACGATTTTTCCACCGTCTCCTTGTTTGATTTCAATGTTGCATATGGGGGTTCCTTCGGGGATCATGTGTAGGGGGAGGGTGTTTCCAATGCTTAGAGGGGCGTTGGTTCCTTGTTCTATTTTTTGGCCTACATAGGTTCCTTCGATGGCGGGGATGAGGGTTTTTTCCCCGTTTTCATATCTTATTAGGGCGAGGGGTGTTCCTCTGCCAGGATCGTGAATAAACTCCAATATTTCTCCCGCAATTGTTTCTTTGGTTTCTTTTTCTCCGAAGAATATGTATTTAGCGGGACTTTTACGCCCGTGACTGGATGCTCGGAATGAGGGGCTGCCACGTCCGCGTCTTTGAGCTAATATTCTTTTTCCCATTTGTTATGTCTCCTTAAGACGGGTTGGAAGAGTAATGTTTTTGGAAGGTTTTAGAATAGGCCTAGGTCTGTTGCGAGGTCTGAGGCTAAATATCCTTCTGCTAACTTTACATAAGCTTTTTTTTCGTTTTTGGTTGTTATGAGTGTGCGTACTTTTTCTACTTTTACTTCAAAAAGTTTTTCAATAGCCCATTTGATTTGGCTTTTGTTTGCTTTTGGGCTTACTATGAAGGCTAGGGTGTTTTCTTCTTCCATTTGGGTGAAGACTTTTTCTGTTGTGAGGGGTTTTAGAACTATTTGGTGGGGATCTAAATCCATCGGTTTTCTACTCCCTTTTTGGTTGTTTTTATTGTTGGAATAGGTTTTCTGTTTCGAGGGTTTTGATTGCGGATTTTGACCATATTGTTAGTCTTCCTGGGTGTGTTCCTGGGGCTAGGAGTTCTGCGTTTAGGTTTTTTACATTGCATATGTCTATGCCGGGTATGTTGTTGGCTGCTTTGAATATGCCTTGGTCTTCTGATACGACGATTAGGGGGCCTTTGGCTTGTTTGTATTTTCTTCCCCTTCTTTTTCCTTTTCCGGCGCGGACTTTTTTTCTTTTTTTGACTCTTTCTATGTCTTTTATAACTCCTATTTTTTCGAAGAATTCGATCACTTCTTTGGTTTTTTCTAGGGTTTCTATTTCTTCTGTGACTATTAGGGGTATTTGGGGTACTTCTTCTATTGCGTGGCCTCTGCTTTGTACTAGTTTTAGTAGGCTGGTGGCGGCTGTGGCGGATCTTATGGCTAGTCTTTTTTCTTTTTTGTTTATTTTCTGTTTCCATTTTTTTTCGGCTGTGGAGGGGTGCGTGCGTCTTCCTCCCACGGTCATGGGGGCAAAGGCTCCCATACTTGCTGCAGCATAACCTCTTCCTTTTACTCTGGGTACTCTTGCGACGGCGCGACCTACGCCCCAGCTTTCTGCGGTGGTTCTTTTTCCAGCGTAAGGATCTGTTCCGTACGGTTGGCGTTTGGCGGAAGCGGTGGCGAGTACTGCTCTTTTTATGACGTCGAAGCGTATTGGGGTGTCAAATATGGGGGGGAGGGTGATTTTTTCGTCTTCAGGTTCGCCGTCTAGATTATAAACATCCACTACTTTTCTACTCATAAAGAGAACCTCACGTTATAGTATTTGGTTTTGTTTTTTGACAATTAATCGCCTTGTTTGCTTTCGACGGAAATATAGGTGATGTTAGGTTTTGTTTCGATATTTTTTGGTCTTATGGCGTATCTTATGAATACAAGTCGCCTAGGGGGACAGGGAATACTTCCATCAACCATCATGTATTCGCCTTTTATTAAGCCGTATCGGACGAAGCCGCCGAGAGGAGTGATTTCTTCTCCTTTTTCCCCAAGTTTTAGAATCACTTTGTTGTATTCGGTTCGTTGGTGGAATCCCATTTGGCCGGCGCGGGGAACGGTCCACATGACCCTGGTGGGGGTCCAAGGACCTATACAGCCTACAGCCCTCACGGCTTTTCTAGATTTGTGTTGTAGTTTTTTTATTCCCCATCTTTTTACAGGACCCTGGAAACCTTTACCTTTTGTGACGCCTAACACGTCGATTTGCTGGCCTTCTTTAAAAACGTCTCTTGCATGAACTTCTTTTCCTAAGAGTTCTTTTGCGAATTCAAAACCTTCTTCGATAGAGCTGTAGCCTAGAGCGATTTCTGAAAGATCTGGTTTTTTCTGAGGAACTCCCCCGACTAAACGTGGTTGTGTGTGGGCAAATGCCCTTAAAACGTCTACTTTGGAGAGAACATTTTCTTCAAACTGTTTTAAGGATTTTTCAGCGTCAGTTTCTTTTGGTAATGTTAAGAGGCGGTTTAAATCAGGGTTAAAGTCGCTAGCCCAACATTCGCCTAAAGATTCAAAGCCGTAACTCGTGAGCTTATAGCCTCTGATTCCTGCGACGACGACGGGGGGTAAATCGATTATTGTAGCGGCTCTCATGATTTCTTGACCTGACCAAGGCGAGTAATCTCGTTCTTCTTGGACGAAGACGTGGGTCATTCCGGCTTTATAACCCATAAATCCTAGGAGTGTAGGTTCTTCACCTTCATATTCGGGCCAGTTTCTTATGCATGCTCTGGGAGATTTTGCCCTTTTACGGGGGCTGTATCCTAGTGATCCGCGGCGAGGGGCGTGTCTTCTAGGCATAAATGGACCTCCTTTCAAAAGTGAAACGGAAATAAAACTATTAATAACGAGTTTTAAAGGAATAACGTAAAGATATTATTTGTTAATATTCCTGAAAATCCTACTTAAAAGTTTTTAAGTCTATTTGTTTGTAAGTCTATTTGTTTAAAACGGTTTTCATACAATTTATACTTATTTTTATAGGTTTGTGATCAGGGGTTGAATTCTTTGAATGATAGTGATAAAAAAGAGAGTATTATAGACCGGGATACTGTTAAGAAGATCGAGTGGATGGCAAGAATAGCGCTTTCCCCTGAGGAGGAAGAGTTGTTTAGGAAGCAGTTTGAAGATATTCTTTTATGGTTTTCAGAGTTAGCTAGCGTAAATTTGGAAGACGTTGAGCCTACTTACCATGTGACTAAGCTTTCTAATGTTTTTAGGAAAGATGAGGTTGAAGAATGCTTACCTGTGGAGAAGGTTTTGCAAAATGTACCTTTTAAGAAGAAGGGTTACATTATCGGGCCTAAGATTCTATAGGGGGGTAGTATGTGGAGAATGTTGATGAGTTAACAGCTATAAAAGCAGTTCAATTGATTAAGGAGGGAAGCTTGTCTGCTGAAGAGTTGATAATGAAGAAGTTTGATAGGATTAGAAACATTGACGGGTCGTTAAACTGTTTTATTTCTGTTTTAGACGAAGTGGCAGTTGAAGCTGCTCGTACAGTTGATAAGAGGGTTAGGATGGGGGAGGATGTTGGTAGGCTTGCAGGGATTCCGATAGGGGTTAAAGATAATATTTGTGTTGAAGGGGTTCCTTGTACTTGTGGTTCTCGGATGCTTGAAAATTTTAAGCCGCTGTATAATGCTACTGTTATTGAGAGGATTAGAGGCGAGGGAGGAATTGTTTTGGGAAAGACAAATCTTGATGAATTTGCAATGGGCAGCAGTACTGAGACAAGTTATTTTGGGCCTGTGAGGAATCCTTGGGATATTGGGAAAGTGCCTGGGGGGAGTAGCGGGGGTAGCGGGGCGGCTGTGGCTTCTGGAGAAGTTTTATTGGCTTTTGGATCAGATACTGGCGGTAGTATCAGGTGTCCTGCGAGTTTTTGTGGGGTTGTGGGAATCAAGCCTACTTTTGGTCGTGTAAGCAGATACGGGTTGGTGGCTTACGCTAATAGTTTGGAACAAATTGGGCCTATAGGTAGAACTGTTGAGGAGTGCGCGCTTTTTTTTACCGTTTTTTCTGGTCACGATCCTAAGGATGCGACAAGTTTACCATCGAAGAGGGAGGATTATACTAGGTATTTGGTTGACGATGTGCAAGGGATGCGTTTTGGAGTACCTCAAGAACTTTTTGGTAAGGGGATAGATGAGAGAGTAGAAAAAGTAGTTTGGGATGCTGTTAAGGTTTTGGAAGGGTTGGGAGCAACTTACGAGGAAATTTCGCTTTCATCTTTGAAATACGCGCTTCCAGCATACTATATTCTAGCTATGAGTGAAGCAAGTTCTAATTTGGCAAGATTTGATGGTGTACGTTATGGATATAATTCGGGAGAGCAGGGGAAGGATTGGAATGAAGCTTTTTCAAAAAATCGCAGGGAGGGATTTGGTGCGGAAGTGCGTAGGAGGATTATGTTAGGAGCTTATGCGCTTTCTGCTGGATACTATGAGCAGTATTATTTGAGAGCGCTTAAGGTTCGTACGTTGTTAAAAGAGGATTTTGAGAGGACTTTGCAGGATTTTGACGCGGTATTGGGGCCTACTATGCCGTTTCCTGCTTTTAATATTGGCGAAAAGATAGATGATCCCCTTGCCCTTTACTTGAGCGATATAAACACCGTAACTGCAAACATTATCGGTATTCCTGCGATTTCAGTGCCTTGCGGCTTTGCAGATGGTTTGCCTGTGGGGCTTCAGATTATGGCGGGGGTTGGTGAGGAGGGTAAGATAATAAGGGTAGCATTTACCTATGAAAGGAATACAAATTGGCATAAAAAGATTCCACAAATCGATTTTTGAGCTTTATAATGGAGAAAATCTTTTTAGCAAAGGTTTCGTAATATTATATGGATTTACTGAGCCGTTTTTCGTTGATAGGTAGGGGAGATTTTGCGGCGTTTAGAAATTATTGTTTCAAAGGACGATGAAGCAAAGATAAGGGGAATAATAGAAGACTTTGGCGTGTCTTATTATCAACTTGATTCTGGTTCCGACACAGTTTTTATACTCGTCTTGCCAAAAACTCAAGTAGATGGACTTCTACTAGAGTTAAAACAGGTCGGAGTGGGGAGAGCTATAGGGAAGGTTATTGTTTCGAATGTTACTTTTTTTCTTTCGGGTGAGTTGTTAGAGCAGGATTCTGAGAATAAAAAGAGGCTTAAAAGGAAAGCTTGGGGCAGAGTAGCGCTTGACGAAATAACAACCTCCGCTAAAGAAAACGGTAAAATGACCGTTAATTATTTAGCTTTAACCGCTTTTGCCGCAGTATTGGCTGCTTTAGGGTTGTTAGCCAATAATGTTGTAGCGATTATCGGGTCAATGATAATAGCACCTCTTATGGGGCCCATTGTAGCAACATCACTCTCCACGGTAATTTCTGAAAAAGAAATGTTTAAAGACTCTATACAAGCGGAAATGGCTGGGATCGGGATATGTATCGCCGCAGGAGTCGTTGTCGCAAGACTTTTCCCCGAACCTTTCCTCACCAGCGAAATACTAGGAAGATCCAGACCAAGAACCGCAGACGTAGGACTAGCCATTGTCAGCGGACTAGCAGCCGGTATTTGCTTCGTATACGGCTACGCAACAACACTAGTAGGCGTTGCCATATCCGCAAGTTTAGCACCCCCGGCTACCAATGTAGGCGTACTAGTAGGAATGAACCAATACGATTACGTTCAAGGTAGTCTAGGACTACTCCTCATAAACATATTCGCCATAAACGTCGCCTGTACCCTCGTCTTCTGGGCTACCAGAATAAAACCCACAACAAAACGAAAAGAAATAGCCGCAAAAAAACTCTTCAGGAAAAGAGTACTAATAGCAGCCATAGCCCTAACCGTTACCTCCACCCCAATAATCTACGCAGCAATCAACGCCTACAACTACATCAATATAGAAAATAAAGCGATAAAAATCATAGAAGAAGAAGTAGACAACCTAAATAAGGAAGATAAAGGAGCGAAACTACTCGAAACAAAAGCCGCCTATGATTCAGATGATGAAAAGCTAACCGTAGAAGCACACATCATAGTAACAAACGAAATATCCGACGAATTCGGTGACAGGATAGCTCAGAGAATAGAAAAAGAAACCGGCGTAGAAACAGACCTAACCCTCTGGATAATTGTAGCCGAAACCCACGATTATGAAACAACTTAATCTCCCGCATATTTTATCTTAAACACGGGAATCTTCTCAGCAAGCTTCATTACTTCTTCTTCTGTTAAAGGCCGCATTCTGACATCTTCATGTATTATAGTAGAATTTCCAAATAAATCATCAATTTCTAAAGTCACTTTCATCTTTGCTTTTAATACCATCTCCAATTTTCTCAGCACTTCTCTTCCTCTTTCCTTTTGTTTTTCAGTTTCAGCCCATCTTATAGCTGTCTCAAGCATATTTTTTATCCTAATAAACACCCCTTCTACCGTAGTAATAAAAGGTTGAGCTACAGGTCCCGGTTCTATAAAGGCTCCTAATTCTGGAACCCTTATCGTCCCAGCTACCGATCTTATTACTAGTGCATTTAAATGCTCTGAGTTTTCTATAACAAGCGCGCAACGTATAGGGTCTTTTAAATCTTCGATATAAATATCGTTGAACTTAAAATTACACCTATCACATTTCATGTTAAAAAGGATGATTTTTTTAAAATAAGGCAGATCATAGGTGCTTTCCGTGACCCTCATAGCCTTTTCTTGACAAATTGGACATTTTTGATTTTTGATTTGATTAAGGTTCCAACGTTTCAGAACCTCTCTTAAATAATCATCAATTTTTTCTTCCTTTTTTACCTCTTGAACCTCTCTATCTGCGCCTAAATTTTTTCCCATGTTTCTACGTTCTCCTAAAAATCTTTCGCTCAATCTTAATTTCTAACTATTACCTTGATACTTCTTATAACAAGACATCTATTAAAAATAGTTTTAAATAACCTTTTTCGGTTTATTTTTTAAGAGTAAATATTTATGTATGATGCAAAAGAATAAAAAAAATAGAACAGACCAGAACACAAAAAAAGTTTTAAATTTAACCCTTTTCTTACCTTTTAAGGGTTTATAGGGTGTTCAATTTGGGAAAAAAAGAGGAAGAAGAAAAGAAGAAAAAAGAGGAAAAAAAGAAGGGCGGCGTTAAAAAAATCGTGGTAGACTTATGGAAGACGGGACTCCATGGCGCGGAAATTGGTATTAGAGAGAAAGAAACTAGAATGAGTAAGTCTAGACAGTTTAGTCGTGATCTCGATTTGATTGGAGCCGTAGAAGTCGATGGTGAAAAAGCAGGCCATGTTGGCATGAGAACCGGACCTTGGGAGTTACCCAAAGGAGCCAAAAAAGAGGATGAATACAAGAGACGGTTAATCATCAAAGCTTTTAGCGAAAGTGGAAATTGGGACGGTACCATCGAAGAACTCATTGGTTGGGAGATTAAGAACAGCGTTAGCGTTGGAGAGTCTCAGCCCGCCTTTATGTGCGTTGTAAGCGGGACAAAATACTTAACACTAATTGAAAAGCTTCACACTCGTTGGAGGGCAAATTATTCATTCCAAATAATCAATGAAGATGAAACCGTTGGTTTGTATACGATTAAAGCGGATCGATTCTCATTAGGTAGTGATTGGTATATAGAAGACGTGACAGGTAAGAAAGTAGCAGAAGTTGATGGAAAAGTCTTGGATATTGGAGGAGAGTTTGAAATCAAGATTTTTGATGAAGAGTTAGGTAAAAACAAGGTATTCGTAAATACACTCAAACTTTTCGCGGCTACACTCAAATATTTGGACGATGTTGAGGACAAGATTAAAGAAACAGTAAACGCCATTAGGAAAGGTTATAAGCTAGAACTAGAGAAAAGTGAAATTAAATTTTTCAAAAACCCACGACTAATTCGAGTCTAAATAAAAAACTAATGACATACAAAAAATCTAAATAGAAGGTCTTTAAGGCATCTTTCCACAAACCAGTATACTTCTCCAAGTCAGTCTTACATCCCTATTCGGCAGTTGGTTCTTCTCTATTTTCTTTAAGCATTTTTTTCACTATTTTTTGTGTTATTTTAGGATCTGCTCTCCCCTTGGTTTTTTCCATAATTTTCCCTACCAAATAATTTATTGCTTTTTTATCTTTTTTTGCGTCTTTAACTGCTTTAGGGTTTTCATTAAATGTTTCTTCACATACTTTTTCTATTTCTTTTTCGTCGTGGATTCTTGTAAGTCCATGTTCTTCGATGATTTTTTCTGGGTCTTTTCCTGTGCTGAGCATTTCTTTGAGGATTTTTTTCGCGATTTTGCCAGAGATTATCCCTTTATCAATTAGTTGTAGCATTTTAACTATCTTGTTTGGTGTTATTGGGACTTCTTCTATTTCGAGGTCGTGTTCTCCAACGTATCTTAGGAAGTCTGTCATTAGCCAGTTTGACACAGTTTTTGGATGGGGATAGAGTTTGACACAGTTCTCAAAAATGTCTGCTAGATGTTTGTTGCCGGTCAAAACACCGGCGTCGTATGGGGGTATATCGTATTCTTGGATGAAGCGTGTTTTTCTTTGGTCTGGGAGTTCAGGCATCTCTTTTGCTGTTTTTTCAATAATGTCTTTTGAAAAGATTAAGCTAGGGATGTCTGCTTCGTTAAAATATCTGTATTCATGTTCCATTTCTTTTATTCTCGAACCGTAGGTGACTCTTCTTACTTCGTCCCAGTGTCGTGTTTCTTGTTCTATCGTTTGTTCTTTTGAGAGTGCGGATTTTTGGCGTAGAGTTTCATAGTTTAGGGCGCGTTCGACGTCTTTGTAGCTTGAGATGTTTTTGACTTCAACTCTTTCTCCCCCTTTAAGGGAAATGTTTGCATCACAGCGGAGTGATCCTTCGAGTCTGAAATCGGCTATTTCTAGGGTTTCGATGATTGCCCTTAACTTTTGCAGGAAAACTCTTGCTTCTCTTGGACTACGAAGATCTGGTTCGGTAACAATTTCAACTAAAGCAATTCCAGATCTATTATAATCAACAAGTACGTATTGAGAAGTTTCTAATGATCCCTCATAACTTAGTTTGCCGGGATCCTCTTCCATATGAACTCTCCGAATTCTGATCTTTTTTCCATTTACTTCTACGGTTCCGTTGACTGCTACTGGGAATCCTCCAGCTCGGTCATATTGGCTTATCTGGTAGCCCTTTGGCAGGTCTGGGTAGAAGTAGTTTTTTCTGAAAAATCTGACTTCTTTGTCTGTTATGATTTTACAGTTTAAAGCGAGTGCTATTTTAATGATGGATTCTACAGCTTTTTCATTAACAACTGGGAGTGATCCTGGTAAACCTAAACATATAGGGCATGTGTGTGTATTTGGAGGTGCGGATCGGTAATCTGCATCGCAGCCGCAGAATAACTTTGTTTTGAGGGCTGTTAATTGTACATGGACTTCAAGGCCTATTTTGATTCCTAAACTTTCTTTTGTTTCAACATGCGTCAAATGTTACACCTTTTTCTTTTACGAATTTTTTGATAAATCTCTACCTTTTTGATTTGTTTTTATTTACTTCTGTCCTATTTTTAATTTTTATATAATTTTTAGTTATCTTTTTTTATTCTGAAAATGAATATATTTTAAGAGTTCTTTTTTTAAAAATTCGATATAAAATTTTATAAAGTAGTTACTGGAAGTATCGTTTTTCGGTGTTGATATCGTTTGTCGGTTGTTGTTCTAAGTGGAGGGTCTTCGGATATTAATCTTTTAAGAGGGTTAAGTTTATCCGTGCCTTTTGAAGACTTAGTTGTCGTAGTTAATCCTCTTCTTGACCATGATTTTGCAGGAACTCGTTACTCTCCTGATATACTTCATATTGTCAGGGCTTTTTCTGTTCACCCGGCTCTGGAAATATTCTTTTTGGATGCGGTTTTAAATGAGTTGGGGTTAGAACGTGGTTATCCCCTTAGTGATTTTGAAAATGCTTGTAGCATGTATATCCAGGATTTTATAGAAAAAGGCAAAAAACTGTCTCATATTTACAGAGAGTTGGATGAGGCTTTAAACATTAACATAAACGTTATGCCTCTGACTGAAGATTTAAATGCGAGGGCTTTTGTTGAGATAGGCAGTGTAAAAATACCTTTAGAACGTTTTCTTCACCTAAACGAGGTTATATTTTCTGAAAATGAAACGGTAAAACTTAGCATTTATCCTAAAGATTTTCAGCTTAATGAAGAGGTGCTTAAACTTGTAAAAAACGCTGAAGCTCTTATAATGGCGCCTTTATCCTCTGTTTATACTCTTTTACTATTATCAATCAAACCGGTTGTCGAGGCTGTCCAATCTGTAGAAGGTCAAGTAGTTTGTATCAGTCCTCCTATGCATGGGATTTTAAATCAAAAATCTATACCGCTTTTTTCCGCTTTAGATGTTCCTAGTGGTTTGGAAGGTTTAGCGAAACTCTTGGAAGGTGTTGCTGATACACTCATAATTGACAAATCAGAGTCATGTGCTTTATCTTCTATAAGAGAGACGGCTCCTGGTCTTGAAGTCATTGATTTCGAATTTTACAATCTTTCTCTTGAAAGGGATGCGAAAAGTTTTGCAGATTTTGTCCTGAAATTGACTCCTGCTCATAGGTACATATCTTTACCTGAAAAAATTTTAGTCGATCAAGAAATACCAGAAAATGGCAAATTTAAGGTAACTATTTCCTTGGATGAGATAGACACTATGGATGACTTTGATGAAAATACTCGAATTGTTTTAAAATTTGGAAGAGTGTTCACAGATCAACTGGAGGAGTTTTCAAAATCCCAGATCTTGGAAGCTTTATATAAAGAATTTAATGATGTCGAAAAAGCTAATAATGCCTTTAAAAAGGCTTTAAAAACAAAGTATATAGAGCTAGTGGGAGAAACGACCGATTAAGAGAGAGAAAACGTCCTAAAATCGCTTTATTTTTTGGAATTTATAGGGGGGTAAAAATTAGCCGAAGGGACCGCGTCCAGCTGCTGCGAGTTGAGCGAGAATCACGGTTATTATGAGGAAAACACCGAGAAGTACGACTGTTCTTGGACCTACGCGAATGCCAGGACTGTCTTCTTCATAGAACCTCATTAATCCCGCGCCTGTAGCTGGCATAGGGCTTTTATCTCGCTTTTTTTTCCCTTTTCGTACTCTAGCTCTACTCAATTTATAAGCGCCACCCTAGAGAAAAGAAAAACCGTTATTCATAGTTGTATACAAAATAAGGAGTGGTTATTTATAAAATAATCTGTTAAAGTTGCTGCTTATTATAAATACGATGGGTTCAGTTTTAAATTTTTGATTGGTTTTTTTGTTTTTATTTTTGTATATAACTGTTTTTTTATTTTATTGCACATTTACAGGGGATTGATTTGCAAACAGGGCATCCTGATCCGTATTTTGATAGGGCTACGGTTTCGAGATCTATATTGACGACGTTTGCTAGGCTTGCGAGCCATGCAAAAACATCTGCAAATTCTTCTGATAGTTTAGAGTTGTTTCCTTCACGAACAGCTTCTGCTAGTTCGCCTATTTCTTCTACTAACCATAACATGGTACGTTCTGGACCTCTTGCCCTGTCTCTTATACCGTATATTTCAAGCATTAGACTCTGAAAATCTGAGATTTTCATTTTTAGCCACCAAAAAAGAGTTAATAATAATTTTATATCAACACTTTAAAGTAGTTTTTAAAAAAAATCGGTAATACTTAAATACTTCACGTAGAATTCTCTTCACAGAAGTTAGATTAGTTACCACTGTCGTTTATATCTATTCTTCTTAATTATTTTTGGGATGTTTTGTTTCTTAGCAATTTGAGATAGATTTTGACTAATCAATCTTTATTGGAGTAAAAGGGTGAAAAACTAGTAGTGTAGTTTATATTCAAACAATTTTGGAGACGAGGTTTTTTTCTTAGAGAAGGGGTGTAGTGTAATTGGTAGAAGGAGTAGCAATGGTAACGGTGAAAGAGATTATGACGCAGGATCCTTTAGCGGTAGAGGTACCTGGTACTAGGGAAGAAGTATTGGAGAAAATAAGGGATACTGGGTTTTTTGCTTTTCCGTGCGTTAAAAAAGGAACTAAGGAGTTAGTAGGGATTATTACTAAGGAGGATTTAATTCAAAAACCTAAGGAAAATCAAATTGCTATGCTTATGAAGCGGGATTTTATAACGGTTACTTCTAACGATAAAATAAAGGATGCAGTAAAAATTATGTTAAAGGAACGAGTGCGAAGACTGCCGGTAATCACGTTAAAAGATGAGAAAGAGGGAATAAAGGAAGT
>Ga0209636_10006311_pt1 | contig 12100 bp, 7 predicted proteins | sample DeeMarSWOR152_54_FD_187464 | JGI IMG/M metagenome (GOLD analysis project Ga0209636, IMG submission 187464) | Marine sediment microbial communities from White Oak River estuary, North Carolina - WOR-1-52-54 (SPAdes) (version 2) | ecosystem: Environmental > Aquatic > Marine > Intertidal zone >...
ACTACAACTTCGTTCGCAAAAACCCTAAGACGGAGAAAAGGAAAATGAAGGTTCTTATAACCCTGGCACTTTGCGTCGCTTTTATCCTGACTATTTTGTTTTCTTGGCCTCCTCCCACCAAGGCGGCCTATTTAGAATCCGAATTCCCCGGGGAGAAGCCTGAGCCCGAAGAGGTCATCGTCCCGCCTTCTAAACCCTCGCGAGATGACCTCCTCAAAAAGTATCCGGAACTCACCAAGGAACTCTCCGAATCACTGGAGCATATGGATGCATGGCTTCTCACACTTGAACCCGATGCCTTTCGTAAGAGACATCCCGAGATTGTGCGGTTAATGGAGTCGCCTATTGCTGAGGAACGGACTAAGGCCTATAAAGCCGCTCTGGCCCTCGAAGATACTGCTGCTATCCCATTCCTTGTAAATGCCGTGCGACACGGCAAGGGTTCCGACCGTAATGAGGCTGTGAGAACGCTCTCGGGCTGGGTTTACAAGGCATATTGGAAGACGCGCCCTCCTGGACCGGGGGCCGAACCATTCAAACCGCTGCTTCCCCTGTTTTTAGAAATACTCATTAATTGTGGCGATGACCCGAGCCTAAAGTCCTCCTCCTTCCAGGCCATTGGCTGTCTTGCCGACCAACGCTGGCTACCTCTACTAAAAGACCTGAGAGAGAGTCGCCATCCCGCAGTAACTCATTGGTCAACCTGGGCCATAGAAGAGATAGATAAGCGCTCGATCGCTCCCCCTCCGCCGCCGGCACCACCAAGGCGGCGAGACCCGGCGAACGAAGTTACCCAACTCATAGACCTTATCGTCGTGGGCCGTCCCTTTTATACCAGCGGCCTGCAGATTTTCCCGCTTCGCCTCAGACGCCTCATCCTGGGCCAGGACTATTTTACCCTGGATGAGGCCACCCGCACTAACGACCTTATCATTCGGGAAAATGACCCCCCAACCGTGAACCAGGTGCTTCTGGAAAACCGCTCCAGGCATTATGTATTCATCTTGGCCGGCGAGATAGTTACCGGCGGAAGACAAAATCGCATCTTCAAAAGCGACCTACTTCTGCCGCCAGGGTCAGGGCCTACATTGGTGGAGGTTTATTGCGTGGAAAGAGGCCGCTGGGTGAAGAAATCCCACAAATTCAATCCAGATGGAAATATCGCCGAAAATTGGCTTAGGCAAAAAGCGCAGCGGGATATGGCTCAAGAAGAGGTATGGCAAGAGGTTGCGGAAACGGCAGAATCCCTTAAAATACATTCCGAAACTGATGACCTCTCTCAGATGATAAACGAGCCGGAGGTGCAGGATTATCTGGCGGGACGCAGAAGCGAAATCATAAGCTGTATTCCGCGAGGCACGGTGGGCCTGGTGGTGGCCCACGGCGGGCGCATCGTAGGGGCTGACATATTTGCAAGTCCGGCGCTATTCCAGAAACTCCGCCGCAAGATTATTGATTCTTACTTGCTTCAGGCCAAATTCAAAGCGCACATTTCTCCAAGGAAAGTTTCGCCCGAAGAGGCCCGCGATTTCCTTAATCGCGTATATGGAGCAAGTTTTTCTACCCAGGCCACTCCGGGTGTTGGCAAAATAATCACTATATCTGGAAAGGTTGAGGGAAATTCTTTGGCCTTTGAAGCAAAGGCCGTGCATATAGCCCTTTTTCAGCCGGGCGTTGTAATCCAAACCCGAACAAGATAAGATACGGGCATCGGTCCCCAAAAACCCGTAAAAACGAAAGGAGGGAAAAGATGAAGAAGATTCTGATAAGTTTAAGTTTGGCAATTGTTCTCATCGCGCTGGCAAGCCAGCCGGCCTGGGCTACCGGGATTCTGATCCCCAAGGACGAGCAAGTGCCGCCTCTGGCCATAAAAAACCAGCGGGTGGATATCCAGATTTCCGAGCAGGTGGCCAGAGTCCGTCTGGACCAGGTCTTCCAGAACTCCACCGCACGCGACCTGGAGGCCACTTATATCTTCCCCCTGCCCAAAGGCGCCGCCATTGAAGATTTCGCCCTCTACATCAACGGCCAGAGAAAAAGCGGGGAATTGGTAGAGGCCCAGAGGGCCCGCCGCATCTATCAGGATATCGTGCGCCGGATGCGGGACCCCGGACTTCTGGAGTATATGGATTCCAACCTCATCAAAATGAGCGTCTATCCCGTCCCCTCTCGCGGAACCCAACGCGTTGAGGTGGCCTATACTCAGGTGGTGCCGATGGATGCCGGGGTGGCAAATTTCACCTATCCCTTACGCACCGGCCATAAGGCCTCCCGCACCCTGGAAGATTTCACCCTCTCGGTCACGCTTTCGTCCAAAGTCCCCATCAAGAATATCTATTCGCCCTCGCACAAGATAGGCACCTCCAGAAAAGACGAACACCACGCGGTGGTGGGCTTTGAAGAGGAGCGCGCCCTTCTCGACAAGGATTTTCTCCTTTACTGGACCATCTCCAAAAAGGATTTCGGCCTTAATCTCCTCACCCATCGGGCGGGAGGCGAAGATGGCTACTTCCTCATCCTCATCTCGCCCAAGGCCCGTTTTGAGGAGAAAGAAGTAATTGAAAAGGACATCGTCTTCGTCATAGACACATCCGGGTCTATGTCCGGAGAGAAGATAAAGCAGGCGAAGGCGGCGCTTCGTTACTGCGTGGAGAGCCTGCGCTCCGGCGACAGGTTCAACATCATTCGCTTTGCCAGCGATGTGGAGACAATGGAAAGCGGCCTCACCAGGGCCGATGAGCAATCCAAGAAGAGGGCGCTGGCCTTCATTGAGAAAATGCAGGCCATAGGCGGCACCTATATAGATGGCGCGCTCAAGCAGGCCCTTTCCTCCGGGCGCGATGCCAAGCGCCCCTTTATCGTTCTCTTCTTAACCGACGGCAAGCCCACGGTGGGCACGCAAGACGAAAATATGATAGTCTCCGGGGTCAATGCCGCATCCCAGGGAGCCAGGGTCTTCGTGTTCGGGGTGGGCGATGGCGTGAACACCCATCTTCTGGACCGCATCTCCTCAGATACCGGCGCTACTTCGGAATATGTGCGGCCAGAGGAAGATATAGAGGTTAAAGTATCGTCGCTTTTCAATAAACTCTCCTCGCCCGTGCTCGCCAATGTAAAACTGGACCTGGGCAGGATAAAGGTGCGGGATTTATATCCCCGGGAGATGCCGGACCTCTTTCAAGGTTCTCAATTTGTGTCCTTCGGCAGATACCAGACTTCCGGCGAGGTGGCCATCCGTTTGAGCGGCGATGTGGAAGGGAGACGCCAGGAATTCGTGTATGAGGGAGAATTCCCGAAAACAGCCGCCGCCAACGAATTCATCGCCTCGCTTTGGGCCACGCGCAAGATAGGCTATCTGCTGGACCAGATTCGCCTGCACGGCGAGTCCAGGGAACTGGTGGATGAGGTAATTGCTTTGAGCCGTCGCCACGGCATCGCCACCCCCTATACCTCCTATCTGGTGGTGGAGGACAGAGAACTTGAGAGGCTGGAGACGCAGAGGCGGGGGGCAGGGCCGGTGCGTGAGATGCGAGAGCTGCGAAATGGCTATTTGTGGCGCGGCAAGAGTCTTGAGGAGGAGGCTGCCGAGGATGCCCTCCGAGCCCGAGAAGGGGCTGAACTCCAGCAAAAAACCGGCGCTGGGGCCGTGGAGACCGCCATCAATATTATGCGGCTCAAAGATGCTAAGGTAGGACAGGTTGAGGCCGCCCGCATAAAAAAAGTCGGCGAGAAGACCTTCTATTTCCTCTCCGGCTGGTGGGTGGATGAAGCGGCAAAAGAGGACGCCAAACGCATTGAGATAAAATACGCCTCCGAGGCCTATTTCACACTCCTGGAGAAAAAGGCCGAACTCAAAGATTATTTCAAACTGGGCGACCGCCTCATCATCGGCCTTGACGGCAAGGTCCTGGTCATCTCGGATGAAGGCAAGGAACAATTAAGCGAAGACGAAATAAAAGAAATCCTGAAATAGGAATGTCAGCGCCAACCGCGGGGCTGGGTCTCGCCAGAGATGGACAGACGGTGATGGCCCAGCCCTACCGCATTTTGTGGTCTATGGATTAATGCCGTAGTCGGGCTCGTCCCTGAGCCCGACGGTGGGCTGGGTCAGAGACGACCCAGCCCTACGCCTTTTGTTGGCTCTTTCGCCTATCGCGCTGCCCGGCTGTCTCGCTGCCTCGCTTCTATATATCTATGCTCACCCAGATGGGGCTGGACCAGGCCCGGTGGCCGTCGCGCTGCAGCACCCGGACATAAAAGAAGCGGTCTATGGTCTGGGTGCGGCGGCGCCTGGCAACACCTTTCACGCCCTTGCCGTATCCCGAAGGCCAATCCACCGCAAAGTTAAAGAATATTTCTCCTTCTTTGGGCTTGGTGGAATAATCGCGCCGCTTTATATGGAACATCCCCATCTGGCCGATATTTTCCAGTCGATTGCCCGGCGACCACTCACTCACATATACAACCTTGTTATTCTCCAGCACCTCCACCTTTTGCACCGGCGCCGTGGGGATTACCCTCACCGAGATTAAAAAGGGATAAAAGGCCTCGGCCTCATAAGGGGAAAGGGTGATGATGCTCCCCATAGGGTAGGTGCCGAAGGCGCCATTTGTAAGTTCCACCTCGAGGAAGATGCGGGCGCCGGTGGTGGCGTAGCATCTGCGGGCCACCAGGGCATCGTAAAGGTCGCGGCGAGTGAGTTCCTCAGCAAATATCGCAGTTAGCCCACGAGAGCCCGGGGGGATGGAATGGCCGTCGGAACCGGCCACCACACCGAGGCGATATCCCCGGGCCCAGGCATCCTGGAGAAAATTTCCCGGAAGGGTGTTCTCCTTTTCCTGCAGCGGATGGCCCCAGTATTCAAAGCATCCCCATTTGGAATAAATCTCGGCAATGGGTTGGAATTTGGGGTGATGATAATTCCAGTTCTGTAAGAACTCTGTGCGGGCCACATGATGGGGCACGGTTATTACCTCGCCTCCCCACTCTGCCAGGGCCTTCCAGACCTCGGTGGGCCGCCAGATGCCCACCCTGGTGGACGATAGAGGCGGTATATCCACCTCCGGGGCATAGAAATTTTTATGTCCGAACCAGGAGGATGTCCATTCATGGGCCGGGATGGTCACGAAAAGCCCCTCCTCATTGGCGCGGTCCATTTCTTCCTTGGCAAATTCCCACTCTTCCTCGTCCATATGCTCTATGTGGTCGGCGATGGAGATAAAGTCGTGGCCTGCGTCGCTGCGGGCATACTCATAATTTTCTTCAGGCGAGCCGTTATTGGGCCGGTCACACCTTGAAAGATTGGAGTGCACGTGTATATCGCCCCAGAAGACCTTTGATTCCGCGCGGGCCTCTGGCGGAGGAGGTGGCTCTTCGGGCCCCGGGGCCTCGGCGGAAACTTCAACTTTCCCCACCTTGAGACACATAGCGTTCCAGGAAGGACCGTAATATTTCTCATTCTCTATGCCCAAAAGCACCTGGCGTTTTCCCTTGGTAGTAGCGGCGGGAATGGTAAATTCATATCTTTTCCATCTATGGGCAGGAACCTTTATCTGGCCCAAGCGGGATTTGCCCACCATTATCTTAGTATTTTGTTCAATATCAGAGGAAAGTTCCACTTTGAGTTTGTTACGCGCTCCGGAAGCAATAGGGATATAAAGGGAACATTTCTCAAAGGCCCATCTGAAGGTGCGGCCCGCCTCCTCCTGCGGCCGTCCAAAACCAAATACTAAAAGCCGCCCGTCGCTTAAAGGATCCCCCACTTCTATAACCTTGCGGAATTTGGCCATTTCCATCCTCCTGGTTCAGCCCTGTTCGTCATTGGTCACTCGTCATCCGTCATTCGAGTGACGAGTTTCAAGGCGTGTAGCGGCCTCACTGTCGCCTTCAGCGACCACTCTGGCTCGGCCGCCTCTGGCGGCTGACCCCGACTTTCGGCTGGGTCAGGGACGACCCAGCCCTACGATGTTTGTTCGGCCTTTCAGCTGTCCCGCTGTCTGGCTGCCACGCTGATTCGCTCTTTTTACCATTCTTTAAGGTCTAACAAAACTCCCAAATATTCTTCCTTTTTGTTAATTAATCCCTCGTAGGCTATCGCCGCATCCCGGGCCGGAATCTTATGGGTGATGAGGTTATCTACTTTAAGCGAGCCGTCACTCAAGAACTTGAATAGCAGTTTCTTGTTCTTGGTGGGGCCTTCCGGGTCGAGTATAGAAATAAGCCTGGTATGTGCCCCGATGACCGAAACCCCTTTACGATGTATGTCAAAATAAATATCCAGTTCGGCCTTACCGCGGGGGCTTCCGAGAAGTATCAGCCGGCCCAGTTGGCCGACCAGTTTGAGGGCCGGAGAGGCAACTTCAGGATTACCCGTGGCCTCCACCACAATATCAAAACCGCGGCCCTCAGTGATTTTTTTCGCCTCCTCTTTTATGTCCACTCCTGACGGGTTCAAGCAAATATCCACGCCGCACACTCTGGCCACTTCCAGTCGCGGCTGAACTACATCTATCGCCACTACCGGATAGGCCCCTGCCCTTTTAAGTAGCTGCGCGGCCAGATTACCCACAATGCCCATACCAAATACCGCCGCCGTCTCCCCCATCTGGGGCTTACCCATCCGCAGTGCGGTCATCGCTATATTGCCCATACCTACGAAGGGAACCCGTTCTATGGGGACTCCCTCCGGCACCTTGAGCACCGCGTGGGCCTTACACACGGCGAAAGAGGAATGCTGGCTTGAGGAATGAACCAGGTCACCGGCAGTAAGCAGGCTCGCCTTCTTACCAACTTTTGCCACATGTCCTACCGCGGTATAGCCCGGATGGGCGGGATATTTGGCGTAACCAAAATCAGGCACGGAAAAACCGATATGGCTCTGGGTGTAAAATGCCAGTTCCGTGCCCGCTGATATGAGGCCGTAGATGTTTTCTATCAACACTTCATCTTCGCCCGGCACATCGGGGAGTTCAAATTCCTCCACCTCTACCTTCATCTTCTCCGGAAAGATAAGACGCTTCGCCTCCATATTGACCTCCTATTCTTAAAATGTCCCAAACGAAAGCCTTTATGCATATCTATTACTAAACTTTGACCCTTTAGTCAAGGCCTTCATTTTTGGAGAGACCCGTCGACAATATAAACCTCACGGGTAAGTTTAATTATCCCTGCCTGCCGGCAGGCAGGTTTTGTCTCTTTGAATAAGTGGACAAGGGGCTTCAAGGACGATGGCACGAAGGCCGGTCATCTTCAAGGCCTTTGTAAACGCTGCCTTTACCGAAGATTTATCCTCAGGATTTATGCGGGCTGCAAAATCCGCGCCCAGCGCACGCAGTATGCGTAAAAGAGAAACTTTTTTGCCCTTTCCCCTGGCCCTTTTGCCCGTGCCTATCCTGGGCTGGAGGCCGGTCAAGACCACTGCCCTGTTATCCAGGATAATCAAGAGAAGATTTGCCCCATTTGCCGCGGCTGAAGCAAACGCAGAAAGGCCGGTATGCATAAAGGCCGAATCTCCGGTAATGGCGATGGTTGGTTGCGATAGCCCAGCGCGCTTCAAACCCTCGGCTATGCCTATGCTCGAGCCCAGAGACATCTTCACATCCAGAAAATCAAATGGCGGACGGTCCAAACGAATGAGGCAGCCCGGGTCGCCTGCCACTATGGGTCGAGGTATCTTGAGTTCCTTGACCACCTCCAGAAGGCCCTCAAAAGCGGGCACAAACGGGCAGTCCTCGCAGAAGCCGGCCTCGCTCACTTTCGGCCGGAATTCCTTGCGCAAGGCCGAAGGCGTCCTCGCTTTTTCACCCAGAAGTTCCCGAAGGGCCTTGAAGATTACCTCCATGGATGTCTCATCCTCGCCGGGCAAGTGGCCCGTTAGTTTGCCGAAAATGGGCTTTCGCGTGCCCTCTTTTTTGGCCAGGATATTAAGTTCCCTTTCCACCAAGGGCTCGGTTTCTTCCAGAACGAGAATCCTTTTGACTCTTGCCAGAAAGTCTTCAGTAAGGCCCTGCGGCAAGGGGAAAACGGTGCAGAGTTTGAGGATGCGCAGTTTAGTCTCAGGTAGAATTTCCAGCACTTGCTTAAGCCGAGTGTATGTAAAACCGCACGCGACAACTCCTAAATCCCCTGAGCCTTCAATGGAATTGAACTGGCAATTACTGAAAATTTTTGCAGCGCGGGCAAGTTTTTTATGCACCTTGCGGTGTGCGGACACTGCATATTGGGGTAAAGACTTCCAGAGGTCTTTGCGCCTTATAAACTCGGCTTTTCGGGGCGGAGAAATCCTGCCTAAAGTAACTTCGGCTTCAGTTCGGGCGAGCTCGCGCACGCCTCTAAAAAGGACCGGTGTTTTGAGCCTCTCGGAAATCTCAAAGGCATATTTTACCAGTTCCGTGGCCTGGGTAACTTCGGCCGGCTCGAGGGTCGGAATTTCCGCAAAGGCCCCCAGAAGGCGGGTATCCTGTTCGTTGGATGAGCCAGGCGCGCCGGGGTCATCCCCTACTACAATGACCAGACCTCCCAGCGAGCCGGCCAGGTTCATCACCATAAGCGAATCCAGCGCCACATTAAGCCCCAGGCCCTTCATACCGGCCACGGACCGCACCCCGCCCAACGACGCACCATAGGCCACCTCCAGGGCCGCCTTCTCATTTGCCGACCACTGTATATCCACATCTTTAGCCTCGGGCATCTCAAGAAGCCGGTCTAAGGCATAGGTGCCCGGGGTCCCGGGATAGCCCGCAATGACGGAGATACCGGCTTCAAGGATGCCCCGAGCGATGGCCATACTTCCGTTTAGAACTTCTGTCTCCATAGCCCGCCTCAAAATGGCGTCCCGATGCCCAATTTTTCAGCCCATTCCTTTAAGGCCGTAATGGTTTCTGGGTCTAACGGAATGCCGAGCCTTCTGCGCAGTTTCTCCTCCTCAGCCCTTCTTTCGCCCGGGAGGCGTATTTCCTTGACGCCTTCCGCAGGCGTAGTGCGTTTGAGTTCTTCGGCCAACTTATCCACCCGGGCCTTAAACTCATCTATGGGCACAAAAAAGTCAATATTTATGGCCAGGAAGGTCTGGGAAGAATCCTCCGGCTGGCTGAAATCAGCGAATATGGAGCCCACCTCTTTCCTTGAGGCACCGCCGGAGAGGATGCCTGAAAGACAGTCTATGAGTATAGCCATTCCCGAACCTTTGGGGCCGCCCGAGGGCAAAACCACGCCGCGGTCCAGGGCCACTTCCGGATTGTCCGTGGGCTCGCCAGTCTTGGAAAGTGCCCAACCTACTGGAATGTTTTTGCCGGCCAAAAGATAATTTCTCACCTGACCCCAGGAGACCACGCTCGTAGCCATATCCAGGATAAGGGGCGGATGCTTTCCTGCGGGCACACCCAGGGCCAGTGGATTATTACCTACAGCCCTTTCCTTTCCCCCATAAATGGCCATAGCGGCGATAGTGTTGGAGGTGGCAAGTCCAGCACAATCGGCCTCGGCCGCAAGAAGCGCGTAATAACCCGCGGCGCCAAAATGATTGCCGTGCCGTATGGTTACAAGGCCAATTCCGACCCGCTTGGATTTTCCTATGGCCTCCTCCATAGCCCGCCTGGATAGGAGTTGCCCCAGACCGTGGTCGCCATCCCATAACGCAGCGGAGTCGCTTTCCTTCAGGATTTTGACCTCAGGCTTGGCCTTTATTCCCCCTTCTTCAATGCGCCGGGCATATGTGGGTAGGAGCCTTATGCCGTGGGAATCTGTGCCCCGAAGGCTCGTGCGCACAAAGACCTCTGCAGCATCCCGGGCATCTTCTTCACGCATACCCAGTTTCGTCAGAATATCTTTGGACAACCTTTGCAAGAAGGAGGCATCAAGTCGTAACATCTTTTGCAGCACAAAGACCCCCTTTCTCCGGGATACAATGCTTATTACTGCCGCCTTTATTACGGCTAAATTACCAGAGGCCCCCAGGATTGTCAACCCACAAAAGCCTGCCTGCTGCCCATACGGGCGTCCCGGATGGGTGGCCCGCCCGGGCCGACAGGCAAAGATTTCTTTTGCCCACGCAGGAGATTCTTTCGTTTTGTTTAGCCGAATATTGCCTCTTGACCTCGTCTTGACGATGGATTAGAATTAAAATGTTGTGAATAAATAGCAGGGGGCAGCAGATGGCTCATCTCACTCACAGGCAAATTACTTTAATTGCAGTCATCGCAGCAATAGCCATCTTGGTGGCCGGCCTGATTATCGAGGAGCAGATAAGAAAGAAGCAGAAGGCGGCAGGGCTGATTGCTGAACTAAAAGCGGGGGAAAAAGATAAGCGAGAAGAGGCGGCTCGGGCCCTGGGTGAAATGGGGGACAAAGCAGCAGTGGAGCCTTTGCTGGAATGTCTCAGATGTGATGACCCGAGCCCTGCCAGCCAGCAGGCAAGCCTTCAAGTGGCGGTAATAGTCGCCCTGGGCAAAATCAGGGATAAGCGGGCAATTGGACCTCTTACCGGCTACCTCAAAAGTGAAAAATATGATGTGCGCAAGTCCACCGCCGAGGCCTTGGTCAGTTTACTCTGGAAGCCTGAAAGTGAAGAACAGAAAATCACATTTCTCATCGCCCGGGAAGACTGGGATGGGCTGGTCAAGATGCGTGAGCGGGCGGTGGAGCCGATACTGGATATGCTTAGAGACCGCGAACCGATAGTGAGAGCAGGTGCGGCCGGGGCCCTCGGGGATATAGGTGATAGGAAGGCGGTAGAACCGCTCATAGACTCACTCAAGGACGAAGCCCCATCTGTTCGCTGGGGTGCGGCGCTTTCATTGGGCAAACTCAAAGATAAGCGCGCCATAGACCCTCTCATCCAGCGCCTCAACGATGAAGATAGAATCGTGAGGAGGATTGCTGCCGAGGCCCTGGGCAATATGGGGGCTGCATCTGCCACTGGGCCCCTAAAGGAAGCCCTGGAGAAAGAGACATACCGTCATGTGCAATTCGCCATAAAGGATGCGCTACGGAAGTTAAAAACAGAACCAGATAAACCCCCAGAATCGAGATAGAAAGGCCTCACAGCCATTCGGCCGGTCAGACATTCAGGCTAACTCGCCGTCTGGCGTTTTTCTATAGCCCTAACTCCTTTCTAACCATCTCCCTATAAAGCCCGCGAAGACGCCGGGTAAGGTCGCCCACCCGACCATCTCCGATAGGCTTTCCAGCAATAAAACATAGCGGCATAATCTCCATCAGCGAATTGGTGAGGAAGGCTTCATGGGCCTGGGCGAGTGCTATTAAGCGGAGATTATTCTCCCTTGCCGGAATGCAATTCCGGTGGCATATCTCCAGCACCGCTTGTCTGGTAATGCCGGGGAGCAGTCCAGCGGAAACAGGGGGAGTGAATACTTGTCCTTCCTTTACAACAAACAGATTGCTCACCGTGGCCTCGGTGAGGAAGCCTGCGGTATTGACGAAAATGGCCTCATCTGCACCGGACTCCTGCGCCTGGGTGCGGGCAAGGATATTGTTAAGATAGTTGAGCGTCTTATGTTGAAGTAGTACCGAGCGAGGGGAGCGCCTTATCCTGGAAATTATGGCCTTGGCACCAAAGCGGTAAAGCCTGGCTGGATAGGGCGTGAACTGGCGGCTAACGATGAAGAGCGTTGCCTGCTCAGTTTCAAGGCCCAACCGACCGCTTGATTTGCCGCACCGTGCGGGCGGCCCGTATGGGCCGCGAGTCAATGTTATTCGCACATAGGCGTCCGAGAGCCTATTTCGCCTGAGAAGTTCATAGACGGCCTCCTTTATCTCCTCCTTTTTGAAGGGAAGCGGGATTTTTAGGAAGGCCGCTGATGAGGCCAGCCGCTCTAAATGCGCATCCAGGCGAAAGGGCTTGCCTCTATAAGTGCGCAGCGTCTCAAATAGGCCATCCCCATAGAGAAGCCCGCGGTCGTAAATGGATACGACCGCTTCATCTTCCACCAGAAATGAGCCGTTCAGGAAGGCCTGCCTGCCGCCCATACGGGCGTCCCGGATGGGTGGCCCGTCCGGGCCGGCAGACAAGGCTTGACGCTTATTTTTCTTGCCCACGGCCGCACCTCTCTATGACCACAGGCACTTGCCGCAGCGAGGCGAT
>Ga0209636_10006312_pt1 | contig 12100 bp, 8 predicted proteins | sample DeeMarSWOR152_54_FD_187464 | JGI IMG/M metagenome (GOLD analysis project Ga0209636, IMG submission 187464) | Marine sediment microbial communities from White Oak River estuary, North Carolina - WOR-1-52-54 (SPAdes) (version 2) | ecosystem: Environmental > Aquatic > Marine > Intertidal zone >...
GCCAACATATCCCTCCTGCATGAAACTGAAGGCAAATCATACATAATCAACCTGATCGATACCCCGGGCCACGTGGACTTCACGGGAAAGGTAACCCGCGCCCTAAGGGCGATAGATGGCGCAGTTGTCGTAGTGGACGCCGTCGAAGAGGTCATGGTTCAGACCGAGACGGTGACAAGGCAAGCTCTGAACGAACGAGTAAGGCCCGTTCTCTTCATCAACAAGGTCGACAGGCTGATCAGGGAGCTCAAGCTCTCTCCGGAGGAGACTCAGAAGAAGCTACTGCGGGTAATCCGAGACTACAACAATCTCATAGATGTCTACGGTGAACCTCAATTCAAAGAGAAGTGGAAGGTCGACGCGGCAAAAGGAAGCGTTGCATTCGGTTCTGCGCTGCACAGGTGGGGTTTCACATTAGAGATCGCCGAGAAGAAGGGCATAAAGTTCGATGATGTGGTCAAGGCATATCAAGAAGAGCGTTGGGAAGAACTTCAGAAAATCGTTCCTCTTCACGAAGCTATCCTCGACATGATAGTGAAGCACCTGCCAAACCCCATTGAAGCACCGAAGTACAGGATACCGAAGATATGGAAAGGCGAAATCGACTCGGAGATAGGCCAGTCGATGGTCAGCTGCAACCGAAACGGGCCTATAGTCATGTGCATTACAAACGCTCAGATGGACCCCCACGCGGGCCTAGTCGCCACGGGCAGACTGTTCTCAGGTGACCTCGCAGAAGGCGACCAGATCTACTTGGTAGGCGCAAAGAAAGGGTACAGGGTGCAACAAGTCTCCATGTACATGGGCGCATTCAGAGAAGTCGTTGACCACCTCGACGCCGGCAACATCGCGGCAATCCTCGGGCTTGACTTGGCAAGAGCAGGGGAGACCCTTGTTACAGATTCCTACAAGGACGGCATGGTCCCCTTCGAAAGGATCGCATACATTTCTGAACCAGTCGTGACTATAGCGCTAGAGCCCAAACATCCCACGGACTTGCCACGCCTAGTTGACGTGATGCGCCGCCTCTCCATTGACGACCCGAACCTCATGACAACGGTCAACAAGGAGACCGGAGAATACCTCCTCAGCGGCATGGGTGAACTCCACCTCGAGATCGCAGTCAAGTTCATGAAGGACTATGCGCCTGGGCTTGAAATACTGACTTCCAAACCAATCGTTGTCTACCGAGAGGCTGCAAGCAGGCCCAGCATACTAGCATTGGCTAAAAGCCCCAATAAGCACAACAGGTTCTGGATACAGGTTGAACCCTTGGATCAGAAAGTCATCAAGATGATCGAGTCCGGAGACATAGACGAGATTATGGGTCGGAGAAGGATAGGCGAGGTCCTCTATAAGGAAGCGGAATGGCCAGTTGACGAAGCAAGAAACGTATGGGCCCTTGAAGAGCACAGAAACATGTTCATCGACTTAACGAAAGGCATCCAATTCATGAGAGACATCCAAGACATGGCTATCTCCGGTTTCAGATGGGCGTGCGGAGCCGGACCACTATCCGATGAACCCATGAGGGGCATGAAGGTGAAACTGATGGACGCCCAGTTGCACGAAGACCCGGTTCACAGAGGCCCCGCCCAGATAATGCCCGCCATCAGAAGGGCAATATTCGGTTCATTTCTGACGGCTGATCCCATACTTCTGGAACCAGTCTACAGAATCCAAGTGTCCGTCCCAGCCCAATGGGTCGGAGAAGCAAGCAGCCTGATAACGAGGAAACGTGGCAGAATCCTCTCCTCAGGTCAAAAAGGAGCAGTCCTAGCTGTAGACGGTTACATTCCAGTCGAGGAGACTTTTGGGCTAGCCGCCGACCTTAGATCCGCCACATCGGGTCACGCCTTCTGGCAGAGCCAATTCGACCACTGGGAGAAGGTTCCTGAAAGTCTAGCAGCGGAGATAATAGCTGACACACGGAAGAGAAGAGGTCTTCCGCCAGAAGTGCCTAGCGCAAGTAGGTTCATCGACGAAGCCTAGGAACCCAGAAGGCGGGCACAATCCTCTTTTCTTCTCTTTTCACGCATGTCTGTCCAAGAGTTCGCGGCAGTAGGCTGTGCCGTCGCAGATCGCTGTATTCAGATGAGGGAGCCCTTCTCGACACGAAGCAAATTCGAGTCCAGCCTTGAGAACGGTCTTCCTCAAGTCTCTGAGAATGTTTGCTCTCGTCTCTTGGTTTATATACCTGTAACCTGAGATCCATTCGCCGTCGGCGTATACGTCATGTAGCCTTCTGGAGAGCTCCGGATTCCCTGCTCTCAGGCCTTTGAAGAACCCTGTAACAGGCTTCATTGTTGAGGCGGTTATCTGTCTTACGCCGATCTCAGCAGCGTTGGAGACGATCGCCTCAAGATCATGCTCGTCTGAGTTCACGGTTGGAATTATGGGGTCGATCCTCACAACGGTCGGGATACCCTCTTCCGCTATCTTATCCAGGGCGGAGAACCTAGAATCGGGAGGAGGAGCGTACGGCTCGATAAGACTAGCGATCTCTCTTCGCTGAGTAGTTATGGTCATGGAGAAGACCGTCGGTGTCTGCTTGAAGATGTCGATATCTCTCACGGCTAGATCAGATTTTGTCACGATGAGGAGAGGAAAACGATGCTCCGCCAAGACTTCGATGCATCTTCTCGTTATCCTGTGCTTCTTCTCCATGGGCTGGTAGGGATCGGTTGTGTCGCTGAGCATTACGGGTAACCGGGTCTTGGTGCCCTCAGCCATCTTAACGATGTCTTCCTTCAGTTTCAGACGTGGTAAGGTTGGACCACTGAAACTTGGGAACTTGATTGCATAGCAATAGATGCATTGATGTGCGCATCTGCCGAGATATGGGTTCAGGTTGTATTTTGGCAGACATGTGCAGAAAGCCGACTTGACCACGTTGAAGGATGGAAGCCTCATGACCCAGCCGAAACGGATAATCTGCATCAAGTCTTATAAGCAGAACGATTCTATTCGTTCCGTAAAGCCACAAAGACAGTTTTAGCCGTCTGATCCTACTGAGCAAGAAGAAAAGGGAGAGACGAGCAAAATGGATTTGAAGAAATTCAGGAATCCGGGCAAAACCTACAGACCTTCCCCTTTCTGGTCTTGGAATGACGCTTTGGACCCTGAAGAGCTGCGGTGGCAGGTGCGCGAGTTCGCCGAAAAAGGATTCGGCGGCTATTTCATGCACTCAAGAGTTGGACTTGCCACATCTTACCTGTCCCCTGAGTGGATGGACTGTATACGAGCGTGCCTGGAAGAGGGCAAGAAGGCCGACACGGAATCTTGGCTATACGACGAAGATAAATGGCCAAGCGGCTTCGCCGGAGGGTTTGTCCCAGCCAAAACCGATGAGTACAGAGCCCGGTCAGTACAGATGAAAGAAGTAAATGCCAAAGAAGCTGCTCAAGCTCTAGATGACCCATCAGTTCTCGGAGTTTTCGAGGCCCACTTTTCGTCACTCACAACGATGAAGAGCTTCAAGCGCATACACAAAGGTGAAAAGATCAAAGGAGACGGCTGCCTCCTCCTGTTCAAGGTGGAAGTAGCCAGCCCCAGCAACTGGTACAACGGCGAGAGCTACGTGGACCTCCTCAATCCCGAAGTGACAGAGGAGTTCCTGAAGGTAACCGTCGATGCCTACGCTGAACAGTTCAAGGAAGACTTCGGAGAGTTCATGCCCGGCATATTCACTGATGAACCCAACTACACTGGACGGACGACGCTTCCTTGGACGGGAAAGATGTCCGAATACTTCAGGAGGCTCAATGGCTACGACATCGCAGGCAAGCTCCCGCTCATCTATTTTGAGGGCGAGGGCTACCACAAAGTACGCTATGACTTTTGGAGAACAGTCACGCTACGTTTCATCGAAGCCTTCTCCGAGCCCTACGGCGAGAAATGCGAGTACTACGGCTTGAAAATGACCGGCCACTACCTCTGCGAAGACAATCTTGACCTGCAAATCAGGCACATAGGTGCCGCAATGCCGCATTACGAGTACATGCAAACGCTGGGCATTGACCATCTGGGCCGCAACATCAGTGACCCTATCACTCTGAAGCAGTGTTCAAGCGCGGCACACCAGTTCGGCCGAACCCGCATCCTATCCGAGCTCTTCGGATGCAGCGGCCATAGCATGACCTTCGAGGATCAGAAATGGATTGGAGACTTTCACCTTGCGCTTGGAATCACCTTCTTCTGTCCCCACCTTACTCTGTACACGATGAAGGGCGATGCGAAGAGTGATTTCCCGCCGACCTTCAGCTATCACCAGCCGTACTGGGAGCACTTCAAGCTCATAAACGACTACTTCGCTCGCGCAAGCTATCTATGCTCACAGGGAAGGTTCGGCAGCGACATACTTCTGCTCCATTCGATAGGAAGCGGCTGGGCCACCTTCACGCCCTTATCTCAAGGTCACGACGCACCGACGTGGAAGTATAATGACGCGCTCGTTCAACTCCAAGACGACCTTCTTGCGTTGCACAGAGACTTCGACTTCGGCGACGAGATCATACTCTCCCGTCACGGTCGCATTGATGGAAAAGAGTTCGTCGCGAAAGAAAGCCATTACAGAGTGGTGATCGTGCCGCCTTCTCTAACATGGTCCAGAAGGACAGTCGAATTGCTAGAGCGCTTCTTGGCCGTTGGCGGAAACGTGGTCCTCGTAGGAGAAGCACCAAGCCTCGTCGATGGCGAACCTGCTGAAGCGAGATGGCGGGGGATACTCACGCATCCTAATGCTGTCCTAGCGGAGGCTAGCCGAGAATATGTAGCCAAGGCTTTAGACAAGGTACTGTCGCGGTCGATCAGCATCATTGACGAAGAAGGAAACGAGATCGAAGACATTCTCGTTCACCACCGGGTCGACGGCGACAACCACATCTTCTTCCTCGCGAACAAGAGCCGAACAGAGAGGTACGATGCGCTTGCGACTTTTTCGGAGAAGGGCAAGGTGACAGAATGGAACATGTTTGACGGCTCGGTTTCCCCCGTCAAGGTCACCACACAACAAGGAAAGACCGTCATACGTGCAGCATTTCATCCCACAGGTAGTCGTGCCCTTGTGATAGACGTTTCGAAGCCCCCAGAGCCAGAGGGCCCATTGACTAGCCTGAAGACCGCGGAGAAAACCACAGAGCTAGCAGGGGAATGGGGCTTCGAGCGTCTGCACCTGAACTCTCTTGTCTTGGACACTTGCCAATATTCATTCGGAGACGGAGAATGGAGCGAGACGACCCCAGTATGGAAGGTTCGCCGCGAGGCTTGGAAGCAGGCTGGACTCGAGAAGTATGCAGGGATTCAGCCTTGGGTCCTAACAGAAAAGGGCATCGAGCCTTCAAAGCCCCTCAAGATAAGGATCCGCACCACCTTCAGATCAAAAGTCGAGGGCAAACAGGTCTTCCTAGTCGTGGAAAAGGCTCCTGTATGGGAATTGACGGTCAATGGAAAGCCCGTCACAACCGATGTTACTGGATGGCACTGGGACAAGCAGTTCAGCAAGATCGACATATCTGATCGCGTTAGAGTCGGGGAGAACTCTATCGAGCTCTCTTGCAGATTCGACTTCAATGTCCCCTTAGACGACATGTATCTCGTCGGAGACTTCGGAGTCGAGAAGGTCTCGGAGTCCGGATACGCACTCACCGACGAACCGGGAGTTCTCAGAAATGGCAACTGGGTGGAGCAAGGATATCCGTTCTACACGGGAACGATGCAATACAAGACCACTTTCAACCTAGAGGAGAAGGAGCCGAGAGAACGCGTATTGGTGCGTCTGCCTGAGGCTCAGGGAACCTTGTTCCTAGTCAGCGTCAATGGCAGAAGCCCAGTTCCAATCTGTTGGCGTCCTCTGGAAGCTGATGTAACGGACTATGTGCGAAAGGGCGAGAACGAGATAGCTATAGGGGTTGTAAGCTCATTGAGGAATACCTTCGGCCCGCTCCACCACAAGTCTGGTGATCTTCACTGGGTCGGCCCGTTCTCATTTGTGGATGAGGGCAGCTGGGTCGACCCTTACCAGCTAGTGCCCTACGGGCTGATCAAAGGCGCCGGAGTCGTGATCCGCAAGGACGAGGCATGAGAAGAGGACTGGAAGCAGCTACGCGTTGATCTTCAGGAACTGCTCTACCAGGGTTTGTCTTTCAGCCGCAACAGATATGCCATAGCGTTGACCAGAAGATGCATGGGGCCCGTCAACACGATTGTAATCAACGCACTTACGAGAGAAGGCGGCTCAACCAGCAAACTGAAGAGCAAAGCCACGAGGACAAAGTCGATCTGATCAGATACAGGCAGAGATTCACCTGGCTTGAGGTCCAGCCGCCTCTTGACAAAGGAGCCGATCAGGTCTCCCAATAGTGCACCGAGCGATAACGCAAAACCGAGAATGACGCTTCCCTGCGGCAGGCCTGCGAGGGGTGCGAGAGCTTCTTGAACCCACCCGACATACGTTCCGATCGCCAAGCCGAAGACAAGTCCACGGTATGTCTTGTGAGAGCCAAGGATAGGCTTTCCGTCCGCGAACTTTTTCCCTCCGTCAATCGGTCGTCCTCCTCCGAATATCACAGGCGCTCCGTTGGCGCAGTACGCTGGGAAGATGTAGTATAAGGCGTTGAAGATTTCGATGGCGACTTCGGCGATTGTGACCATCTTTGAGCTCTCTGCCGACCTTTTGCCCTTTCTTTCTGAGTTTCGGCTATTAAAGGATAGTGCAGATTCGCAAAGGTGACCACGACTGCCTCGTCCCTACGAAAAGGCATAAGTGCAGAATTGATGTTCCGCCTTCCTGTGACAGACTATGCCTGTTGTTACGGTCGAAACGTCAACTAAAATATCCGTTGTCACACTAGTTTGCGCGATGTGTTGGTTGAAAGGAATATAAGCTGTTACTCTAACAGATCATGTCAGAGTGGATTGGTATGCCTGTGGTTCGGATTGAGATGTGGGCGGGTAGGACTGACGAGCAGAAGGAGATCTTGATCAGGAGGGTGACTGAGGCGTTCGGGGAGATCGGGGTGTCGCCTGAGCATGTTACGGTTGTCATTCATGACGTGCCGAAAAGCAACTGGGGCATGCGCGGGAAGCAAGCCTCAAAAGTCACTCCCTAAGTCTGCATGCAACTTGCGGGTCGACCGACAGCATATCGGTCGATTGAATAGAGGCTGTTGGGATCGATCGATGTCTGCCTCGATCGATCGATCTCTTCACTGGTGCTCCTTGGGCTAGATGTAAATTCCTTCCGTTACCCTCCTTCTCCTCCTAGCCCTTCTCTTAGCCTTTAGCCCCTTGTCTGCCCCTTTCCTGGTTATCTCCAGGTCGTATTCTATGAAGGAACGTGGGAACTCGGTCAGTTTTCGGCTCATCTCCTCAAGATCCTTCTCTGTGAACTGGGTCATTATGTCCGGGCTGTTTGCCCATTGCGTCCAACCTGTTAAGCTTGTGTGCAAAGCGCCGAGCATGAAACGTATGGATCTCACATACTCCAGTCGATCCTTCTCCTCTATCTTCTCTAGATTCCTTATGTGTTCCAGTATCTTCTGGCAGCTTTGAATCCATCTCTAACTCAAACAAGACTCTCCTCCTTTCAAAGGCAATGTTTGGAACGACGTCTACTAAGCAGTTGTTTCACATCAATCGATTCTAGACTCAAAATTCCTTAAGCGTGACGCTTTTCTGGATCTTGGACTTTATAAGATTCGGACAAAGATCGTTTGGCTAGAATTGAGGAAAGTATGAGCACGACAATGAATGCTGTTATCCCAGTAGATTCCACTTTGGACCGATACGTAACTGCTTGAAATACTGGGTGAGAAGACCAGGTTTGCGTCATATACAGTGACTGATCCATAGCCGTTATTGGCTTCAATGAAGATATCGAAGTCTTTCAGTTTTGCTTCTGTAATGCCGAATTCTTCTCAATTGCACTATAATACCAGGTCTACCTATAACCCCATGAAGGAGGGATTGGCGTGAAAGTGAAAGACAATACAGTTTTGCTTGTACGTGTTCTGAGTTCAAGCACTGGAAGAACAGACCAGGCTTTTTCCGGCTGTCTGTTGCCTGAGAACATCTGGGTCTTGGAGGAAGAGACTTGGAGAAAATGGCAAAGAGTAGACGATTTCTCACAGTCCGATGGAGAAAACAAACATTATATATTGGACAGGGAGACCGGAAACATCCGATTCGGGGATGGGGTTCACGGAAGAAGGCCGCCAGTAGGTAGTGTCATCAAGGCAACATATCATTGTGGAGCTGGAGAAGAAGGTGCCCTTCAAGTCGGTAGAACAATCAGTCTCAGCGGACTAGGTGAGGAGTTCAGCGAAGAATACCTTGTCAAGAAGAGGACTCACGGCATACGTGTCGGATACGAGATGTCCTTTCGTGTCACGCGTTCAGAGGAAGAAGACCAAAAAGGTGTGGAATGCACTACTGGACTTCTACCGTTTGGACGAAACAGGTACTTCTACGGCAAGCTATTGACCGTTGCTGACTTTGACGATGAACAAGAGTATTTCGCAAGCAAAAACCACAAACCAACGACTAAGAAGTGCAAGAAAGAATCCTATCTAATGCCGATTCTACTCGACGCTGTAAAGTGTCTGGATTGGGGAATCGACGGAGAGGTGAGAGTATCAGTAGTACCTAACAAGGCAGTTCTGATCGAGAAGGTCCATCCCAGATGTAACAAGGCAAAGAAGAGTAGGTAGAAGATTCAGACAGGTCTCAATTCACCTTTCCTAAAGATGATGTTGCCTTTCTCGTCCTCAATGTAGACTACAATGTCACCAACTTCTACGTCCAGATCGATGTCGCCGGTGTTCTAAGACGCGGATTTATCGAATCGATCGACTAATCGCGGGTGACTGTTGAGTGAGCTCCGTTGCCGAAGTTGTAGAGCCTGTCCGTGTATTCCTCCGATATATAGGATGCCAAGACTTCTCCTGCGAATATGGTATGGTCTCCAGTCACGAGCTTTCCTCTAACCTCACACTCGAAGCAAGCAACTGCATCTCTGATAAGAGGAGGCTTGACGTGTTTTGATTCTGAGGTTGCTATACCGTATTCAGCGAACTTGTCTTTGTTCCTTCCAGAACAAGAGCCAGCATAGTCAATCAGATCTTTCATCTCCTTATTTGGGAAAACAAGCACAAACTCACCAGTACCTTCGATTAGCTTGTGAGTATAGTTTCTGTGACTTATGCTTACTGCCAACATAGGTGGAATGCCTGAAGTAACCATGCTCCATCCGGCTGGCATAGCATTGGGTTTTCCCTCACTGTCACAACTAACAACTAACACCGTAGGTTCAGGATACTTTCTCCCTATGGCCTCCGACCATGGAACCTCAATCATATTGCTCCTGTCTCTCCTTCTGTTCTTTTTTCCAGACGAAACCCTGATGCCTACTTTCGGAAACCTCTGAGTAACTCTTTCCCATCCTTCACGATGTTTATCCATTCGATCGATTTTGATCACCCTGCAACACAGAGGGTTCGGCTATCGAATAAATCAGTGAGCAGGTAACTGAAAAGTATAAAGGAAGAACAAAAATGAGTGATTCGAATATTTCTGCTAAGTGGAATTGGATCGGTATAATAACCGTTGTCCAAACCAAATATGACAACAGTAATGCTATTGTGAAAAGTCTCCGGATCCTCTTGCCCATGACTAAATATATGCTGTTGACTATTCCAATGTAGACGAAGGGTATCAGTAAAGAATGCGTGAATAGCTGCTCATACGTATTTAGCGAGACTATCAGCCAGTATTGGAGTGACACTCCAAAGCTGAGCGGTGTAAGCACAAGCGGTATAGCCACCAGGATTGTCATTAAGATTGTGAGGCCTAGAACCGTCCTAATACTTGGATATTTTGGCACCTTGACAATCTTACTTCCTACTGGAATCTCTGCTGCAAGTTTCGATTTCCCTAATCTTTCTATCCTCGCTGTCATGTTTGGTTTTGCGATCACTATGAGCCTATCTATGCCTAACGGAATCGCTAAGAAAAGTATATAGCTTCGATTTAGGCTCAGGATTACCGGTACTAATCCTAATACTATGGGGATAGGTAGACCGGCGAAGATCTCACTTCTAGCTGTAACAGAGAAAGTGAAGACCCAACCTACTAGAATCAGGAAAACAGAAAAAGTTGCGGTCAGAGGGCCAAAGTTTACAAGGGAATACGAAGCGAACATCGAATAATAAACCAAGTCACCCAAGCCGATCATCAATTCCATATCTGAATATCTGAAATGGAAAAAGATCGCTTCGCCCTTTGAGAGTTCAGCCATTTTTCTCAAAATTCCCGCTCGATATAACACTAAATCAATTATGCATACCGAGAGGAGGATATACACCATAGAGAACATCGGAATACCAATGGCTAGGAAGCCCCCTGCTACAGAACTGTACAGCATATACATCAGATTTCTGGTTTCTTCGGAGAAAATACCAACAACGGTGAAGGCTATGGAAAGCGCGATGAATAGGTCGCACAGCCAGACTAGAAAGCCAGCCCAAACCGACGGGAACAGTCTAAAGAGATGAATACTCAGAAACCCGCTTAGAAAAAGAGTTAGAAGCCCGCCTGCTATCCCAAACATCTTCTCAAGAATGGCTATCCTCCCTTTCTTCAAAGTGAAATAGATGAAAAGTACACCTAGAGACACGATACTGACGAAGGATAATGTATTCAACAGAATTGCCTTCATTTCACTCTCTTTGACGAAAGGCACGATTGAAGGTCTAGGTGCATCAACCTGAACCAAAAGATAAGCTGTACATAACGCGATCAATAAAGCCGTAAAGACCGGCAACACAAGAAACAGCTTTTCTACAGCAGTCCTAGCTAAATGATGAAGTTCTCGCTTGATGCAGCACTCGATCGCTCCCAATACCATCAGTGTGGCCTCTTCCCTTGAAGGCGGCTTGTCTTTTTCGCGTTCGCCTGGAAGGTCGATCGATCGATAGATGGCCGGTAGAAGTGCGACCCACCAGTAGGAATGCAGTAATTAGTGAAGAGGATCCAACCGATTAGTGGAATTATGCTTAGAATGCATGCTGGAACTCCGCCCATAGGGAGAAGAAAAGTGAACACCAAGGCGTTGAATCTGCTTCTTTTGGGAGTAACCCACCTCTGACAGTCGCGACACCACTTTGCTGACATCTTCACTCACTCTCAGGGAGTGACAAACCAGCCCAACATGAGAACCCAAAGAAACATGTAGATTGATCGAAAGATAAGCAAGTCATCGTCTTCAGAGTTCCGGGAATCGTAATCATCAGAACCCATGCACTACTCAAGCAATCTTAAGCAGATCATCTAGACAGATATCTCTTCGGGAAGATTCCGGAAGCATCCCACAAGACCTCCTTGTCTATGATTCTCTCATTTTTACATTTGCCAAACATCTCTTGCGCGTAGTGAATATGGTTCCCTAAGTGTTGTTCTTTGAGAAATGCGTCGTGCATCTCTCGTTCTCCTATTTCGTAGACATGCATTACCGCCCAACAGAAAACACCGAACATCTGAAACGGCAGGAAGTCTGCGATACTACTTCTGAGCTCATGGACGTTTCTGTCTTTCTGGTACGCTTCCAAGAAAGCTTCCCTCTGCTTCTCGGAGAAGTTGAAAGCGTCGAATATTACTGCAATCTCTAGGGCAGGATCGATTAGCGCAAGATCCTCCCAATCAATGAGCCTTAGCTTTCCATGTGAGACTATGACGTTTTGAGGACAGATGTCTCCATGTCCTAACACATAGCTTGGCTCCTTGCGGAACTCTTTCTGTTTGAGTAGGCGAAAAGGCCTTTCGAAAAGATTGCGCCAATATCCATCTTCCTCAAGCATAGTCTGTCTTTTTCTCTTGATGTATAGTATTCGTCCTTCAATCTCCCCAAGCAATCCAACCTTTGAAGAATTGCGCTTCCTCAGATACCCAGAGAGATTTCTGGTGTCACTCTTGTGTAGCTGCGCAACAACATTGCCCAGACTTTGAATGGTATGATCCTCAATCTCCTCCATTGAATCCAGAGTTTTCCCCTCGAGATATTCTAGTATGACAAAGGTTTCACCAGCATATTCTTTTGAAGGTTCGT
>Ga0209636_10006313_pt1 | contig 12100 bp, 10 predicted proteins | sample DeeMarSWOR152_54_FD_187464 | JGI IMG/M metagenome (GOLD analysis project Ga0209636, IMG submission 187464) | Marine sediment microbial communities from White Oak River estuary, North Carolina - WOR-1-52-54 (SPAdes) (version 2) | ecosystem: Environmental > Aquatic > Marine > Intertidal zone >...
AATTACTGACAGCCTTAGATATCAGAATGCCCATAGTACTTCCCCATCGAAATGTGCGTGTAGTCACAAGAAAAAAGCTCACTAAAAGGCGAAAAACTTCTTGAAATTTTATAAGTTATCGCCTATTATGGGTGTGTTCTTAGAGGTGAACATCTGTTAGAAGGGGAGAACCTGGGAATTATTACATCACGACAAGCACAAAATGGATTTAGACACGCTTTTATTTCCAATAAAATAATTGAGTTTAATATAACTGGAACTGCTGGTCGATATGGTAGTGGTTATTTATTCCCACTCTACCTCTACACCGAAAAAAAGGAAAATAATCCCAGACCTGGCGTTAATTTTATGATGGTTTTTGACACTCAAGCACCATATTACATCCGCAAACCTAATATTGATGCCAAAGTTTATGAGAAATTAGAGAAGACTTTTGGTGAAAAGCCATCACCTGAGGATATTCTTTATTACATCTATGGCATATTCTACAGCAATACCTATCGCACCACTTATGCAGAGTTTTTGAAGATTGATTTTCCACGCGTGCCGTTTACAGCCAATTACAAAGTATTCAAAAAAGTTGTAGACTTTGGCAAACAGCTTGCCGATCTTCATCTTCTCGAAAGCGAAAAGCTCAGCAAACCTATATCGAAATATCGTGGCAATGGCGATAACGACCGCATTGAAAAAATAAAATACAGCGAAAAAGAGAATTGTGTTTATATCAATGACGATAAATATTTCGATGGAATTGTGTCTAAGTTGTGGAATTATTACATCGGAGGGTATCAAGTTTTACACAAATTTCTTAAAGATAGACAGGGGAGATTAATGGACGACCCGCGCCATTACAGTCGAATCGTTACAGCAATAAGTAAAACGATTGTATTGCAAAAACAGATAGATGATATTTATAGCCAGATTGAACAGGAGATAATAGAATTTTAATAGCACTATCTGACATGATCTTTTTAAACCGTAAATATGCAGCGACATAATGAAAAAAAAATAAATGAAAAATAATCCATCAAAACAAAATAACACTTCGCATGGTTCACCCAGAATCACCAGGACCATCCTCAATGATATTAGACGCGGCGGTTTCAAACGCACGCTACGCCAGGATTTGAAGGACATCTATCATTTTTATCTCGATTATGAAACCAAAGAGCGTTTGTCTCAGATGAGAAGGATAAAAAGATGGTTTCTGTTAGTCTTCTGGCTCATCAAAAGTCTAATCCTCAAGCTTTCATCGACTAGGCGTGTTTTATTAGTCATTTCGCTTATTATCTTCTTTATTGGGCGTAACCAAATAGAAATAAATAATACCACGATTGTTATTGGAAATCTCATACAACTCGCTTTTATCATTCTGTTAATTGTTTTAATGCTGGAATTAAAGGATAAATTACTGGCGCAGGATGAATTGGCAGTTGGCCGATTGGTTCAACGGGCGTTTATTCCTGATCACAATCCGACTCTAGAGAACTGGTCTATCTGGCTGTATACTCAACCAGCCAATGACGTCGGTGGTGATTTGGTTGATTATTTACAAATCACTGAAAACAAGCTTCATATTACACTGGCAGATGTGGCAGGCAAAGGTCTGGGAGCGGCTTTGCTCATGGCAAAACTTCAGGCGACATTGCGAGCATTAGCGCCGAACTATCGATCATTGGCTGACCTCGGCGCACAGGTTAATGCAATTCTCTGCCGAGATGGATTGCCGAATCGATTTGCATCATTGATTTATTTAGAGTTTGAATCTGGTTCGAATTTGATTCGGATTTTGAATGCCGGACACATGCCACCCATTATTATTCGAGGCAGTAAAATTCAAGAAACACCGCGAGGTGCGCCAGCTTTGGGGCTTTCTAAGAAATCTACATACAATGAGCGACGCATAGAACTGAGGCAAGGAGAGTGTCTTTTTATTTATTCCGATGGAATTACAGACGCTCGAAATGAAGCAGGTGATTTTTTTGGTGAACAGAGAATGATGAACTTATTGCAAAAATATAGCGGATTGTCTATCGAAAGAATTGGAAAGATTATTTTAAACGAAGTTGAACGGTTCATTGGCGATGCTCGACGGTATGATGACTTGTCAATGGTAATCTTGAAAAAAATAAATTAACAATAGTCAATTATCAACTGTCAATTACTAACTTTTATTAATTAATGGAGGGAGTCAAATGAAGCGTTTGTCACTTTTTATTGCCGTCTTAATTTTGTCATTATCTTTTAATCTTTCTGCAGAAGAAGATACTACCAAAACAAAAGACAAAATGAATTCTGGTACTTTTTCAGGATTGAAGTTCAGATGTATAGGACCGGCTTATTCATCTGGACGTATTGCAGATTTTGCTGTGAATCCAAACGATCACAGCGAATATTATGTTGCTGTCGCTTCGGGCAATATCTGGCAGACCATTAATAACGGAACCAACTGGAAACCTGTATTCGATAAATATGGTGCCTATTCTGTTGGATGTTTAGCCATTGATCCCAGCAACACCAATGTTGTCTGGGCTGGAACAGGAGAGAATAACAGTCAACGGGCACTCGGCTATGGCGATGGGGTGTATAAAACCGAAGATGGCGGAAAAAGCTGGAAAAATATGGGATTAAAAACTTCGAGACAAATCGGGAAAATTCTAATTGATCCCCGTGAGTCAGACATCGTTTACGTCGCAGCCGAAGGTTCAGTTTGGGGGCCAGGTGGCGAGCGAGGGCTTTACAAGACGACCGATGGTGGTAAAACCTGGAAAGCCATTAAAATAATCAGCGAAAACACGGGGGCTTCTGATATGGTAATGGATCCTCGTGATCCTGATGTGCTATATGTGTCTTTTCATCAACGTCGACGACATGTGTTCACCAAAATTAATGGCGGACCAGAGAGTGCCATTTATAAAACAACCGATGGTGGGGAAACGTGGAAAAAATTAAAATCAGGATTGCCTGGTGGTGATGTCGGCGCCATCGGACTTGACATTTCTCCTGTAAATCCAGATGTAGTGTATGCTATTATCGAGGCAGAAGAGGAAAGTGGCGGTTTCTTCCGATCAAAAGATAGAGGGGTATCCTGGCAGAAAATGAGTTCTTATGTGAGCCGTAGTCCGCAATATTATAATGAAATCTTTTGTGATCCTAAAAACGTGGACAAAGTTTACAGCATGGATGTGGTCACGCAAGTTACGGAAGATGGTGGCAAGACCTGGCGGGCTGTTGGAAATAATAATCGCCATGTGGATGACCATGCCCTCTGGATCGATCCCACTGACACGAGACATCTGATTATCGGTGGTGATGGCGGGATATATGAAACCTGGGATGAGGGCAAGAACTGGCTATTCAAAAGTAATCTCCCGGTGACCCAATTTTATCGGGTCGCGGTGGATAATTCGCTTCCATTTTATTATGTCTATGGCGGGACACAGGACAATAACAGTATGGGCGGTCCTTCTCGTACGGTAAGTTCACAGGGAATTGTAAATGATGATTGGTTTGTCACAAACGGCGGCGATGGTTTCTGGTCCGCCATTGATCCAGTTGAGCCGAACATAGTTTATGCCGAATCCCAGTACGGCGGCATGGTTCGTTATGATCGAAAAAGCGGTGAATCGATCAGTATAAAACCACAGCCTCGAAAGGGTGAATATACTTATCGATGGAACTGGAATACACCATTGATTGTCAGTCCACATTCGCATGCTCGAATTTATACAACAGCCAATAAAGTATTCCGCAGCGATGATCGGGGCAACACCTGGAAAGTGATTAGCGATGATCTCACTCGACAGATTGATCGAAATAAATTACCAGTCATGGGGCGAGTTTGGAGCGTTGATGCTGTTGCTAAAAATGCCTCTACTTCTCTTTATGGCACCATTGTTTCTTTAGATGAATCTCCTCTGCAAGAAGATCTTCTTTATATCGGGACTGATGACGGTTTAATACAGGTCACAGAAGATGCCGGTCAAAACTGGCGCAAGATTGAAAAATTTCCTGACATTCCTGAGTTAACTTATGTTAGTGACATATTAGCTTCCAAACACGATGCCAACGTGGTGTATGCATCATTTGATAATTGTAAACGTGATGATTTCAAATCCTATTTGTTGAAAAGCAACAATAAAGGAAAAAGCTGGACTTCAATTGCATCAAATTTACCTGAGAACGGTACAGTCCATACCATCGAACAGGATGATGTGAATCCTGATTTGCTCTTTGTGGGAACCGAGTCTGGCATATTCTTTTCTATCGATGGCGGTAAAAAATGGGTTCAATTGAAATCAGGAATTCCAACGATATCGGTTCGAGACATTGCCATTCAACAGAGAGAAAACGACCTGGTTTTAGCAACATTCGGAAGAGGATTTTACATTCTTGATGATTACACACCACTTCGTGTCTTAAAACCTGAAATGCTTGAAAAAGAGGCGATAATTTTCCCAACCAAAGATGCGCTAATGTTTAAACCTTCAAGAGGGAAAAATAATCAGGGGGCAACTTATTACGCTGCTGAAAATCCGCCTGTTAGTGCAACATTTACTTATTATTTAAAAGAAACACCGAAGACTTTAAAACAAAAACGTAAAAAAAAGGAGAAAGAACTGTCTAAAGAAAACAAACCCATCCCTTATCCAGGCTGGGATGAATTGCATGCCGAAGACAATGAAGAAGCTTCATATTTATTATTTACGATTATTGATGAAGGAGGAAATATTATCAGAAAGCTGACAACCTCGCCGAAGCAAGGGATTAATCGAATCAGTTGGGATTTCAGTTATCACGATACGTCTCCTATTAGATTGCAAGGCGAAAAATATAATCCTCGATCTACCGGGAGAGGTGGTGTAATGGCTTCGCCAGGAACATACAACGTTTCAATGGCAATCAGTGTGAATGGCGAGCTAACCGAACTGGTTGAGCCGCAGGAATTTAAAACTGTAGCGCTGGACAATACAACTTTGCCAGCCAAAGATAAACAGGCACTGGTTACATTTCAGGCAGAGGCGGCAGAATTGTATCGAGTCGTTCAAGGAACGATTGACGCAGCAGAAGATTTAGCCAAGCGGATCGAATATATCAAACAAGCTTTGCTTGCTACTACAGGTATTGAACCAGAATTGATGAACAAAGCGAAAAACATGGAAGCTCAATTGGATACAGTTCTCATTGCGTTCAACGGTGACCGTACCATCAGCCAGAGAAATGAAAATCCACCGACTTCTCTTTCCAGTCGATTGAGAACCATGGCATATACCCATCGTCGCTCGACCTCTGACGTAACGCAAACAGAAAAGGATGCTTACGATATTATTAAAGAGGAATTTACTCCATTGTATTCAAAGTTGAAAAAGTTGATTGAAGTGGATTTGAAGGAATTGGAATGGTCAATGGAGGAAATGAAGGCACCGTGGACGCCTGGAAGGTTGCCGAAATGGAAATAATTGTGAAGTGAATTTCTTCTTAAAATATAGTAAAAATAAATTTTGACTGAATGAGATGATACAGGATGCTTGATCCTGGATACTTGGTAGTTAAAATATCCAGGATCAAGTCTCAAAAATTCATCTGATCACTATTAAATATACTATTTCCTTAAATGTGGAATAATCCTGCTAGTTCGGCTTAAATACTCGCGGTAATTTCGCTAAAAAATTTCTGCTTCGTTCCTATGAAGGAAAAATTCATAAATGTTTTTTACTCTGTCCGTTTTGGATGGAAAATAATCCATTTGATAAAATCTGTTAGGTTTTTTTTACCCATTTGTTGAAGTCTCATTTTTTAACTTGACATTTTGACTATTTTTATTTAAATTACAGTTGCTTAAAATTTAACGAATTTATTTACGAGAGGAGTTAACCATGAGTTTCTGGAATGATCTAGCAAATCTATTTAAAAAAGGTGTCTCTGTTGTTGCTAAGAAAACAGACGAATATACAAAGATCGGTAAAATTAAAGTTGATATCATTGGGATCAAAAGAGACATCGACAAAAGATTTAATGAACTTGGTGGAAAAACTTATCAATTAATCGTCGAAGAAAACAATACCAAAATTGCTTCAGATGAAGAAGTCAAGGTAATTATTGACGACATCAAGAACTTGAATCAAAACCTGGAAGAGAAAAAAGAGGAATTAAAAAGGGTCAGAGAAGAATACGCCAGAGAAACAGGAAAAGAACCCGAAGATATCGACGTCACGGTCGATGAAGGAGAGGCTAAAGGATAACTATTTGGATTTAGCTTAATTAGTGCTTGAACGAAAGACGATACCTCCCGATTGTCCGCTAATTGGCGGACATCTGGTGTGTTTAATTCGTTAAAAACAATGGAGCCCTAAAACACACGATGTTTCTCTGCCAGTTGGCAATTGGCGTCAACTTAAGAGATAATTTGTCACTCTAAAATAATTCTGAATGCGAATATTTTTTGTGTAATGAAATATTTGATTACAATAGTTATATTTATTATTTTGCTGATCGGCTGTCATAGTCATAAACAGATCATCAACATTGAGAAACCATTTGTCTTTCCACATCCATCAACTCCTGCTACATGGAGATTGCCTTTACAGCCAAAAATATCAATTCCATTGATTTCAATTGCTGCAGTTGGGGATATCATGCTAGGGAATCACACAATTTATTATATCGAAAAATATGGACTTGATTACCCTTTCGATAGCACAAGAAATATACTTTCCCGAACGCTGTTGACATTCGGTAATCTGGAATCCCCTTTTACGAAAACAGGTGCAAAATTCGAAAAAAGATTTACATTTAAAGTCCCTCCAGAATTTGCTGCCGGGTTGATTAATACTGGTTTTGATGTTGTCACACTGGCAAACAACCATATTTTAGATTTTGGGATTGAAGGCTTAGAAAACACCCTATCCGTTCTTGATTCAATTGGGCTTGCCTATTGTGGTGCAGGACTCACTCTGGATCAAGCACAAAAACCAGCCATCCTTGAACGGAATGGTTATAAAATCGCATTTCTCGGCTATTCGATGACTTTTCCTGAAGAATTCTGGGCAACCAGATCAAAAGGTGGAACCAATTACCCCTATAACTTGAAATCAAATATTCAGTATAGTGATTCTCTGGCTGATTTTACAGTGGTCACGTTTCATTGGGGCGGCGAAGGTTTGAATTATCCCAAAGAATATCAAAAAGTTTTTGCCCACATAGCGATTGATTATGGAGCAGATCTCGTTTTAGGACATCACCCGCATGTTTTGCAGGGACTGGAAATTTATAAGAATCGACTGATTGCTTATTCCCTTGGTAATTTTAGCTTCTCGTCATACAGTCGCAAGGCAACAGAGAGCATGATATTAAAGGTCTATCTCACCGATCAGGGATTGTTATTTGCCCGGATTATTCCAGTTTCAGTCGATAATATCAAAACCGAGTTTCAACCACGAATTTTACGGGGAGCAGCAGCAAAGTTTGTTCTTAATAATTTAATAAAATTTTCCGAACCACTCAATTCTACCAACATCATTGATGACGATGGTTATATCTGGGGAAAAAGATTGGCTCATTACGACAGTCTCTATGCTCACAAGAAGAATAACAGCTTGTCCATCGGTTCAAATTAATAAAAGGCTTATGCCTGCTTTTACAACTAATCTGCAGGAGGAACCACGATGAAAGTTGATGATCGAAGTCCCATCGCCGAGCATCTGATTTATCAACTCTGGGAGCAGAATTATTTTTCATCTATTCCTTTGAAAACCATCGAAGGGCACAAAGTTACGATTATTTCTGCGGGTATAAAGAATGAGGATTCAGGACCAGATTTCAAGGATATCAGTATAGAATTGGACGATCAAATCTATCATGGTGATCTTGAAATCCACCGTGCTTCAGAGGACTGGTACCAGCACAGCCATCATGCCGATCCTGCGTACAACAACGTCATCATGCATCTCGTTATCGGACCTGAACAATTTAAAGAACCTGCCATTCGATTGGATCGTCACCCTGTTCCGGCCCAGGTTTTTGTGGATATCACTGAAGATGAGTACACACTGTTGGCAAAGAAATACCGACTTTACTCCTACGAAAAAACACCAGATTCAATTTGCCCGCTAAGAAATAACAATGACGATTTCAAAATTGCTGTTATTGATCACTTCAGTCGAGAGAGATTGCAAGCCAAAGCCGATCGATTTACCGAGCAGCGGCAGACCAGTTCCTGGAACCAGATTTTGTATGTCGGTACTATGGAAGCGCTTGGATACTCCAAAAATCAGATTCCATTTCGCAAGCTGGCCCAGCGCATCCCGTTTGAAGCACTAATGCGGGAATTTCAACGCATCACAAAAGATGAATCTTTATATCGACCGTTAGGATTACTCATGGGCGCAGCAGGACTGCTGCCCAGTCAGGACACTTCTTTCGACTGGCGAAAAATTAAGGATCAAGAAAGCCAGGATTATGTGTCCCGGTTGGAAGACCTCTGGAGTGAATTTTCAACCCGTCTTGGGCTAAAACCGATGCGACAAGAAGAATGGCACTTCTTCCGTCTCCGTCCTTCGAATTTTCCCACACGACGACTGGCAGGCGCCAGTTTGATTCTGCAACAATTTGTCAAAGCAGGCATCTTAGAGACGATTTTAAGAATTGTGGAAGGTTTGAAAGAGAAATATCAACAAATAATCAAAGAACTGGAAAATTTATTTATCTGCCAGACAATCGGTTATTGGGCAACACATTATCGGCTTGAGGAGAAAGCCCCTGAACTTGCCAATCAAAAATCAGCAACGCTGATCGGTAAACAACGAGCACGGGAGATTGTGATTAATATTGTTCTGCCTGTGATATTCGCCTATGCTGCTGAAATAGAAGCTCCCCTGTTAAAGATAACTATTTTACAACTCTTTCGGGTCTATCCCAGAGTTTCGTCCAATTCGATTATTAAAGAAATGAGCCGGCGACTTTTTGGCGAAGAAAAAATTGCAACCCAATTTATCAATACCGCTGCCAGACAACAAGGATTGATCCATCTTTACAAGCTATATTGCCATCGACAGGAGTGTGAGCGATGTCAGAATGAGTGGGAGAGGGCTTAGTTTGTTTTGATATGTTGCAGAAATGGGGGACGGATAACGAATTACTGAACAAAATATTACTCTCCAAATAACTTGCATTTGAGGAGAAAAAATATCTGTCGATAATCTGAACAGTTTTATTTTGGTCGTTTCACTTTTAGCTTTGTTTTTTAACTTTTTGTGCCATTGTCATCCAACACTATTGGATTGATAAGACGTCCGTTTCCTCTGGCAGACAATTTGTTGGTGAAAATATTTACATGCAATGGCAGAATAAAGAAAAAAAACGGGCGATGGGATATATGATTTATCAGAAAGAAGATAAGAAAGAGGAGGATGATGAAGGAGAGGATAAAGATTAATTTATTATAACAAATGGTTTGATAAATTATAAGAATAACGTTGGTCAAGCCTTTTAAAATTAGTGAGCTTATAATGTCATTGAAAGAAGTTACAAGTTAATGGTAAGAATCCCATGCTCATAAAGAATTCTTAATCCAATTCCTATTAAAACAATTCCACCACATATTTCTGCATACTTTCCCATACTGATATTTGAACCCACAATTCTTCCAAGATGAATTCCAATTGTTGTAAAAATTAACGCCACAATTCCTATAATCAGTGCGGGTCTCCAGATGGATATTTGCAGCATAGAGATGCTCAATCCGACTGCCAGTGCATCGATGCTGGTGGCTACTGATAACATCACCATTGTACTCCCTTTAGTTGGATCGTTGATTTTAATTTTCTCTTCTTCTGACTTTATTGCGCCAATAATCATCCTTAAGCCAATAATAAATAGAATTATAAACGCTACCCAGTGATCGATTTTTTCGATTAAAGGAGATATCTGTAATCCCATACTCCAGCCGATAATCGGCATTAAAGCCTGAAATAAACCGAAATGCCAGGCTAATCTAAAAGTTTGGCGAAAATTAACTTTATTGAGGGACACTCCTGAGGCGAATGCAACTGTAAACGCATCCATTGCCAATGCTACGGCAATGACGGTTATCGTAAATGTGTTTATTTTATATCTCCTCTTTACTAACCACTTTATCCGAATTAGTGTGAATTATACAAAAAGTTTTTTAAAAGGCAAGGATCAATTTATGTGTGCATAATTATTCTTTATATATCTTTTCCACAAAATCAAAAATCTGTTTAGATTATCGAGTATCCAGGATCAAGAATCCAGTATCATTTTCAAACGAAAAAATTGTGATGGAAAATAAAAGTAAGGGGTGAGTTAGACTAATAAATTTCCATTTTTAACAATGAGCCGCCCATCAATTTCAACGGTAGGTTTTCGAACGATTAAATCCAGGTGAATATTTCCTCTTTGAATTCCGCCTTCAAACTCAGGATTTCCCAACGCAATGTGAGCTGTTCCCGGCACTTTTTCGTCCTCAATTGAGATCCCACCGAGGGTAGCATTCGGATTTGTCCCAATACCAAATTCAGCGATATTTCTGGATTGCTTACCAAATGGCTTTAAAATTTTTCGAAGCGCTTTTACTTCGCCCCCCCCTGTTATCTGATAGGCATATCCATCTTTAACATGAATAACAACAGGATGTTCCAACACTCCGATTGTCGGGATCGAACCATCAACCACTAAAATGCCTTTAGTGCCTCGTTTATCAGGGATTACATTAGCTTCCCCTGAGGGAAGAACACAGAACATGCCAGGCTCATTTACAATTCCCGTGTTCGCCAATCCGTTATGCCGGGCAATAGGAATAGTTAAAACGGTTCCTGCCTTTGTGGTTAACTGAATCTTCCGCCCAATGGAAAAAAGATCCGCCAAACGGCGACTTTTTTTATCGATATATTCAAAATTTGTATTCACAGTCCTTGCCAGGCATTCTTCTGAGATTGAAGTCAGACAAAGCACTCTCGAACCGTTGTGACAGACATGTTTAAGCGCATTGGAATGGACTAATGAATGACCTGTGAAAACCAGAACTACAGACATCTGGTTCATCATGTTTATAACAGCTTTTGCAGGTTCAGGGGAGCGAAAAGTAGGGGATTTGATTTCTAACAGGGCGACGTCCGCTCTGCTGCGCTTGGCTCTTTCGAAAAATAGTTGTCCTAAATTTCGTGTGGATTGATCAATAAGAATAAGGAAAGAATCTCCCCGCCTTATCTTTAAGCATTCAAAGAGAACTTTGTAGATGGCTTTGTCTAACTTTGCCATAATCAAGGTCTAAGAAGGAATTTTAAAATTTTTGATTATTTCTTTAGATTTTTCCTTGCTCGGCATGGTCCTAAAATTTCAGCTAAAATAATCCCTCGTCTCAATTGTTCACGAGTAGAAAGGTCTATATTAAGTGCTTCTAACCTTTCCAATGCAATCTCATATTCATAGGTTTTTTTCTGTGAAATAATCGGCTCGATTTCTTTCTTCAGAAAAGATTTTACAGTCGAAGCGTCCTCTTTTCGTTCGGTTCCTTGTTCCCAGGCTCTTTTATCTTCAGTTTCTTCAACGATATCGAATTCTTCTTTCTTTATCTCAGGGACAGGGATTTTGACTTCTTCGGGTTCTAGCCATGGCGGAATCCACTCTGGTGCTGTTGGTTTAGGAGCCGGCTGCTGTCTGGTTGTCGGTTGTTTTTTTTTCTGCCCAAAAATTTTATTAAGAAATGAAATAATTGCAGCTAAAATAATGAGCAATGCAAACAATTCGTTCATGGTTTCACCTTCCTTTAGTAGATCAATCCGTCGATACGGATTGATCTACTTAATATAAGCGTTATTATTCGGTTTTCTTTTCAGAACTTGTGCCAGAGATGGAATCTCTCATTTTGGTATCTGCCTGAATATTTCTCAAATTGTAGTAATCGAGAATGCCGAGATTTCCTTCACGGAAAGCCTGTGCCATCGCTTTCGGAAGCTCGGCTTCAGCTTCAACGACTCGTGCCTGCATTTCTTGAGTCAGTGCCTTCATTTCCTGTTCTTTTGCCACAGCCATTGCGCGACGTTCTTCAGCCTTAGCCTGGGCAATTCGTTTATCCGCTTCT
>Ga0209636_10006314_pt1 | contig 12099 bp, 13 predicted proteins | sample DeeMarSWOR152_54_FD_187464 | JGI IMG/M metagenome (GOLD analysis project Ga0209636, IMG submission 187464) | Marine sediment microbial communities from White Oak River estuary, North Carolina - WOR-1-52-54 (SPAdes) (version 2) | ecosystem: Environmental > Aquatic > Marine > Intertidal zone >...
TCAGGGAAGAGGTTTCGGCGAGCAAATGCTCGGGAAGATATTCGAATGGTTCGAAGCAAAAGGAGTGAAGCGAATTGAATTGCGAGTAGCTGCGAAGAACCATGCAGGGCGCTCCTTCTGGCGTAAACATGGATTCAAGGCCTACCTGCATATTCTCTGTATGGAGAGACTGCCACACTCGAAGGTATAATGAGATGAACCAGAGCGCCGGAGTGCAGGCACAAATGAAGATAGCGTTCGCCTTGCGGAGGGCAACCGCGAAAGATGCGAGCCAAATCGCTTGTCTGCTCGAAGAACTTGGCTATCCCAGGGCGACACACTTCTATCGGTCCAAAATCGCCACGCTGTCGAGGAGTAGATCCGACGTCGTGATCGTGGCGGAAAACAGCGGCAAGGTAATAGGTATGGCTCATCTGCACACCGCGGAGATGATTCACGAAGCTGGTCGTCTTGGACGAATCATGGCTCTGGTAGTACAGAGGAGATTCAGGCGTCTCGGAGTAGGAAGGGAACTCATGCGACATCTCGAGTCGACGTGTCGAAGTGCTGGCTGCGTCAAGGTGGAGGTAACGAGCGGGGATCAACGCAAGGGTGCACACGAATTCTACAGGAAGCTCGGATACGTCGAGAAGCCAAAACGATTTGTGAAGAGGTTGGTCTGAAGGAACATCATCTGCTCAGACTGACATCATGTCGTGTGAGCGACCTCAATTGAAGGGGACTGGATAGGAGAGCAAAGGAGATGAGCATGCAGGTGCTGGTGATGTACTACTCGAAGACAGGGAATACGAAGAAACTGGCTCAGGAGATCGCAAGGGGAGTGAGAGATGTAGGTGATGTACGATGTGTCGTGAAGCCGACGTCTGAAGTAACGGTCGATGATTTCCTCTCATCTGATGGGATAATCGCTGGATCACCTGTGTATTTCGGGACGATGGCGGCTGAGCTGAAAGAAGTATTTGACAGATTCGTGAGCGTTCGCCGCAAGATGGGTGACAAGATCGGGGCTGCGTTCGCAACGGCTGGTGATCCGTCAGGTGGAAAGGAGACGACCATCATTTCGATCATTCAAGCTATGCTCATATACGGAATGATCGTCGTGGGAGATCCTCTGGATGCGACTGGTCACTATGGAATTGCCTGTACTGGTGCCCCGGATGGACCTACTGCCGAGAACGCAGCGAAGTTGGGGAGAAGAGTGGGCCTGCTGGTGAAAAGGATGAGAGGATAGATTGAGCGGTACGCCCTGGACACGATTTCTTCAGTGACGAACATTCATACCAGGCGTGGCAGAGAAGTTGACAGATGGGTGATGCCGATGTATGGTAGAGATACGGCGTTCTCTTTGATACACGGGGCAGAAGTTTAGGCTGGATCAGAACCCGCAAGCGTTGTGCGTGACGCTGAGATGAGAGGAGAAGGTGGGCTCATGTGTGAGATTGTGAGAATCGCTCGGGTAGTCGTGCTTCGCGGTCTGGTATGCGGGCTGGTGATCTCGTGGAGTTCCTTGGTCTGGATTGAATCGGATAGACCTCTCGCATACGCGGAGGTTCGCGGCCTCGAATCAGAAGGAGAAGTTATGAAGATACTGTTCTTGCACCACAGTACAGGTGGTGTGGTATGGCGCGGAGGGGTGACAGGTTGGTTTGAAGAATACAACAGAACGCATGGCACCAATTATGAGATAGAGGAGCAGAATTTCCCTGGAGGTCCTTCCTACGGTTGGAAGAACTATCCCTATGACTACTGGAACATCTGGGTCAACCACGGCGGCGAGGACCCGTTCATGGGCGAACCGACCCTGGAGATCCTGATCAAGAAATACGACATGATCATCTGGAAGCACTGTTTCCCTGTGAGCGACATCGCGGAGGACGTCGGGCGACCTGAGGTCAATTCTGAAGTCAAGCGGATTGAGAACTACACGCTTCACTACGCCGCCCTGAAGGAGAAAATGCGGGAGTTCCCTCAGACCAGGTTCCTCGTCTGGACTGGCGCGGCAAAGGTGAGACAGGTCTCATTCCTGGAGAAGATAATCTCTCTGTTCACGGGCGGGTCTATGAGTGACGAGCGGGCGAAACGTGCGAGGGTTTTTTTCGACTGGGTGAAGAACGAATGGGATGAACCCGGGGATAACATCTACGTGTGGGATTTCCACGAACTGGAAACAGAGGGTGGTCTGTATCTGAAGAGTGAGTATGCCGGAAGTCCGAACGATTCGCATCCGAACACGAGATTTGCTGAGACGGTCGCTCCCTTGCTCTGTCAGAGGATAGTCGACGTGATCGAAGGCAGGGGCGATAGTTCTGACATTACCGGAAGACCCTCCAACTAATATTCCGAAGGCTACCTCCCCGGACGTGCCTTGCAGAGTACATAGACGTGACCTTTCCGAGGATCGGATCGCAGACGGATTTCACACGCCGTATCTCTTGACAGGTTTTTGCGATAGCGGTATATTGTAAGGTATAGGGGGCGGCGTCAGCAGTGCTCACAACCCTGGATGATTGGGCCTAACCAATGAAATCCGTATTCTGCGCTTTTTTGGGGGGAGGTGATATCAAGACGTGTAAATCAGTGCGGTTCGATAGACAATCCGTGGCCAAGCCACTGTGATTGATCACATGAGCGATACAAACGGGGGGAAAAGATGAAGAGACTAACACCTACGATGTTGGCGTGTGTGCTGTTGATAGCGAGTAGCACAACGTCTGTGGCGGACTGGGTGCCGGGGGATGACTACAAGATGCACTGGCCACAGACACCGAAGGCCGGGGGCCTCGATGTGGAGTTTGCAGGTTCACGCCTTGCCGACGACTGGCTGTGCACCGGAACGGGCCCGGTGAGTGATATCCATTTCTGGGTCTCCTGGTTTCAGGATATGTGGATGCCGATCGAAATCTTCACTGTCACGATCTGGTCAGACTGGCCTGCAGGAGCACCTGGGAATCCATATCCGTATAGCGTGCCACGTGAACCGCTTTGGACTCGCGACTTCTTTGTAGGGCAGTTTGTGCAGCTTGAGCAGCCGCCCGACCTTCAAGGATGGTTTGATCCCTCGTCAGGAGGGTATGACCCTGAGAACCATGTTATGTGGCACCAGATCAATATCACCGACATACGGGACCCATTTGTGCAATCACAGGATTCTATCTACTGGTTGGAGCTCGATTTCTGGGACCTTCCGTTCATCGGATGGAAGGAGACAGATCAGAACTGGAACGACGACGCAGTCTTCTGGTACTTTCCAGACTGGATAGAGTTGCACAGTCCCGTTGGAGAGAGCGAGTTCATACGGGGAGATGTGGATGGGGATATGCAAATAACCATGAATGACGTTATGCTCTGTATGGGCGGTCCCCCATTCCTCTGCGAGGACGCTGCCGATGTGAACGATGACGGAGTATGGGATCCCTCTGACTGTGACTATCTCAACGCTTACATCTTTCAAGGTGGTCCACCACCTCCTGCACCGTTTCCTGACTGTGGACCTGATCCTACTGATGATACCCTCACGTGCATCGATCACCCCTGTCCAGGTGGAATACAGCCTACCATCGACCTTGCGTTCGTCATCACGACCGAGGTCGAACTCGACTTCGGCGACGCACCCGACAGACCTTATCCAACACTACTCGCCAATGACGGAGCGAGGCACAACATTGTGCCTGGTATGTACCTCGGAAGCAGTATCGATTCTGAAGCTGATGGGCAGCCTGCTGCCGATGCACTGGGTGATGACAACGACGGGAGCGACGATGAAGACGGTGTCGTCTTCCTGTCGCTCGTGAATCCAGGTCAAGGGGTAACCGTGAAGGTGACCGCATCAGTACCTGGGAACCTCGATGCCTGGGTCGATTTCAATGGAGACGGAGACTGGGCTGATGCTGGTGAACAGATATTCAACACCCTGCCGCTGGCGACGGGAACTAACCTGCTGACCTTCGTTGTCCCCTCGTCCGCTACGGTGGGTACGACCTACAGTCGTTTCCGCTTCAGCGGTGCGGGCGGGCTTTCAGTGACCGGACTGGCCGACGACGGCGAGGTAGAGGACTATCGGGTATTCATTCAGGAGCCGATAGAGGATGCGAAGATGCACTGGCCACAATGGCCTGATCTGGACAGCACTGGCATGGATGTTGATATGTTCTTTGCTCCTCTGGCAGATGACTGGTACTGCATCGAATCAGGCCCAGTCACAGATATTCACCTCTGGGGTTCATTTGCCGACGACATTCTACCCCTCGGTGGACCAGAAAGCCTCGTCTTCCAACTCCAGATCCACGCTGACGTACCTGCTGGCGTGATGGCGGAATGGAGCATGCCCGGAGAAGTCCTCTGGGAATGGTTCTTTGGTCCTGGTGACTACGAGGTTCATCAGAAGGCCGACAACAATCCGGAAGACTGGTATGACCCTGTAACACAGCTCTGGCTTAACGACAATCACCTCCAGATGTATCAGTACGACTTCTACATTGATACGGCTGATGCATTCGTGCAGGACAGCGGAACCATCTACTGGCTTTCGGTGAAGGACTTAATCCGCAAGGAGGATAAGCAGGATTACACCTTCGGATGGAAGACAACCCGACCCGACCTTCGCTGGAACGATGACGCTGTCTGGTTCATAGACCCACCGTTCTTCTGGATGGAAATGAGATATCCTGATGGCCATGAGTACGAATTCCAGACTCTCGACCTCGCGTTTGTCATCACCGGTGGTGCAGAGTGTCCGTGCGGCGACTGCAATGGAGATGGGAGAATCACAATTGCCGACGCCATCTATATTGCCAGTTTCATCTATCGAGGTGGTCCCGGAATGGTGTGCAACTGTGATGTGAATCTTGATGGCAGGTTGACGATTGCAGATGCGATTTACCTCGTGGCTTATATCTACCGTGGGGGCCCACCGCCCTGCCAGCCTCCATCAGGCGTGAGCTACTGAGGAGGTGAGGAACGGAAAGAAGGCGAGGTAGTTCATAGAGACTTGGAAGTGATGTTGGCCCGCCGCACGTGGTGCGGCGGGTGCTTTGACAAGAGATCTGAATCGTAGGATTGTGTCCATCGAGTATCGACAGCGCACAGGTGGACTCAGGCGGCGTGTGGCTGAAGATGCGGCGCTGACAACATTCTGATAATCGAGACAGTGAAGGAGGAGGCGTTGGGTAGGTGTATGCCGTTTGCAGTCACGGTCCTCACGTTCGTCTACCTCCTGGCGGGAACACATGCATGTTTCTCTATTCCGCGTCGCAGTAGTGGAATGATGGGAAGCATGGAGTCGAATATAGTGATCGTAGCCTGCATAGGGGGCATTGCGAGAGACACGGCCGCCGTTCCGCTCGAGGGAGTTCTCGTCGAGGTTCTCCAAAGTTCAATAGTCATGGGACAGGACACCTCAGACTCGGGGGGCATCTATGAGGTTGGGCCCTTGGATCCTGGCATCTACGATGCGGTAGCCTCAAAGCGGGGATATCTTCCAGATACAGCAACAGGCATCTCGGTCTCGGTGGGATGTACTCCTGTCAATTTTGAACTCGTGCCGTCCCCCTATGAGTGTGGCGACTGCAACGGGGATGGAAGAACGACCATAGCTGATGCGACCTATCTCGTCGCATACATCTACAGAGGTGGTCCAGGCCCAGTGGGTCAGGGAGACGTGAATGACGATGGAAGGGTGACCATAGCCGATGCCACGTACCTCGTTGCCTTTATTTATCGGGGAGGATCTACGCCGTGTGAGTCACATTGATGTTCGCTGGCAGCAAGGAGAGAGCACAGAGATTGAACTTTGTCACACAATATTGGGGGAGGTGGAGATGGAAAGAATCAGTCGTGTCATCAGAGCAGCGACTCTTGCTGCGGCACTGTCTCTGCTAATTTCTACAGTTACTGGAGTAGGACTCTCGAGGAAATCAGGAGAGGAAATGACCGCGTCGGCCGTACCGGCGGGTCAGATGAGGGCCGCGAAAGACTTCACGCACACTGTCTTTATGGAGGACGGAAGTGCAAGTTGGTGACCATACTGTCCGGTTGCAGCAGTTGCTGCAAGTCAAATATATCTGAGCCATTCATATCCCTTCTTCTATGTTTCGCTGGTAGATGACAAGAACACTCATGCGGAAGCTCGTTTGGGTCCGAGCGGATACAATCTTGCTGGCTTCCCCACAGCCTTTTTTGATGGAGGCTATAGGGTGAATGTAGGTGCTGACCCAGATGACTTACCAGCCCAGGTGGCCTGGTATGAGGGTACCATCGCCGAGTGTGGCAACAGACCCGTGTCCGACATCGATGTGAATGTATCGTTGGAGTGGCTGGGAAATGGAACAGTGACAATTGCGGTCTCAGTCCACAACAATGAGGCAACTGTGTACGATGGGCATATACGGGTATACGTAACAGAAAAAGTGTCAAGAAGGGGCTGGCGCGATAGTCACAACAGACCATACGAATTTGCATTCCTGGACTATGCGTTCGACCAAGCTATCCATATAGATCCAGCAGAGTCATGGGATGATACTGCTGCGTGGAATGGCAACAATCACGATGACGGATATGGCAACGATTTTGGAGATCTTGCTGAGGACAACGTAATGGTCATTGCAGCGGTTTTCAACAGTGAGTGGCACCAAGGATATGCGTATCCAGATGATCCAGAGGATCCACACCCTTTCGACGCTTACTATGTCGATGAAACAGCTGCGGCATCGCTGAACGGTCCGCCCCTCGCGCCCTCTAATCCCTCACCAGTAGACAATGCGACAGGTGTCGGCACAGACGTTCAACTCACTTGGACAGGCGCAGACTACGATCCTGCTGATACGCTAACATATGATGTGTACTTTGGAACGTCGATATTTCCTCCCCGGGTCGCCTCGGATGAACCTCTTCCTACGTACGCCCCCGGAACTCTGGACTACAACACTACATACTTCTGGCGGGTAGTGGCATTTGACAACCACGGCGACTCCACGTCATCGGGGCTGGCATGGAGATTCACTACGGACGCCCTTCCGTACGAACCGAGTAATCCCGGTCCCGCTGATTCAGCGGTAGACGTAAGCATCGATGCAGACCTTAGCTGGACAGGAGGAGACCCTGACCCCGGAGATACAGTGACCTATGATGTCTACTTCGGCACAGAGGTGGTGCCTCCACAGATTGCGACACGACAGTTAGCTACCACGTGTGATCCCGGCACGATGGAATGCGACACGACCTACTACTGGCAGGTTGTCGCATTCGATCGGCACGATGCATCGATTCCTGGCTCCATCTGGCAATTCAGAACGGAGGCTCCTCAGTGGGTCTGTGGTGACTGCAATGGCGACGATAGAGTGACGGTCGCAGACGCGACCTATCTCGTCGCCTTTATCTATAGGGGCGGACCTGCACCACTCGGTCGAGGCGATGTCAACCTCGATGACAGAACTACTATCGCGGACGCGACCTATCTCGTCGCCTTTATCTACAGAGGCGGACCGGCGCCGTGCGAACCTGCTGCGTCGATTCTGAACATCGATGAGAACGGTGTGGTAAGATAGCAGGGGCGAAGAAGCATCTCTAATCGGTTGATCGAGTGAGCTCTCTGCTGGCCTCAGCGCTGCGCAGTATTTGCCCTCTTGGGTCTCTTGTTCCCGGAAGCTGTCGGTCGTTTCGCTGAAAGGGAAATCTCTCACGAGCCGAAGATGCTCTGTTGCTGCGGGCCATATTCATTTATGAGTTTGAGCATCTTCTTCATCATCTGGGCATTCTGAGCGGCCTGTCCATTGTGACAGTTGTTGAAGAAGACGTATGTCTTGCGTGTTTTCTCAGCGATATCCTCGACGGGAGCCACGAACTCCTTTAGCTCCTGCTCTGTGTAAAGGTAGTCATACCGCTCGGACGTCGGCACGTTGAACCAATTCGTATTTCTTCCATGAAAGCGGAAGTAGCCCAGTTCGGACGTTGCCTTCGGTACAAAGGGGACAAGTCTCGGTAGAGGAGGTTCGTCAACTACGCAGTAGCCGAGTCCGTTCTGTTCGAGAGACTCGAATGTTCTGTCTGTGAGCCACGCTTTGTTTCTGAATTCCACGACGAGAGGAATACCTTTCATTCTATCCTTGAAGGTGAGCAGATATTCGGCGTTCTCCTTTTTCGGGAAAAAGAATATCGGGAACTGCGCAAGCACGCACCCCAGCCTGCCGTTGTCCATGAGTGGCGTGAGCGATGAAGTGAACTTGTCGAATACCTCCTCATTATCCTTCAGCTTCCATGTCTTCTTGTCGATCATATCATGGGTCATTTCGCGATTCGCTTTCACCACGAATTCAAAACTGGGGGAAGTCTTCTTCACCATGCCTTCAAAGCTTCGTGCTGAAGGCAGTTGGTAGTAGGTGAAGTTGATCTCAACAGTGTCAAAGCCGAGCACATTCTCATAGTAGGGCAACATGCTGGCTGGCTTCATGCCTTGTGGATAGACCGGACCCACCCAGTCTTTGAAAGAGAATCCGCTTGTACCCAGTTTTATCATTGCACCCTCCCCAATACGGCTCGATATGTGATGCCAACGATTATATGGGAGCGAAGAGAATCAGTCAACGGTTTCCAGAGACGTATGGTGGAGAGGCCTGTGGATAGATCTCTTCTGTATTCTGTCATCGGGTGCGACTCGTGACTTCGGGTCATGTGTTTTCTCTCTGATAAGCCCCTCGGTATCCCTCCGTCACGATCTTACTCAGTGCAAGGAAGACGAGCTGCAGGACCCGTGCGTCCTTCTGCAGCCGCAATCCGTGAGGATTGAAGACGAGAAGCAGACTCTCTCCTCTTCCTGAGTACCCAGCATCCCAGACTGCAGATGCGATCGTAGCTCCGCACCTGAGAAGCGAGCTGCGAGGTCTTCCGAGTGCGATGAGGCTTCTGGGTAGACTCACGATTTCGTTGTAGACAATCTTGTACGAACCTTGCGCAAGTGACACCCATCCATTTTCATCAAAAGGGAGCAATATTGAGTCCGCAAGCCTTCTCTCCTCATTCCGCAGGGAAATGGCTCCCTTCTCACTCCACGTGTACACCGCTCTCACCGTCAACTCCACTCCGTTTTCCTGGACCTGCAGTTCGGGGGCAACCATATTCTCAACCAGTGGGGGTTTGCCCCGGAGTAGCTTTCTGATGTGGTTTCCGGAAAGGACGGAGGCCGAAGGTTGAGGACGTTCTCTCATAGATCCTCCCACAAATGTAGTTGCTGCCCCAGAGGCAGGTGTTGGGCGTCATAACCACGTCGTTTCAGCCTCTTCGCGAAGTCCGGAGGTCCATGGAATGTGTATACCTTCTTGGGCTTGGCGATCTCGACGTATGCGAGCAGTTCTGCGAAGTCACAGTGATCACTCAAAGGGATGACCTCATTCACGCCAAAGCGCCTTTTGGTATCCTTATTCAAAGCCCATCCTGTGAGCATCACACTTCTCTTTCTTCCTGTGGCCCGCATGATTTCCGACCTTCGCATATGGGGCGGCATTATGACCGCTCTTCCGGGAACGAGCTCGGGCGTGAACAGTTCGTACCGCTGCAATGAGACACCGAGTTGTTCGTATATTTTGGCGATTTCGTAGACCTTCTCATGGACCAGCATGTCGAAACCAGCCTCCCCGAGTATTCGCATCGCCTCCTGAGACTTGCCGAGACTGTACGCGTACACAACGGGGACGAGACCTCTTTCGAGTGACTGTTCGACGAAGTTGACGAGCCTCTGCCTGAGGATCTCTCTGTCGGGGAAGATATACTGTGCCATTCCATACGTGCATTCCATGATCAATACATCGCATGGCAAGATCTCTATCCTCTCCGAGGCGAGTCCTTGCTGCACTTTGAAATCTCCGGTGTACACTATCCTCTTATCAGTCTCGATGAGGATTTGGGAAGCACCAAGGATGTGCCCTGAGGGGAAGAGTGTGAGCACGAGATCGCCCAGTCGAAACGGTTCTCCGAATTCATAGCCCACCACTTCAGTTGTCGTTCCCCTGCTCCCCTTGAGTACGCGATGGCGATAAAGAAGCGCTGTCTTCGCGGACGCGATGACGCGCCTGTGGCGAGTTGCATGGTCATAGTGAGCATGTGACACAAAGGAGATGTCGCGAGTTCTCGTGGCATCGAGCCACAGTTCCGTTCCCAACACTCGTATTCCGTTGTTGAACTCTAATGGCACTCTGGACTCTCCTTCTGGGATTCAATTGGATGTTCTGTGTAGAGCCTCGGTCTTCTCGCTTCCAGCAAGTCATTCTCCTTCCCCATGAATTCGGCTGCAGAGAGCACTCTTACACTCTTACTCTCCGCGACGCGGTATACCTGGGCCATCTGTGCTTTCCACCGCTCGTCTCTCAGCAGATGATGGTCAACCACTACCGTGCGCACATCCGTACGTGTGATGATTTCTACGATTCCGTCTGTTGCAGGCCGCTTCAGACTGAAATTAGGACCATCCACTATCACGATTTCGGGACGTCTCTGGAGAATGAACTCCACATGTTCCGCGAGTTCCGCGCCAACGACGTCCGAAGTGTGCACGAGAGTCGAATCCCCATCCGAGAGTGCCACTTGGATCGTACACACGCGAGGATGGGTTCCGTGGTGTACTGCTGGGGAGAAGAGCAGATGTGTGTTGCCGAAGCGGAACTCTTTGCCATCTGCATAGTGAAGTTCAGTCGCTGCAGACTGAAGCACAGGAATTATCTCCTCGGCACGTTGCTCCTGATTGTGGTTGATGTTCCTATGTGGATGCTTCACAAGCGCCACCTTTCCTCTGAACACATGGAGGCCTTCAGGATTAATGTGGTCGAAGTGGTAATGCGTAACGATGAGCACATCACTCTGTCTGGCAAATGCCTCTATACTGGCCCAGTGTTCCTTCTTTCTCTCGAGTTCAATAGGATGTGGAGGCAGGCCGAATCTCATTGGAGCAAGGTTGACGCCCGGGTCTACCAGGATGCGAGCGTCACCGGTGTCAATCCAGGTGCACATACCTCTTGTGCCGAATGATTCAAATGCCAATGGAATGATCTTCATGAATGATTTCAGGCTTCCTCGCGCGAGCATACTGGCTGCCGGTTCGTCCTGATGTCTCGTCGTCGCTGGATTATATCGACGAGGGAGAGCCCTGTCAACACGAACCCAGTGCAATTCATGTAGGCATCGGGGTTCTGAGATGGTCGTGCCGGGACGCCGACGACGTCTCGGCCGACTGGGCTCACCTGAGGACCATTGAATGGCTCTCGATCGCGATATGCCTGAGCTTGACATACCCGGGATCGACTGCTATTCTTCAGATCAATGGGGAAGAGGAAGAAGTCGAAGCTCCGAACTGAGTTGGAGAGTTGGGCAAAGGTAATCACGCTGGTACTTGTGATACGTTTCTTCGTCATCCATCCTTTTCACATTCCGTCTGGTTCGATGGAGGACACGCTGTACGATGGAGATTTCCTGTTTGCGAGTAAATTCATCTACGGGCTGAAGATTCCCTGGACGAACCACTGGATGTGCCGGTTCAAGAGTCCGAAACGGGGAGACATAATCATCTTCCGTTATCCGCTAGGAGGCAAGGATCTCATCAAGCGATGCATCGCGGTTGAAGGAGATGTCGTGGAAATAAGAGACAAGAACGTGTATGTGAACGGTGAGGGTTTGGTCGAGCCATATGTGAAACATCTCGATGCGAAATCCTATCGTGCGTTCAAGTATGAGGGAAACTACCAGCGCGCGTGGGAAGAACGAAATTTCCTGAACGTGCCGTATGTGAGGGACAACTTCGGCCCTGTGCGGGTACCCAGAAACCACCTGTTCATGTTGGGAGACAATCGGGACAACTCATCGGACTCGAGATTCTGGGGGCCTGTGGATATGGGTCTCGTGAAGGGAATGGCAATGGTGATTTGGTTCTCGTATCATCCGCCTTGGTACAGAATCTTCAGGAATCCGGTCACGAACATACGATGGCGGAGAATAGGCGACCTCATAAGGTAGTGGATGAGGAAGCTTGAAGGAGGCTGTCGGTGGGCGAGCGAAGATGGTGGTTGGCTCCGTGCAGCCTGAACTGCGGTACGTGCCCCATACACCTCAGAACAGATGAAG
>Ga0209636_10006316_pt1 | contig 12097 bp, 6 predicted proteins | sample DeeMarSWOR152_54_FD_187464 | JGI IMG/M metagenome (GOLD analysis project Ga0209636, IMG submission 187464) | Marine sediment microbial communities from White Oak River estuary, North Carolina - WOR-1-52-54 (SPAdes) (version 2) | ecosystem: Environmental > Aquatic > Marine > Intertidal zone >...
AAGATGAGAAGGGGTCCGCATGACAAAGTAGTTAGAAAAAGCAAAGGCAGTAGCTCCTATGCCTGCGCCGTAGGCATCGCCGTACACGCTGCGGACAGCATAGTACATGGACAAAGCTGTGGCCAAGAGGAATAATGCCGCTGTCACTCTCTGTGTCAACACCCAGTCTCCCAGAACAGGAAACAACAGGTTCCCCACAATCGACGGTGCTATGTTAAGGTCGAAGCCATCACTAAGCCTAACCCCGTAAGGGTAAAACCAGTCTCTAGTGAAAAGGAAGCTCGACAACGTGTGCGGCAACTTCTCCATAACAGCGATGACCAACATATCATCTACCTGTTGGCACAGACACCACCCTGAGAAGTAAGTGTAGACCGTGAACACTGCGAGCGTGAACAAGACAGGCGCAAAGCGTGAAAGAGGGAAGATTTTCCCACGAAACTTGAGGAGAGATTTCATCTTCTTGTCTCTTTCAGTAACGCTTCGGCCTTTGCAGTTCATCCAATGGGCAACGGGGTTTCAAAGATCACGACTTCATTGTTCCTAAAGACTTCACTGTGTCGGGAAACCGTAACATTGATGTTGGCTCTATCGCTGCCCTCCATAAGTGGCCTCGCTGTCTTCTCTAACTGGACTGAAAGCCTTGACCCCTCATTTGTGCTGACAAAGGCTACGCTCGCCATATCCTGATCTGGATCGAGTTCATAGACGATCAGAACTCTGGGCTGGTGAAATTCCTCATCTAGACCATATGAGACATTCAGAACCTTTCCTACAGGCTCAATTCTCAATGCACCGGCATCCGTCACTAGGAGCACTCTGCCGTCCTCTACACTGACATCACTGACATACCTCTCCCAACAAAGCCAAACCAGAAGCTCGAACCTCTTGAGGGCAACACCTTCTTTTCCCTTAATCTCATACGTTACATCAACCTGTGGGCCATGCTGAACGATTGTTTTATTCAGATAAAGAGCTATAGTCTCATAACTTGTAGTTCCGTCCTTCTCATCAATGACCCTTACTCCGTACGGAACCTCGACCCATTGACTTCCCGCCTTTACGAACGTAACTCTGGCGTAACAGTCATCTATGTACACCACTTCGCCTTCGGGTAGCTCAGATCCATAGCGGTCAGCATAATAGGACTCAGTTGGAAGAGCGACATGAGTTACATAGTAATCACCTTCAAGATCCCTGGCGCAGGCAGCCTGGACCCCATCGATCCAAGAACTCTGAGGAGCCAGAACCTCGAACACAACTCCTACCTCAGCCCATCTCGGCTCGCATCTGAACTCCGCATACACCCTATCTTGATTATATTCTGGGTCCTTTCCCACCTCAAGCTTCAAAACTTCACCTAAGAACTTAACCTTCACCTCACCGACATCCGTGGATAACGTGACCTCGTTCCCCTTTACTTCATGATCAACCAAGGATCTGCCCCACATCAAGAAAACATTGATGGAGACAGTATTCAAGGCCACATCGGGTCTGGGTGTCATCCTGTAAGTGACGTTGGCATAGGTCTGCTCAGCTTGCAGTTCTAACTCCTTTTCTAGCATGAGTCCCATTGTTCCAAGGGAAATCTGAAGCCGAGCTTCCTTGTCGCTCCTCTCAAGCCATCTGCTCTCGTAAAGCCAAGCATTGCATGGAGCCTCAATCCAGGTCTTCTCGTCTCTCGTAACATTGATCCTATTAAAAGAGTCGCTCATGTAAACCAAGCCCACATAACGGGCGCCTTGGAAGGCGGATACCAAAGGTGAAAACTCCGTGGATACTGGTTGCCACTCGTCGAGCTTCAGATATTTGTTCGCTAACTGATAGTTCGAGCCCATGATCGCATCGGCAGCTTGATACCGTATGAACTCGCTGCGAATGAATGCCAGCCCTGCCGGGTGCGGGAACAAAGCTCTTCTTTCGCCGTAGCCTTCAACCCATCTTCCGAAATTGAAGTCGCTCACGATCGTAGCATTCTCGCTCGTATTCTGCTTAATCCAGTCTAAGGCCTGTAGCCTTTCTTCACTACTGTAGCCAGTCGCCCGCATGAAATAATCATATGCTCCTTGGTTAGCAACCACTCCTTGAAAAGATGTGAAGACCAGCAAGATCGAAACAATAATAACGGGTAGAGCCCTTTCGACTTGGACCTCAACCTCGTAGGTCTCCTCTTTACCCTTTGAGATTTTCACGCAATCCTTTAGATGAAGGAAGGAGGCTGAGGCTAAGATTGCCAGTGGGATGGTCATCATGTACAGAAACCTATTGTAATCTATCACGATTCCAAGGAGATGAAGCTGAGTCAAGAGAAGGGCTGAGGACAGCCACGCCAAGACTGGAACCATTTCTCTCAGGCGTTTGAGAAACAGGAGCTGAACTACCCCCAGGACAGCTGAGGCCAGACCTAAGAGAAGAAGATTGAAGTCTTTGAAGAGAGAAAGAAGGGAGCTTAAGGTGAGGGTTCCAGGCTTAGATATCAACGGGTTTCGAGTGATGTAGGAAGATAAGCTGGCATACCAGATGCCCACAAAGATCAACACCTCCAAGGCAAGTACCAGAAAATTAGCCTTGGCTGCCCGTTTTTCTCGCATTGCAACTGATACTAAGAAGACTATGGTTAGAGTGGACAGGTATACAAGAGAAGTCAAGTGATGTGTGAACAAAACCAAAGATCCGGAGATCACTGCCAAAACAAGATTCCGGAGACTGCCCTCTTGAGCCAGAAGCAACGTCAAGAGAGCTATCGACATGATCGAGATCGCCAAGAGATTGGGATAGGCACCCCACCACAACATCTCAAACTGTCCTGGAAAGAATGTCATGATCCAAGCGGTAGCCAATCCGACAGCTGAGCTTCTTGTCGCTCTTCTTGCGAAAAGAAATGTTGCGAAGGGAATAGATGAGAAGACTAGAGCAGCAACCAACTTTAACGCGGCTAGGCGGGACCCAAGAAGCAACGATATTATATAAGTGACAGCGAAGAAAAGGGGAGGATAGGTGAAGACGGTCTCATCCCACAAAGGATAGGTCGTGCCAGCTAAAGCGTTTACCCGTTTGAGCCAGTTTCCAGGATCATCTCCTGGAGGAAAAACGTTACTCGTCATCTGAAGCCAAACCGTGACGAAAGATATGATGCTCAGGCTGATGGCAGCAATCGTAGATTTGTTTTTCTTCAGTAGCTCGACAAGAGTTGAGGCATTGAGAGGCAACTTGGCTCTGATCCTTGCCATCAAACCTTGTTTCACCATCGTTCAGACGACAAGGATCTGTAGAGCTTCATGTGTTGCTCTGCGATGTTTCCCCAACTCAGGTTTGAGACGTATTTAGCGCCGTTTTCGCTAAGACTCGTCCAGGTTTCCTCGTCTTCAAGCAGCCTTTTCATTGCCTTGTACATCTCTTTGACGCATGGCTTCACGCGTATTCCACTTTCGCTTTCGGCTACCAAGTCTGCAGCCCCGTTTCCCTCGGCCTCCACAACTATCTGAGGTGTTCCCGAAGCCATCGCCTCTAAGGTTGTTATGCTCTGGCCTTCCCTTATCGACGGCAGAACATAGATTCGAGAACTCTTTAGAGATCTTATGATCTCTTCATCTTCAACTTCGCTCCTGAAGAAAACATCTTTGAAGTGGTTTCTCTTGGCGTACTTGACATATTCGTCGTACATGGGACCGTGTCCAACTATCTCGAGCTCAGCCTGCGGGAACTCTTTCTTTAGCATCCCGAAGGCTTCGATCAGCCATTCAACCTTCTTATGCGGGTTCAGTCTACCAACATAGACGATCTTTCGATCGTTACGCTTAGCCTTTACTCCTCTAATGAATTCCAGATCTACGCCGTTAGGTATCACTTCGATTCTGGAAGCATTCATCCGGAAGAATCTCACAAGCCTTCTAGCGGTGAAATTGCTGACAGCAATCCCGACGTCTGGGAGCATCGTCAGCATCTTTTCAAGCATTATGCCAAGAGGAGGGTACATCCTGTTTGGCGAATATAAGTACCACTCCCTGTACCAAGCCTCATGGAAAGTCACCGACAGCTGGGTCCTTTCCAACCTCGATCTGAACCATGAGGCCATCGCAGGAAAAATGGGGCAATGATTGGCTTCAACCATGCAGCAGTCGTCGTTGATTAGCTTCTTCATGGCCCAGAGGCTGAAGTCCAAGACCTGCGAGATGTTTCTGAAACCATCTTCCGTAATGAAGTCATCGTAGACCTTAGGAGACCTCACAACATGAATCCCGTCTATCTCTTCCTCAAACGGCCAATCGTCCTTCAGTCTCGCCGTGTAGACGTCAACATCAAAGCCAGACCCCGAAAGTCTCTTGAAAACTTCATGGTAACGTTTCGCTGACCCACCTTTGAAGGGCAGAAAAGTTTCAGTCACAATCGCAATTCTCATGAGCGACCATTTACCCCCCTTCTAGCTTAGCTGTGTATTTAAGGATGATCGCATGCCCATTCTGGTAAGCTAGAGCCAAGACTTCCCGTTCCTCAAGACGAAAGTTGAGCAAATGGGAATATTCCGGCCGTGTCGCCGACGCCTGAGTACCCGCTGCGAAATTCGGGAGCACCAAGTACAAGCAGGGATATTTCCTGGCTATCTCATCCCACGTGTAGGTTTCCACATCTCTGTTGACTTTTTCAGCTTCTCTTAACCTCACCACCAGCTTGAAGCTCGCCGTGCCAAAGATAAGCCTCAGCTGTCTCGATCTGCTAAGAGTGTTGCCCACGACTAGGTAGTCTTGGGCACTGGTGGTGTCAAACAGCACAGTCCCGACATCTGCCTTAACCTCAAGGGCTAATGGTTCAAAACGGTATACGCGAGGATTCTCCCGTAATATAACTTCATCTGTGAAGTTGAAAGCAAGAACAGTTTCCACTTTCCTTGCATTGGCGGGACTGAGTACCTTGAACTCGAAAACCACGGTTTGATTGGCGTACAACGATAGTTCCTCAGAGATCTCAATCTGCCCCATCCTCCGTGTCAGGATAAGAGATGACCTGCTTTCTGATTCTAGACCCCACTCAACACTAGTCGCAGCGCCGGCCAGACTAATGACCTCTTCTTCGCTTCCTGTCTGTAGTGATACGTAGCTATCGTCGGCATCTAAGAGAAGCGAGCTAACATAGTCACCCAGATGATAGAAGGCGATTATTGGTGAGAGATGACCGTAAGGCGCCTGCTCAAAGATCCAGATACCCCTCTCGCTTCTGATCCCATATTGCGAGGTCAGTAGCGCTCTCGCATCGTACTCTCTTTCCTGTTCCCCCTTCATGAAAAGAAACTTCGGAGGCGTGTGCAGCAAAACCCTTCGTTGACTCACTCCTTCAATCCATCTTCCGATAGGTTCCTCAGCCACAATCACTGAGTTGACTTCCGCGCCGCTCAACCAATCCACAGCTTGGTACTTGTGTTCGTCCCCGTAGGGATCTTGTCCTTCATACCAGTAGTGAATGTCTCTCACTGTCTGCAAGCCCTGTAAAGTAGCTGAAACAGCCAAGAGAATAGCGATGACAAGAGCGACAAGTTGAACCGAATGTTCCCTCTTAAGAGATCTAGCGAACGCCCAAGGTGATTTTCCACGATCGTGGAGGATACTAGACAGCTTCTCCAAGCTGATTCGTGAGGCACAAGCTGAAGCCAGAAGCACGAGAGGCTGAAAGAGGAAGAAGAAGATTCTGTTGTAATCCAAAGCTACACGGAGCAGGTAGCCCTGAGTACCGAGAAGAGCCGTCAGCATCCAAGCTCCCAGGAATCTTGACTTGAAGCCTTCAGTTCTTGTGTTCTCAATCAGGATTGGAATGCTGAATAACAGAGCTGCGGAGAAAGAGGCAGACAGGAAAGGGCTCTTGAAAACCCAGTAGACCTCCACAGAGACCCTAAGTCCATGGTACGCCGCTTCATTGAAGAAGACGTATTCGAGAGGCCATGCGAAAAGAAGACGGTAGACAAGAAAAGCAGAAAGCGCAACCAATAGTAGAACCAAGACAGTTCTTCTTTCTGAGCTCTTTTGTGCTATGGAGAAAACGGCCCAAAGCGCCAGTGTGCCAAGGAACACTAGGGAAGTCAGATGGTGAGCGAGGATCACAACTACAATAAGCACTGAAGCACAGACTGTATCCTTCAAACTTCTTCCCCCAACACAGTTCATGATGTAATAGAACGCCACTGACAGAGCAGCGAAACCGAGGATATTCGGGTAGCCGCCCCAACCCATGAACTCAAGATACAACGGATAGAAAGCGGTGAGCCAAGCCGCAACTATCCCCGCGAATGGGCTGTTGAAAGTTCTCTTCGACAAGACATACATGGTAAGGGGGAAAATGAAATAGCAGCCAAGCGCTACAAGCTTTATAGAGAGAATGGGATCTCGGAAGAGGGATTCCGCAACTGCTAGTATGACGAAAAACAAGGGAGGATATTGAAATGGGGTCTCCTCCCACATTGGTGCCAGAAGTTCCTGATCTTGACGCACTACTCCTAGAATCGCATTAGCGTGCTTTAGCCAGTTGCCGCCGTCTGTCCACCACGGGAAAACACGTCCCTCGGTTGATTGATCGAGAATCGATCGATTCCACCCCACACTCCAATAAGAAGCTATAACCAAAGTGACTAGAATGGATGGTAAGAGGGCCAAGGAGTATACTAGAATCGGTTTCGCCCTTTCCCTTAGACGAGTCCTAAGCAACGATAAGCCGCTCATAGTCATTCAGATTCCAAGATTGCTGTGCGCTATTTGTACCTACATCAGAGCAGACTGGTGTCCACCACCTTGACGGCTAAGTCGATGGCTGATTCTCAAGCCCGATTCGGGCCCTAGACAATCGATTGTCTCGGTTAGGCTAGCAGACTAGGCTGCTTCGAGTCCCCGCGGATCTAGCAGGATTCTACGTTGTATCGACCGCTCAATAGTCCATCAGAGCTGATATAAAACTTGTTGAGAGTTCCAAGGTTGGACTCCAGCATGCTTGGGACGGTCTTCGCAAAGGCAAAGCATGCAGGACCGAACGGTAAACAAAGAATTCATTGCCAGAGGGTGACAGAGGTCTATTCACATAGAAAGAGAAGACGAATGAAACCGGATACGAGACTAAAGAGAACACGAGAGGAACAGCAAAGACCTTAAGGTTGAATCTTCTGAAGGAACACAAAAAGACCATGCTTCACAACTTCCCCGACCAACAGAAGTAACTCGCATCTAGTTGCTCGGCCGCCAAACCAGCATCTCCATCCAGCGTCGATCGATAGAACAGGAAGCTAGTCACAGTTTGAGGAACGGATTGGGGAAGCTAAGTGATTCTTGTGGGCTTATCTGAAATCGGATGTGAAATCCCAAGCGACTGCAATCAGCCACAAGATCCACAGAAAGAAGACTGCAACCGGCAAAGAAGCAGCCATCAAAGCTGGCAACACCGCCAGGGAGAGATAATATCCCACGCAAGTGCCTAATGCACATGCGATCGCACAGACGAGGTTCAGCGGCTTGATCTTCATCTCACCTATCGGATTTGGAGTAGCTGATAAAAAGAGTTGTGAAGGGCTCTTCTGAAAGTTTCTTCTCGTGATACTGACGGCTTGTCGATTGCTTGATATGCAAACTTGAATAGCGGGCGTGCCCAATGCAGAAGATCTAGGAATACCGCAAGACTTAAGTTGAGCTCGGCTCTCAGTGAACCTAAAACAGGAGTGGAACCACGATGATTGGAGCTGTCATATTCGTCATATCCTTCTTGTTGTTTCTGGCTGTGACTCTCGGAGTCCCAACACTGCCCCCAGGTAACATGATTCATGAACTCCTAGCAATACCCAAAGTCGACTATCCGGTTCTCGGGATACCTGCTTGGCTCCTCATATCTGCCATAGTAAACGGCGTGGTCTACGGCTTCATAATCTGGCTGATATACAGCCTTGTGAGACTGGCAACCCGATCCAAAGAAAAGAAGGAGGAGCAGTATGCCGCGCCTCCGCGCACTGAGCCACGTACGACACCTTCGCCGCAACCAACAACGAAGCCAGCACCGAGGCCGGAAGAAACGGGTGCCGACAAGTAGACTACTGATCGAAAGGTTAGCAGAGAAGCCCGTCAGCCAGTAACACGCGCGTCCTAGAATTCTGTCAGTGCTTTCTCGGTGCAGTTGCCGGTCTTGGCTGTCTTGACCCATCTCTTCGGTCGTCTAAGCAGAACTTGGGCCAGCGCGTAGGTGGTTAGCGCGCTTTGCAGGCATAGATAGGCGTAGATGAAGGGCAACCACAAGAGGTTTCTCACGCTCCTAGGCCTTGCTGTGTACATGAGTGCGATACCCACGATCAGCAACGTAGCCGTGGTTAGCAGTAAGTTGAGGGTTGAGACGGTGACGAAGTAAGGGCTAGGTGGAGCTGGAAAAAGGAATGTGTACGCGCAGATTATGTAGCTGGCGAAGAATACTGATAGCACGTATGGTCCTATCAGCGTGATCTCAGCATCGATGCTTCTCTTTTCGAGCTTCTTTAAGAAGCTCCCATACTTGATGGCGACATCCATGTAACCCCTGAACCATCTTATCCGTTGCTTGATGAGCTGGGTCAAGCTTGAGGGAGCTTCTTGCCACGAGATAATGTCGGGAGCGTATCTTATGTTGTAGCCCTCATCTGTTATCTTGGCGGACATCTCCAAGTCTTCAGCAAGGCAGTCTTCGTTCCAGTTGCCAACTTTTTCAGCAACATCCCTTCTGATCAGTTCGCAGCTGCCTGTTAAGGGCACAAAGAGATCCAGCGCATCTTTCCCTTGCAGGTAATCTCTAAGCCAGACAGCCTCCTCATACGAGATGAACTTGGTCAGCATGTTCTCATCGGCATTGATAATACACGTTGTGCCCTGGACGGCGGCTACTGACGGATCATCAAAATACTTGACAGCCTTCAACAAGATGTCCGGCTCAGGAACATTGTCTGCATCGAAGACGGCCACTATTTCGCCCCTTGCCTGTCTGAAACCGAAGTTCAGGGCTGACGGCTTGCCTTTCGAGAAAGAGCGATGGAAGAACTTGACACAACCTGGATGCTGTTCCGAAAACTCTCTGCAGATCTCGGGAGTCTTATCCTCGGATGCATCCTCGACTACGATGATCTCTTTCTTGTCCCGCGGATAGTTCAGTCTCAGCAACGCCTTTAGAAGCCTACTTATCACCTTCTCCTCGTCCTTGACTGGGACCACGATCGATACTGTGGGAAGGCTTTCATGGACCGCGTTCTTCTCTTCAGCTTTGCTATCCAAAGAGCGCGTGCGCTTGATACCTGCCGCCAAGATGGGCGTGTTGTACAGAACCCAAGCGTAGAGAAGGGACAGAAGAAGCGTGGTTACTGCGGAAAGCGGCTCCATCCGAATTCGACCAGTATTCAACCTTTGGGAATAAAAGTCTTATGTGGACGCCACACGTCTCTGCCAAGTCTATCAAAGACGGGCAAGCATGACGGATGGTAGATTCCAACTTGAACTAGACGGAAACGGCGACTTGTCAATCTCGATTTGTCTTCTGCTCACTGTTATGCTCGGATGCTAGTTAGCGATACATACCTGTATTACTGATCTTAAATATTAACATGTACGTAGCTTGGTGTATACAAAAAGCTACAATCAATTGACACAAACTATAAATACGCGGAGAGCAGAGCTTAGACCACTACTTAAAAGGAGAAAAAGGAAAAATGCATAGACTAGCTAAGAAGCTCTCTATACTGCTAGCGGCACTCATAACATTCACAGCATTAGCAGCTATCGCTCCAGTAATGGGTTCAACAGGAAACATACACATCAACAGCAAGACAGCTCCAAGCCCTGTTTTGGAGATCAACATCGGACAAAACATAAGCCTATATTTCTTTGATGTGGATTTCTCGGGCGGATCGGTCGATCTCTACATAAGCACGGACGGCTACGCATCTCTGACTATACCCGGGGACGTAAGATACGGTCCAACCTTCAGCGTAGCTCAAATAAGGTCTACTAGCCTTACTCAGATTTCCGAAGACGACTTGGCCTACACTGTCGGTCAGAACTGGATCAACGGGACTGTGCCAGAAGCCTTGGAGATTCCTGGAGGAAACTATTATGTCAAAGCATTCGACGGCGCCACGGCGGCCGTCGCGGTAACGGACAACTACTTCAAGATCAAGGCCTCGTTCGAAGTCGTTCCTAACTTCGGGCCGGGTCAGGCGTCAATAAAACTGGAAGGATATGCTCTTCCAGCTAACGGACTTGCAAACTTGAGCTACACAACTAGCTACCCTGTTGTAAGTACCCCATATAACGCATCCTATACGTGGACAAAGATCAAAGATCTTGTACAAGCCAACGATCTAGGCCGATTCACCTATACTATGTTGGCTCCGGACCTAATGAGACCTGGTACGGAGGATCCTGGATTGCAGAATGCGAGTATACGAGGCGATGGCTTCGACACTATCACCTTCCTGATGGTAGTGCAAGGCACATGGCAACAGGAAATAGATGAATTCGACGAGTATCGCAGAGGTTTGAAGCAAGCTAAAGGCAGGACCGACGTAGTTTACGAAGATGTAAGCCCAATGTCATACGGCAACGGCACAGACCTGAGCACTTATGAAGTCAACGTCACAGTCAAAGGTGACTTGATAGTCGCTGGAAAATGGTTCCACCCAGGTGATCTCACGATTAAGTGGGAATTCCCTGGGACGACAGTGCTGGGCACAGCGACGGCTAACTCGACGCATGGATGGTTCAATACTACAGTCCAAGTCCCGATCACCTCTAGAGGAGCACATAACGTAACAATCGATGATGGGAAAGCCCGCTTCTACTTCACGGTCAACGTGATACCGACGTTGATTCTGGTGCCAGACGAGGGACCTGTTGGAACAGAGGTTACTGCTTACGGATACGGCTTCGACAAATCGACTGATACCGTTCTCTATAATGTAACGCTAGTGTGGGACTACACTACCGTCTGTGGGGCAGACGCGTTCAAGCCTAAAACCTTGGGATACGTCGCGACCGACGGTAATGGGTACTTTGTCACCACCTTTGATGTCCCACCCAGCATCGGAGGAGAACGTACAGTTACAGCGACGTCGAACAAAACGGGAGATGGAACGCCTTATCCGACTCAGTTCACCGGAACGTGGGCTGATGACATATTCACTGTCATACCGACACTATCTATAACCCCCGTCGATCTCACAAATGACGGTTCCACGGTGAAAGTGGTTGGATCAGGCTTAGGGATAGAGTGGTGGTACGACCTATGTCTGGACAACTCGAAAGACTTCTACGCCGCTGATATCATAGATCTGTGGAACTGGACGGAATACCCTGGAGATGGCATAGCATATGGCGAGCCACCCCTATACCTTGGAAAAAGCGCTGTGACATCTTACTTCCAACCCAACTGCACTGGATACTTTGAGTTCGAGTTCATCGCAGCCGGCTTCCAACCAGGAACACACGTAGTGACGCTATACAGAACAGCAACATCGCACGAGCTTCCAGTCATCGAAGACTTCGTGCTCTTTACCGTCACGGCAGAAAACCCAGTCCTTGACAAGCTAGACGACATCGAAGACAAGCTAGACGACATCGAAGCCGCAGTCATGGACATAGACTTCGGTGGTCTCGAAGACAAGCTGGACGATGCTATCGCAGAGCTAGCAGCACTCGGAGACATAGAGGGCTCCCTAACCACAGTGATCCAACACTTAACAGACATCAAAGCACTATCGGAAACCGCAGCTACCCAAGCTACAACAGCCGCCACATCAGCAGGAAACGCTGCCACGGCAGCTGGAGGAGCCGAGGACGCTGCAGAAGCAGCCAACGCAACAGTCGGCGGAATCTCGATGGCAGTATACGGAGCCGTCATCATGTCAGTGGTGGCCGCGCTAGCATCCGTCATCGCCGTCATTACGCTGCAAAGAAAAGTAGCGTGACAATCTAACTAAACCCATCAATCCCCTCCTTTTTTTATTATCTGAAAAGAAACTTCAGGTAGCAGCTATTCTGCCGCGTATGATATTTGCCTCTTGACAAGACTGTAAGATGGTTAGTATCCTGCTAACAATGTTGTACGAAGAACCGCGCTGAAA
>Ga0209636_10006318_pt1 | contig 12094 bp, 4 predicted proteins | sample DeeMarSWOR152_54_FD_187464 | JGI IMG/M metagenome (GOLD analysis project Ga0209636, IMG submission 187464) | Marine sediment microbial communities from White Oak River estuary, North Carolina - WOR-1-52-54 (SPAdes) (version 2) | ecosystem: Environmental > Aquatic > Marine > Intertidal zone >...
CGGGGTAGGAAGAAAAACCCCGACCTACTATCCGGCTCATCTCCATTTTTATCATAGGATTTTCAGGATCAAATCCTAAACCTTCCGCTACACGGGCTTGTACCTTATCATCCCATCTGACCGGCAGCATCGTACCCTGCAACCATCTATAGTCAAATCCACATTCGCAGTCAGCACCGATTACGAAAAGGACAGAGGCCAAGTCGTTCTCGTTTATTTGTTCACCTTCAAAAAGTGGGCCAATCCATCGAGCCCTTCCATAAAGAACCGCTGCATATGGTTTATTTACTTTTTCCGCATCTAAGCCCAGACTCCAGAGCAAGATTTTTTCCCGAGAAAGTGATTCTGAGTCTAACACGATTAGGACAGGAGTGTTAACGATGGTTTTAGGCATCATATCCATTTGCATACTGACTCTCTCAATGGCGCCGGCAGCAGCGGCCTCCGCCTTTTTATTTTCTTCCCGCTGGCCTCCCTCAATCAACAACACTGCACCGTAGGTTTTACTGACCTGCTGGACGATTTCCTCACGCTTTGGCGAGGAGAGAATATCGTCAAGTGCCGACCAAAGTGTTTCTTTGAAAGGCTGGCCAGGTTTTGTAACAGGCACAGACAACGATTGTCCATCGGGCGAGACGAGAACCGCAGCAGGGAAGGATTGTATCCGCCATAAATCAAGGAATTTCATTGCCGGATGGTCTTTTTGCTGGTCGGTATCAATTATTTCAACCCTGATGCCGCTTTCCATAAGAGCAGCGTATGATACCTGCCTGAAAGTGGAAGTAACCTCTGCCGGAGTATCCCTGCCGACATAACCAAAAAGATAATACGGCTCAAAACCCAGGTCAACGAAGCCGGTCTCGCGAACATTAAATCTGCACGCCAATGTGGGATGGCTTTGGATACAACCCCAAAGGCAAATCACCAGAACAAATCTACAAAGTTTAATCACTGCTAACTCCGTTCCTTGCTTTCAAAAACAATCAAGCTTATCTACAGTTCTTTCGATAGACTGTCAACTCAGTTTCGCCTCCGGGCTTCGATTCAGCGATAGTTGTCCCTGGGCTTGCCGACAATAAGGTCGACATGGCCGTCAAGAAAAACCACGTTGAGGCCGCGCGCATGCTCACGGCCGTGCGGAAAAGGCGCACCGCGACGGAAAAAATCACTCATGACCCATCGCTGTGTGTTCGGCGCCTTTGGTGACTGCCGGTTGGGGTATAGCCACTTGACGCCGGTTAATGTCAACTGCCGCGGGATGAAAAAATTGGGATTGCGCCAATGCCTATTGTTCTCAGGGCCCGTTGTGGTTCCATCCATATATTTGTTGGCCTTAAAGCTCCAATACACATAAGAGATGTTGCCATCCAAGCGGTTCTGGGGTGTATCAATCACCGAATCGGTCACCCCATTGGGAATATAATTGGGATTGCTCGCGAAAGTCTCCAGGTACGGGGCCTGGACGCAGTAAAAAGCTTCAATAAGGCCTCCCTTGTATACACTTAGCTTTTTCAACAAATCCGGATGAGGGTTGTGCTCAGTCGGCTCCAGCGGATAATAGCCTTTGTCATCATCGGTCGCATACATCACCAGAGCAAAGTTTATCTGTCGAAGATTACTTGCGCAAGACTTTTCAGCAGCCAGGGATTTGACCCTCCCCACCGCGGGCAGCATTATCCCCATCAATAAGGCGATAATTGAAATGACCACCAATAACTCGACCAGCGTAAAGCCAACTTTCAAGCAATTAATTTTTTGCATTCCTATTAACCTCCTATGACCGGTCATTTCAACCAAAGCAAAAAACCTGTCCATCTTCAAGAGTTACTACTATACGACCATCGCGGTCAATGGCGAGACCCCACGTAACAGGGGCTGCTGGGAGCGACTGAGACCAGAGAACGCTTCCGTTCTCAAGATTCAAAACGACGATTTTCGATTTCTCGCCAATTACCACGGAATTGCTGCACACCGCCAAGGCGACGCTTTCCTTACAATCATATTGCCACTGTGGCTTGTCAAGAATGGGAATCATAAGTTTACGCCAGTCAACGTTGAACTTACTGGGTTGCTCTGTCATGCGTCTGCTTAGTGACTTTCCTTCTGTCTGGGCGAAGCACATTACCTTCTTGTTGTTCTGGTTGCTTACCCAAACAATATCTCGACCGCCGGTCGATGAGAGGAAAACCTTGTTAAAGACGGTACCGTCGAAAACGTCGTACTTCGGGTGTGCGTAGAAGGGCTTGCCGCAAGCCACGACCTGGTCTCCCAGCAGGGAAAGTTCCCAGCCGCGGGGACTTGTCGATTCACATCGCTGGAGCGGTTCCGGATTGTTAAGGCATTTCCCATCCCTGATGTCATAGATGGCCGGTGAGATGGAGGTGCCGCTGGCCAGGTAGAGCTTATCGTCGTGGATTAGCATATGGCCTTGAACACTCACTCCCGTACGGGCCTGCCTGTCAAGATGACCTGATGTGTTGTTCTGCCACTTTATCTTACCGGTAGCGGCATCGAGTGCATAGACATAGGTGCCGTCATAATTGACAATGCCGGCAGCCACATAGGCAATGCCTTCCTCAACCAGGACTCCGCTCGCAGCCGGCCAGGTGGCCAGCAGCGCACCATACACAGGTATCCTGCGCTCCATAGGAGTGGCACGAAACCGCCAGAGCAGCCGACCCGTCTTCGCCTCGAAGGCATAGACCCACCCGTCGCCGGAGCCTACCAACACTCGGCCCTTCCAGATTGTCGGCGGAATGCGGACCGCACCACCGGTATAGGCTTTCCACCGTATATCTCCGGTAACCGCATCAAAGGCCCGCACAATGCCATCGGGGCTGCTGGCGAATACCAGCCCGCTGGCTGCAACCGGCGCCGTCGGGAGCGGAGCCCCCGGAGCAAAAGCCGTCTTCGGCGTATATCGCCAGAGCAGCCTGCCCTTACCAGGCACGATTGCTTCCGTCGTTGCACTGCCGGTATTATTTGCCCGAAAGCTGGGCCAGTCCGCCGATGATTCAGGCAAATCGGCGACCCGCGTTATATCACCGCTACCCTTCTCCAGTCGCTCTGCATCGGTTGCCCGTGGGCTGAAGTCGAAGTCTCCTGCCGGTCCCAGGGAGGTAATACCATAAAGTGTGAGCTGGCAGTCACAGACCGACGGCCAGAAGTATAAGAGACCATTGGCGATGGTAACACCATCGTGACACGGCGGACGCATTGGTGAAATCCACTGCGGACGCCTACTGGCTATGTCCAAGCGAACCGAACCGCCGCTGGCACGGAAGAAGATGGCATCGGCAGAGCCTGTCGGCCGAGTGCAGGCCCGGCGACTTTTATTAATCTCCGCCAAAACCTCACCTGTAAGTGCAGCAAACTTTTTACTGGGGTGCTTGTCAATTTGTCCGCTTATGCCATAGAGCCCATCATCTCGCAGGACCAACTGAAAGTTACTATAAGCATTCTCCCAGAGGATACTGCCGTCTTTGGCCGAGACAGCAAGCAGCTTGCCTATCTGCGGGCCGGCAAAGTACAAGGCATTGTCACTGCACTGGAGATAGTTTGTCGTTCGCCAATTGGTTCGCCAATCCTGCCGATTGAGGTATGTCCCGAGTGACTCGAACAGTTCTGGAGCATTGTCGGGGGTCTTTCGCCAGATTGGCTTTCCGGTTTTCGCATCCAGACAGGCCAGATACGCCCCAAATCGGAAGATGTATATACGCCCATTTTTCATACACATAGCCCGGCTGTCGACCGGCTTGTCTTCTCGATGGCCCCACAGGACATCTTTGGTTTTCGGGTCAATGGCCAGCACGTTTCGACCAAATCCCCACGGATGTTCGGGCTGATTGAAACCTTCTGAAATGGGATTCCAGGGCCAGCCGTGTGCATCACGGCGCCATCGCTTTGTCGGATCTCTTTGCTCCTGCCCCCCCATCAGGGCATAGAGCACGCCATCCTCCAGGCCCATCCACTTCCAGAATGTTCCTCCGGCAACATCTACCGGCGGGATTATCTCGTCTTTGAGCTTGCCGGTCGCCGCGTCGATAAGTTTGCAGGATTTGTCATCTCCAACGTATAATGTCGTGGGCGTCGCTATTAGAGTATTGCGGTGAATCATAACACCCTCGGCCAGGTCACGCTTCCAGAGCAACGTACCGTTGTAACCGTCGAACGCCGCGAGTGTGTTGAGGAAGGGCTCTTCCCGCTCTTTGAAGGCAACGTGTCCGAATGCCTTGAACGTGCGTCCCGCCGAAGCCACCGCTACCTGGGGCACGGGTGCATATCGCGGCTCAGCCAGGAACTGCGTTAGATAAGGCGCCAGTATAACGCGGTCTTCTGATTGCGGATTATTGTCCGGGCCGTGATACGGGTGGCTCCAGTCGTCCACTCCTTCTGGAAACGGCTTGACCAGAACTTTGCGTCCCAGCCGGGCCTTACCCCCAGGCCGCAGAACCCGAAGCACTTCCCTCTCTGAAAACTTGACTGCTTTGCCCCTGACAATAACAGAATCAGCTATATTGTCGGCCAGATACAAACTTTTCAACTCACCCTTCTCGACAAAGATACGTTTCCCATAAAAGCCCGCCTCATCGGCTGCCCTGCGCGCCATTTCAACATCCTCTGCTCGCTCTAACTGAACGTATATCAGTCCGGCGTTGGCCGGATTGCGTGCCATTTTGAGGGCAAGTTCGCATTTCGTATCGTTCAGCACTACACAGATTCCACGTTTGCCGGCAATTCCCTCGACGCCTGGCCTGCTCCTCGCAATGCAGACACACGGCTGACATAGCATAAGACCAACAATTGCCGTCAATAACCACACATTTGTTCTTCTCATTTCTTTACCTCTCAAAATCGAAAGTCAGGTAATGCAGCCCTCACACCACAATTAACACACCTCAGGCGGGTAAAATGCTCTGGGAACCCCGTAAAACCAGCGGCTAACTTACGGGGTGAACCGAATTCTAATCTTAACCCGAAAATGGACTGTTGTCAAAGGATTCTTTTAGCGCAGCCAGTACATTTTTTCCAAGCAGCTTACGAAAACCGCATTTACGGGCTCTCAAACGCACTATTTTCGCCGGGTTCGCTCTCTAATAACCTCGATGAAGTTGATTATCGGCGCCTCGTCTAAATTGGCCTGCGGAATTTCGGATTTGGGAATTAGCTCCAAAACAAGGTTGTCTTTGACACGAACGCCCTCAAATTTTTTAACGACGACCTTGCTGGATGTACCCGCTGTTTTTAAGATATCAAAGTTTCGCAGCACCACTTTACTACCGAGCTTAACATCAAAGACACGCTGGTCCCGTTTGTCACCCTCGAGAGCATTAAAACCGAGACGAACCGTATATACACCGCCCTCTGCGCCAGCGTTTTCATCAATAAGCGGCAGTTCGCAGCGCAGCAGTCCCAAGCAGCCGGAGGTGAACAGCCAGGGCTTGTCAGTATCAGCGATACGTACGCCCTTAAAATCCCTGCAGAACGCCCCTCCACCTTTTATGACCTTTTCCTGGAGATTGAACTTCACTTCGTAGGAACCATAACCAATGTTGGAGACGGTTTTAGGACGAGGGTAGCCAAACCATAGTGTACCCTTGTCATCTCTCATATCGCCGGGGGCGCCAAAGTTGACGGCGAGGTGCTCAACTGGTGTCATATCCCCTTGAGTAATAAAGACGGTCCAGTTGCCGGTTATTTTCGCGGGTTTGTTTACAAGTGCTAAAGAGCATCGCAGCGGGAAAGAGCAGGTACAGCCGGAGCTGGCTTCGGGCATAAGCATCAGGCCGTTTGCGGATATCATATTGAGCCAGCAGCCCGGTCGAATTCCGCCGAAAAGACTAAGGCCATTGTCTCCGGTAAGTCCATATATTGCAGACCAGTATGAACGATAAAAGAGGGTGTCGGCCGAGGCGGAGATAACGCCGCAACTATGACCGGGACGTAGGAATTCCCAAGGTACTTGCTTACCGGTGACGGGATGACTTCGTGTAATAATCCGGCCGGTGTGCAGCTCGCAGGCCATCGGCTCAATAATAATTTTATCACCTACAATCAAAGGTCGGCGAAGGTAATTGAGCGGACGCGACCAGACAACCTGCCTGGTTTTTACATCCAGAGCAGTGATACGGCGCCAGGTGAGCTCGCCGTTTTTGAAAAAGCCGGTGTCGTGGTTGCTGAAGCTGCCGAAGAACAACAGCAGCCCATCGGCATAAGCGGTTCCCACTTTATCACCGCCGCACCCGGTTAAATCAAGCGGTTTCTTCCAGATGGTTTCGCCGGTAATTGCATCAAGGGCGACGACAATCCTGACATCCGCCTCGGATGGTTTGAGTTTAGCTTCTGCGCCCTCTTCGTAAACGCCTTTCTCTACAAGCTGCCGTTTTTCCTTCAACGCGTCGTCTCTTTGGCCGGCGGTTGGTGCGCTTTCGATAAAGAATACAGTACCGTCGACGACGGTAACGGAAATGTTCGGAATGCGTTTTCCGCGATATGTCCAGAGGGTTTTGCCGGTATCGGTATCCTTTGCAAATATAGTATCACCGCCCATAAGCCGGCTGGTCAAGGCATTCTTTGGACTTCGCTGGCTATCCCAGGAGGGGAACTTAGTTATCGGTTCCCAGAGCGCACCGGAGCGTTGAAAGGCCCTGCGCAGGTTTTCGTTCGGTACGGGATAATTGCTTCTGAATTTTTCATACCTGTCCCAGTAACCTTTATCACCACCCCAGCGCCGGTAAATTTCAGGAGTAATTTGCTCCCGCTCTTTCCATCTGCCGTTACCTGTGGCAGTTTTATCAACGAAGTCCTTCCAGGCGGCGGCGTATTCCCGTTCCAAAGGCATCGCCGTCACGCCGAAAAGGATGTTACCGGTGCAGGAGACAAATCCCCAGCGGCGGGGGCTGCCGTCAGGCGAGTCGGGCATTTCAAAGACGCGGACCGTTTTACCCGTAGCGGGGTCGAGACGATAGCACTTATCGTAGGCAGCTATATACAGGCCGTCCTCCGTAAGGGCAAGATTTCCGCCATCGACATCGACCCGGGCGCGAACGGCACCGGGGATATCTCTCTCCCAGAGAAAAGTGCCGTTGTAAGCATCATAAGCCATAATAACCTCCTCTCCCTGAATGAAGAGCCGTCCATCCATTGATACTGGGCTTTCAGCCCGGGCGTGCCTCTCCACCATCCTTTGTGGGCCCGGCTCTCCGAACCACAACACTCCAAAGGGGCCTTTAATAAGTTCATCACCGGAGCACGCGGTGTTCCTCGAATTACCGTAGAGCTGCGTCCAACTGGCGGCCCCCTCTAATTTCCCCCGCACGAACTTCTTCCAGGAAATTTTATTGCTCAGGAATCTTTTTGAGCCCAGCAAAGACACTCCTCCATAGGGGCGAAGAACCCGTTTTCTCTCTTTCTTCGATGCTGCTGTCCTGCCTGATATTAACATCCCATCGGACACAATCAGATTGGCAAAGTAGTCAGGAAGACTGGAAATGTCCCACGACTCGACGACTATTCTGTCACCTAATAGCCCTGCCGCCTCCAGCTTTTCTCGAGCAAACTCAAGTTTCTCTCGGTCCTTTTCGATTCCAATTATTTGCAGTTTGGTCCGCTTAGCCAATTCAAATGCCAGCCGGCCCTGGCCGCAGTCCAGCACGAGGCAGTAACCCCTCTCAATAGATGTTTCGTTTACAATTCTTTCCGCCGCCGATTCGTAGAGTGCAGCAGCTTTGTCTTCGGGATAGGGATTAGGATTGACACTCGTTTTGATATCTACGGATTGATCTACTTCTTCTTCGCCGAAGCAGTAGATTGGACCCTTGTCGGTACTTACGAACAGTCTGCCATCCGAGGCAGCCAGCCCTACCGCCCTGCCTGATACATCCCCTTTCCAGGCTTCCTTACCGGTTTGTGCATCAACGCCAACGACTAATCCTTCGCCGCCGGCGAACAGAACATCGCCGGCCATAATCAATGAACTAAGTCCTTTTCTGGGATAGTGCCACTTAAAGCTGGAAGCCCTTAATCGCGCCTCTTCCGCAGCCAGCTCGCTTATCCTGCGGGTTATCCGGTCAATCTGCTCATTTATATCTTCGGTGGTTTGTTCATCGGCATCTTTTAACTTCTTTCTCAGCTCCTCAAGCTCTTTTCCCAGCTCTTTACGCTCTTTTGCCGACTTGTTCGTCTTGTTCACGGCCTCGGAATACAGAGCCCGGCTGATACCGTAAATGCCGTCCAGGGTCAAAACGTAGGAGAAATCTCGAGTAAGGACCATATCAATTCCGGGAAACCAGCCGAAGGCATCCCCACTTCGGCTGCCGCTTTTGGCATCGTAGGCGTATTTATCAGGGGTGCCGGAAGAATCGACGCCGGCGATGAGTTTATCATCGTCCAGCAGTGCCCAGGTTCCGCCTCGCTTGCCGCCGGGGGAGGCATAGAAAAGGAACTCTCCGGTTTTACGGTCGAAAGCAGCAGGCATGGCCCTGCCGGAGGGAACATAGAGAATATCTCTGGATGCAACCAGGTAACCCTGGGGTGATATACCACCGAATTCCAGGTCATGCGCACGGTCACCGACTGTATCATTTTTCCAGATAACCGAGCCATCGTCGGCGCTCACGGCACAAATGTATATCCCTTCGAATGGGAAAACGCCTGCACCGAAATAAACTTTTCCCTCATCAACAAGAACGCTGGTTCTGACCGGCCACAGCGATATCATTCTGCCGTTGCCAATGACCTTTTCATCGCTGGGACCGGCACGGTACTTCCAGATGAGCGAGCCGTTCTGAGCATCGAGGCAATAGACACAGCCATCATCGGAGCCGAAGTAAACCCGATTGTTGACGACCGTTGGAGCAAACCGGACCGGCCCCTCGGTGAAGAAGGTCCAGTTTATCCAGCCGGAAGCCGAATCAATAGAACAGACCTTGTTGGTTACGGATGAGCCGAAATAAACATTACCATCGGCTACCGCCACGTGAAGAGCGTTGTCCGCGTGCATTCTTGGCAGCTCTTCAGCGGGTGGGGACCAGGCGGGAGCAGGCGGGTGAGTGGGTATATACCTGCCGTGAAGAAAAAGCTCAGGTCCCACGGTTTCAGGGGTAACCCCACTTCGTGTAACAGAAAAGCGGTAAGTCGGCCAATCCTCAGCCATACTAAGACCGCCGACCGTGGAAACAAGAAGAAAGCAGGCAAACACAATCCGGCCCCACTTCTTGCTTTCGCAAGAAAGCAGTGGGGCCCTGGCAAATTGACGGATTATTCGAGATTCAAAACAACGAAGAATGTGTCCCCTTGCTGTGTTTTGCTTTTCCATTACAAAAACCCTTTCAAAAAATAAAATTTCTTCCCTTTTTTTTTATAAGATACTATGTTTACATCAGCAACACAACTCCAATTTACCCCCCCCGATGAGACCAGTGTAAGCCGACAACCGAAGAGAGCAATTTTGACAATGGACTTTCCATAAATGGCTTGTATTGCCCGCTGGATGGAGTATAGTAACAAAATATGGATACATCAGTGAGACCTGTGATACGATAAGGCAGAAAAAAAGAGAAAGAAAAATGAGCACAACTTTTATAACACGTCGGAAGCTTATAAGAGCAATGGGCTTGGGCGTCCCGATGATGGCGTTTGGGTGTGTGCCGGTATTTGCAGCCATTAAGGAAAGGAAACGGCCAAACATTCTCCTGATAACGGCCGATGATATGAACTGGGATTCGCCAGGCTGCTTTGGCGGTAAGACTCCGGATATCACGCCTAATATCGACCGCCTAACTTCCGAGGGCATGCGTTTTCATTATGCTCATATCACCATAGCGGTTTGCCAGCCTTGCCGGTCGGTGCTAATGACAGGCCGTTATCCGCACCGTAACGGAGCCGAGGGCTTTGAGCCCATTGATACCAGCGTACCGACACTGCAGGAGAAACTGCACGAGGCCGGTTATCTTAACGGCATCCTGGGCAAAGTACCACACCTGGCGCCTGCTAATAAGTTTAAGTGGGATGTAGTCATAAACGCAGGAGAATTAGGCCGGGGCCGCGACCCGCAACTTTACTATAAATTCGCCAAGAGCTTCTTTCAACAGGCCGCAAGCGAACATCGCCCGTTTTTCCTGATGGCCAATTCGCACGACCCGCATCGCCCATTTCACGGCAGCTCCCAGGAGCAAAACAGTTTTGCGAAGATGCTCAAAGATATTCCAAAGCCCTCACGAGTGTATCGACACGACGAAATCCAGGTCCCCGGCTTTCTGCCTGACCTGCCGGAGGTACGCAAGGAAATAGCGCAGTATTACAGCTCGGTCCGCCGATGCGACGATACCGTGGGGGCGGTAATGCGAGCTCTGCGGGAATCGGGCCAGGCAAAAAACACTTTAACAATGTTTCTCTCCGATAACGGTATGGCGTTGCCGTTTTCCAAGACTAACTGCTACCTCCACAGCACGCGGACGCCGTGGATTGTCAGTTGGCCGGGCAGGGTCAAGCCCGGCAGTGTGGACAAGCGACACTTTATATCGGCCATCGATTTTATGCCCACCGTACTTGACGCCGCTGGATTATCTCAGCCGAAAGGTATGGATGGTTTTTCACTTCTACCGGTTTTATTCGGTCAGAAACAGTCTGGTCGTGACAAAGTCTTTACACAATTCCACCAGACATCAGCGAGAAAACGTTATCCGATGCGTTGCATACAGAACAAAAGGTTCGGATATATTTTTAATCCTTGGTCGGACGGCGAAAGAGTTTTTAAGAACGAATCGCAGTCAGGCTTGACGTTTAAGGCCATGCAGGCCGCAGCGGAAACTAATTCGAAAGTCGCCGCCCGTGTTCGGCTTTTCCAATATAGAGTCGTTGAAGAATTTTATGATTTCGCAAATGACCCGGATGCTCTGCATAACCTCATCGATGACGTCAAGTACAAAAAAGACATCGAAATGATGCGTAAGGAACTGCTTGAGTGGATGAAACGAACGGACGACCCGGCACTGGAGGCGCTCCGAAACCGCAAATCGCCGGAGGCACTGAAGAAGTTTATGGCCGAACAGGATACCAAAGCCGGCCGGGGACAGTCAAAAAGAAAAGTTCGCTAAAATGCACGTCGCGAACAGACTTCAAGTTAAAGTCCTCAGGCCAAAGCTATCGTGCCGCGACCGGCAGCAGTATATGTGATGGACGTCCTGCATCTATGTAGATGGTATTAGTTGCCACCTTCGTCTCATCGTCCATACCCGATGGCTTCCCCGTATTGGGATTAGGTTCAAAGCGAGGCGAATTGCTGGAGGATATGGTAACACGGACTCGATGGCCCGGACTAAAAACCAGACTCGTTGACCACAAGTCAATCTCAAATTCATAGATTTTACCTGGCTCCATCAGTTCACTTTTCTCCATAGAATTTCGATGCCGTGCTCGAATGATGCCGTCGAGTACAATCATGCTGCGACCATCGGGGTACACATCACAAAGCTTCGCTGTAAAGTCTGTATCCGTCGCCGTTGAAGACGCCCAGAGCTTGACCTTGACAGGCCCTGTGATTTCTAATGGATTTTTCATCTCTTTGGATGTGAAAAGCAGAACGTCCGGCCGACCTTCAACCGGTCGCTGGTCTCTCGGCCCTTTTGTTATGAGGAGGTTGGCTCCGCCGATGGTGGGCACAGGTTTTTTGGGGTCATACTTATAGGAAAGTGAAGCATCGGCTTTTTTGCCGGGCCGCCAGCGCAATGTTCCATCGGCATTGAAATAGAAAGGTCTCATCTTTGCTCGAACAGGCCAATCGTCGGCAGTTTTCCAAACGTTCCCCGTCGTATTCGGATCCCGCGGGTCGCCCATAACAAAATACTGAACGACAGGGATTTTATCAATCCCTTTGCCGCCGTTCTTCAACCATATATCAAACCAGTTGATGGGATTGGCGGCATCGGGAAATGCGGCATTGGGAAAGACTAAATCCTCCGAGAAACCGTGTCCGTAAGGCCCCATAACCAACCGGCATTTACCGCGTGCACCCCTGTCGCCTTTCTTTTGTATACTAATGAAGCTGTTAATTGTACCTGCATTGAAAATGTCATACCAACCACCGACGAACATG
>Ga0209636_10006319_pt1 | contig 12093 bp, 13 predicted proteins | sample DeeMarSWOR152_54_FD_187464 | JGI IMG/M metagenome (GOLD analysis project Ga0209636, IMG submission 187464) | Marine sediment microbial communities from White Oak River estuary, North Carolina - WOR-1-52-54 (SPAdes) (version 2) | ecosystem: Environmental > Aquatic > Marine > Intertidal zone >...
TCACCACCAATAGCCGACTAATATAACCAGATGCTCAACAGATATAGAAACTACTAATTGATTCTAAAGCGTATACGGAACCGCAGAGGTTTGTCAAGCTTGCAGGCATTAGGCTGGAAAATTCCAACTTAAAAACAAAACCAGTGTCCCAGACCTCACACAGCTAACAGGCTAGTTCCGCAAACGTTCCAACTCAAAAACGACCGGGTTTATTGGGTCAGGGCAAGCAACTGTGGTCTTATCTCGGTCATTTTCCCAGGGGAAAGAACCGCCAAACTGCAGCACCGAAACAAAGGGAAAAAGTGCATAAAACGCCCAGGGACACATACCAGACGGAGTCTTATACCCAATAACAAACTTGTCACCGACTTTGTGGCCCAGCTCACAATGACCTTTTTGAGATATCACCTTGGCAGCCACTTCATAGTATTCCGCTTCAGCCATGTTATCCCTCCTCTACTCTTTTTGCATCCATAAACCACCTCGACCAGCCACCAATCTTACACCTTGTTATAAACAATGAAAAGCCCACCAAAGATAAAGCATCTCACACTTTAGACAACCTTCTGGCGAGCTTTTCAATTTCTATAATTGTTTAGTTTAGTTACGATTCCAAGAATTCCCTCAAAATCAAGGCCACTATAAGAATGCTATTTAATCTCTACCTTCGCTCCAGCTTCCTCCAGCTTCTTCTTGGCAGCAGCAGCTTCATCCTTGTTGACACCTTCCTTGACAGGTTTAGGAGCGCTCTCTACCAAATCTTTAGCCTCTTTGAGCCCCAAAGTGGTCACTTCTCGCACCGCCTTGATCACATTGATTTTATTCTCGCCGATTTCCTTGAGTACTACGGTGAACTCCGACTTTTCCTCCTCGGCTACTGCGGCTGCTCCTGCTGGTGCCCCTCCAACCGCTGATGTAGCAGCCACTGCCACCGGCGCCGCAGTCACCCCAAACTCATCCTCCAGTGCTTTCACTAAATCGGCTAGCTCCAACACAGTCATATTCTTCACTACAGCGATAATTTCTTCCTTTGTCATCGTTTTAGCTGGTGGTGATGAAGTCTCCTTAGCCTTAGTTTGCTTCTTCGCTTTTGGTTCTTCGACCTTCTCTTCTTCCGGCTGTTCGAACTTAACCTGTTCCTCTGACATCTTATCCTTCTTCGCTTTTGGTTCTTCGACCTTCTCTTCTTCTGGCTGTTCGGACTTAACTTGTTCCTCTGACATTTTATCCTCCTTCGACTTGTTTAATTCTTGCCTGCATCACGTTCAAAAGACCACGCACAGGTGCACTTAAAACGTTATGCAAAGCTTGCAGTGGGGCTTGCAACTGCCCCACTAGTTTAGAAATCAGTATCTCCCTTGGCGGAATAGTAGCAAGACTAGCAACATCCTCGGCAGTAAGCAGCCTATCACCCAAAATGCCACCTTTAATTTGCAACAACGAGCCTGCAGAACGAATATGCTCTCGCAAAACCTTAGGTGGCTTAATCACCTCATCATAACCAAAAGCTATAGCCACAGGCCCCGTCAGCAATGCTTCTAGCTGCTTTTTACCAGCTTTTTCAGCGGCAAACCGTGTGAGTGTATTTTTTATCACCCGATAGTCTATGCCTGACTCCGTCAAACGTCGCCTTAACTGCACCATCTCCTTAGCCGTAAGCCCACGATAATCAGTAGCCACAGCAATGGTGCATCGAGATAAGCTAGAGGCCAACTCATTTATCATTTGTTCCTTTTTTTCTTTTAACATAGTCACACTCCTTAAAAATAAAAGCCCTTGTGCCATGACACAAGGACCTGAAACCAAGTTCCGAAAAACTTCGTCAAAACGCACCTCGGCAGGTATATTATTTAAGCCTTCAGGCACCTGCTGTCATGGGCACCACACACAAACCCATATTCAATTCATAAAGAACTCAAAGGTAAAATCACGATACTAAAGGCCTCAGGTCTAGCTTGATACCCGGACCCATAGTAGTTGTCAAAAAAGCGCTCTTAATATATTGCCCTTTAGCACCGCCGGGCTTAGCCTTCATTACAGCTTCCACCAGCGCCGTTAGGTTCTCCAAAAGCTTGGCTTCATCAAAGCTGGCTTTACCGATAGGCACGTGAATAATCGCTGTCCTATCCAGCCGAAATTCTACTCTGCCTTTACGAGCTTCGGTTATGGCTCTAGGCAAATCTTCAGCCGATACAACTGTGCCTGACTTAGGATTGGGCATCAATCCCTTGCGCCCCAGTATTTTACCCAGCTTCCCAACCTTACCCATCATGTCCGGAGTAGCTATACTCACATCGAAGTCAAGCCAGCCATCCTCAATCTTCTTTATGAGGTCATCACTACCAACATAATCAGCCCCGGCCTCCTCAGCAGCTCTGGCTCCTTCGCCCTGAACAAAGACAAGAATCCGAACCTTCTTACCCAAACCATTAGGTAGAAGGGCTATACCTCGCACCTGCTGGTCAGCACTTCTAGGGTCCACACCCATCCTCAAATGCAGCTCAACAGTCTCATCAAAGCCAGCAAAGGCAGCTTTTTGGGCCAGGGCTACAGCCTCACTAGGCGGATAAACATTCTCCCTATCAACAAGCTTGGTTGCTTCTTTATATTTTTTCCCTCGAATTGCCATATTTTACTCCACGTCAATTCCCATACTTCGAGCGGTACCTTCGATAATCCGGGCTGCTTCTTCAAGGTTTACCGCGTTTAAATCCCTCATTTTAACTCGGGCAATCTCTTCGACCTTCTCCCGAGGCAGCGTGCCCACCTTTTCCTGACCCGCAATACCACTACCTTTCTCAACGCCCAAAGCCCGCTTTAGCAGGTCAGATGCCGGCGGAGTTTTAGTAATAAAGGTGAACGACCTGTCCTCATACACGGTTATCTCCACCGGGACAATAGAGCCTGACTGTGAGCCAGTCTGCTCATTATAGTCCTTGCAGAAAGCCATAATATTGACCCCGTGCTGCCCTAGAGCCGGCCCTACCGGCGGAGCTGGGGTAGCCTTACCAGCTTCAATCTGCAATTTGATGATAGCTTTAACCTTTTTCGCCATTTACAACCTCTGCGCCTGCAAGAAGTCAAGTTCCACAGACGTCTCTCGCCCGAAAAGCGTCAGCATCACTTTCACCTTCCCCTTGGCGACGTTTATCTCATCAACCACCCCAACAAAGTCAGTAAAAGGGCCATCCACCACTCGAATGCTCTCACCCTTCCTGAAGCCCACTTTGACCTGAGGTGTACCTTCAGCCTTCTGAAGGATAGATTTAACCTCCTCTTCTGTCAGAGGTGTTGGTTTATTCCCACTGCCGACAAAGCCAGTTATGCCAGGTGTATTGCGCACCACATTCCAGCTTTCATCACCCATTTTCATTTGAACTAAAACATACCCGGGGAAAACTTTTTTAGTTACAGTCCGGCGTTGCCCACTTCTAATCTCAATCTCCTCCTCAGTGGGAATCTTTATCTTAAATACCTTATCCTCGGCGTCCATAAACTTAATCCGCTGCTCCAGAGCTTTCCTCACCCGCTCTTCATAACCAGAGTAAGTATGTACGATATACCAAAGCTTGTCACCGTTCTTCACAAGTTTAACCCCCACCTAAAAGCAGCCTAGCAACCAATTCAGAAAAGCCATAATCAAGCGCTCCCAAAAAGATGCCTACCACAATACACACAATGAGGACCATGATTGTCAGACGTACGGTATCCCGCCTTGATGGCCAGGTTACCTTCCTCAATTCGCTTATGATATCACCAACGAAAGCGAAACGAGACCTTTTTTTGGCGGCAATTTGAGGCTGAATATTCTTGGTCAAAGATTACTTAGTCTCCCGATGGAGCGTATGAGTACGGCAGCGAGGGCAATATTTTCTCAGCTCCAACCGCTGAGAATCATTATTTTTATTCTTGTCAGTGGTATATGTTCGCTCCTGGCACTGAGTACATGCCAGATGAATGATACTACGCAACTCACCTTTCTTAGCCATCTTTATTCAAGGATTTTAGAAATAACCCCAGATGCGACCGTCTTACCTCCCTCTCTTATAGCAAAACGCAGCCCTGCTTCCAGAGCTACTGGGTAAATAAGCTTTATGGTCATCTTTATGTTATCGCCGGGCATGACCATCTCCACCCCCTTGGGCAATTCCACAGTTCCGGTAACGTCCAGTGTCCTGATATAAAACTGAGGCTTGTAGCCTTTAAAGAACGGAGTGTGCCGACCGCCCTCTTCTTTTGTTAGCACATAGACTTCAGCTTCGAAGTGGGTATGGGGTGTAACCGAGCCCGGCGCTGCCAGAACCTGTCCTCGTTCTACATCCTCACGCTCTATACCCCTGAGCAGGCAGCCGACAGCATCTCCGGGTTCTCCTATCTCTAGGGTCTTGTGGAACATCTCCACCCCGGTTACCACAGTCTTACGCGTCTCTTTTATACCTATAATCTCGATCTCGTCACCTGTCTTAACCACACCTCGCTCCACCCTGCCGGTGACTACGGTACCACGCCCCTTTATACCAAATACGTCCTCCACTGGCATCAAGAATGGCTTATCCTTAGCCCTGACCGGAAGCGGCACCCATTCATCAACAGCATCCGCCAACTGCAGTATTTTGCCACACCACTCGCAGTCTCTCTTACCACAGCCACATTCCAGCGCCTTAAGGGCACTTACCCGAATGATAGGAGTCTTATCTCCCGGAAATTGATATTTTGATAAAAGGTCTCTGACTTCAAGTTCAACTAGGTCCAGCAGTTCCGGGTCATCCATCATATCCACTTTGTTCAGTGCCACCAGTATGCTGGGCACTTCCACCTGCCGAGCCAGAAGAATATGCTCCCTGGTCTGAGGCATTGGGCCATCCGGAGCGCTGACCACCAGTATCGCACCATCCATCTGGGCTGCACCGGTGATCATATTCTTGATATAGTCAGCATGTCCCGGACAATCCACGTGAGCGTAATGTCGTTTTTCAGTCTCATACTCAATATGAGCAATGGCGATTGTCAAACCACGTGCCTTCTCCTCAGGAGCGTTGTCTATCGAATCGAAAGACCGGAATTGAGTCTCACCATCCTTAGACAGGCATAACGTAATCGCCGAGGTCAAAGTAGTCTTACCGTGGTCAACATGGCCTATCGTCCCCACATTTAGATGGGGTTTAGTACGCTGAAAGACCTTCTTTGCCATTTTACAAAACCTCCTTCTTTACACAGCCCACAACCAGATTCGAACTGGTGACCCCGTTCTTACCAAGAACGTGCTCTACCTGCTGAGCTATGTGGGCAAATTCCCTTATATTATAATTTCCATATATTATACCGTATGGCCTCAAATTATACACTATTTTATTAAAGTCGCAAAATCTCCGAGATGGTGGAGGGGGTAGGATTCGAACCTACGTAGCCTACAGGCGGCAGATTTACAGTCTGCTCCGATTGTCCACTCCGGCACCCCTCCCAGCTCAGACCTAAAGTCAAAGCCCGAGAGGGGAGTCGAACCCACTAACCTACCGATTACAAGTCGGTTGCGCTACCATTGCGCTACTCGGGCAATTAAATAAACTCTTCGGGCAACCCTATCCAAACAAACTACGAACCGCTAGTATAAAAAAATCAAGCGCAAAAGTCAAGGAAACGAGTTGAGAGTGTTTAGCCAAGTCCCAAATGTAATACTGAGTCTCCCTTCCATGTCATCTTTTCAAGCAACTGGAATGGTTGCATTGACAATACGCCGCTGCTATAACTATAATTAATTGACTAGTGGGGCAGCAGACAATACTAGAAACTACCGAGAAGGTGTAGGTAAAACTCGGCTCCGCTAAGATATGGAGGAAGGTTACGAAGATGGTAAGAAAGCCTCGTAGGCCTAGGGTTCAGCATATTATCAAAAATCTCCTCGATTCGGAGATCCCAGAGATACAATCTATGGCTACTAAGTTGGCTGAGCAGATTAAAGACCTGGAGGAGCAGAGCTCTAGACTCCAAGAATATGTTACTCAGATTGAAAATATAACAACAGACCAAGCCAACGCTCTGGCTGAGAACCGGATTGCCGAGATTCTCAAAGATTTAGATTCGGCTTTAAAGGAACTAAGGCTTAAACCAAAGAAAGCCTTAGCTGCCAGCACAGAAGTCAGAGCCGCAGCTTCTAGAATGGCTGCAGTTGAAGAGGAGCCTGAACAGGAAGAAGAAGAGGTAGAAGAGGTAGAAGAGAAGGCAACGCCTGGACCAGGAATGCAACTGGAAAGAGTCATTACCCCAGAGGGATACGTAGTCAAGAAGGCACGGTGGTAATCTTAGCTTGCTGCCCCTGTAGCTCAGATGGATAGAGCAGCGGTTTCCTAAACCGCGTGTCGGGCGTTCGAATCGCCCCAGGGGTACTTTTAGAATCCAAATAATATAGGGGTGTAGCTCAGATGGAAGAGCAGCGGTCTCCAAAACCGCAGGTCGCGGGTTCGAATCCTGCCGCCCCTGCCAGAACTGGTCACCCGCAAAATCAGAGGTTTTGTGGGTGGTGAATGCCGAGGTGGTGGAATCAGGTAGACACGCCATCTTGAGGGGGTGGTGGGCGTAAGCCCGTAGGAGTTCAAATCTCCTCCTCGGCACCATTTTATAATATATATAATTAAAGTAAGGGCGGAAGTAGTTCAGTGGTAGAATGTCTCCTTGCCAAGGAGAAGGTCGCGAGTTCGAATCTCGTCTTCCGCTCCAGTGAAGTTTAGGGCGGCGTAGCCAAGTGGTTAAGGCGGGGGTCTGCAAAACCCCTATGCAGCGGTTCAAATCCGCTCGCCGCCTCCACTTTTTGCTCACTTCTTGCCGAGGTGGCGGAATGGCAGACGCAGCGGACTTAAAATCCGCTCTCCGCAAGGAGGTGTGGGTTCGAGTCCCTCCCTCGGCACTCCTTCCCCGTTAACCATTCCCCCCTTACTCAGTTCAGCAAATACCCCCGCTGACAATGCATTACAACACTAGCCTTTTCTGGCTTATGGGAGACCTTGACACAAGCGAGTATGGGGATTAACATAGCCACAACTGCTACCACGGCAGTCTCAGCCAAAACACTGGAGGTTTAAACGATGACGCTCAATATGACGCTTCAAGAAGCTAAGGAGCGTGCGCTTCAGCTCATGCACCGCGGCTATCACTGAGGGCCCACAGTCCTGCAAGTTATGTGGGAAGCATACGGACTGGACAATGAAGACCTGCTCTGGTCATGCATCGCCTTCACCGGCGGCATAGGCGGGCAGCAGCAGGCGCCATGCGGAGCTGTAACTGCCGGGGCGTTGTGCCTCGGACTGCAATACCGTTGCCCATTGGAAGACAAACAGAAGGCAAAGCAGGCACGGCTCGATACTCGTAAAGATGCCCATGAACTGGTCAGAGGCTTCACCGAGAGGTTCGGCACCATCATCTGCCTTGACCTGGTCGAGACAGACTTCTCCAGACCCGGGGGATATCAGCAGTTCCTGGAGTCCGGGGCATGGAAAGACAAATGCGACAGCTATGTTCAGTTCGTCATCGAGAAGTTATATGAGCTGGATGAGAAACGGAGGGTTGCCACCATGCCACAGAAAGTTGTTATCTACACCAAGCCGGGCTGCCCCTACTGCGCTGCCGCCAGGCAGGAACTCGAGGAGCGCCGCGTGCCCTATGAGGAAATCAGCACCGAAAACAACACCAAAGCCGTCGAAGAGGTCATGCGCCTGTCTGACGGCAAGGGCATAGTCCCCATCCTGGTCAGCGGAGAAGAAGTCAAGGTCGGTTTCGGCGGCGGCTGAGCCATCTAGCCTGCGGCAGTCTGCTGCAAACGTTGAAATGACATAATGCCCTTCTGTATAGCACAGGTTCAATGAGTAGCATCAGCTTAAACTTCAAAGGAGGTACGCTGTGAACATCTTCTGGGCTGTGTTCTTCATCTTATTTCCAGTCCTGGTCATCTATCTGTGCCAGAGGTTCCCCGTTCTCAACAAGCTTGGTGCCGTAGTCATCTGTTATGCCGTTGGCATAATTATCGGCAATATCAACATCCTGCCAGAAAACATCTTCGGCGTACAGGATACGTTGATGACTCTGGTCATCCCCCTGGCCATACCCCTCATCTTTTTCTCCATAGATATCAAGAGGTGGTCCAGGCTAGCCGGTAAATCGTTGCTGTCATTCACCTTCGTTGTGGTGTCAGTACTGATAACAGTATGTGCCAGCTATTTCATATTCAGGTCACTGGTAGGCGGGGAGGCCTGGAAGGTGTCTGGGATGCTCATCGGCGTCTATACCGGCGGTACGCCCAACCTGGCAGCCATCGGCACAGCTCTCCAAATCGACCCCACGGTCTACGTGGCAACCCACGCCTCCGACGTAATCATAGGCGCCATCTGGCTGCTCATAGTCATCACTGTCCTGCAAAGGATTCTGCTCAAGTTCTTGCCACCATTCCAGCGCCTGGGCAAAGAGAGCCAGAACCAGGAGCAGGCCAGCTTCGACTCTTATGTCGGCATATTCCGACGCAAGGTAATACTGCCGCTGCTCGGCGCTTTCGGCATCGCCGTCGGCATCTTCGCCGTTGGTGCCGGGCTGACCTTAGTGGTCCCCCAGGAGTTCGCTATGGTAGTAGCTATATTAACGGTTTCTACGCTGGGTATAGCGTTCTCCTTCATTCCAGCTGTCAGGCGCATCCCCATGACCTTCCAGCTTGGCCAATACTTGATACTCGTCTTCTGCGTAGTGGTCAGCTCTATGGCTGATGTTCGGGAGCTTCTGACCACTGCACCTGCCATGATAGGTCTGGTGGCTTTCGTATATTTTGTCTCAGTGGCGGTACACGTGGCGCTTTCTGCCATCGCCAGAATCGATGCCGATACTGTCATCACTACCTCGGTGGCTGGTCTCTATTCACCGCCCTTTGTCCCTATGGTGGCATCTGTCTTAAAGAACAAGGAGGTCATCGTCTCCGGCGTCATCACCGGCATCATCGGATGGGTCATAGGTACTTACCTGGGTATTGCCGTAGCCTATATCCTGCACATGTTCTGAGTTTGATTGCCGGATAATCTACTATTAGGCTCATCCAAAGCAAGGAGGTAGATAAAGCCATGGCTAACATTGAATTCCCCGAGAAAGGAATACCCCGCGAGGAGCTTCTGTCTACTCTGCATTCGCTGAAATCGGGCGATAGCGACTGGAAACACGGCCGCATGTTCAGCCTCATTTTCAACGCCGGTGAAGACATAGCCATTGTAACCGAGGAAGCCTATACCATGTTTGTGGTGGAAAACGGGCTCAGCCCCTTTGCCTTTCCCAGCCTGCTGAAGATGGAGACCGAGGTTGCCTCCATGATGGCAAGCTTATTCCACGGCAATTCGGATACGGTGGGCAACATGACCTCTGGCGGGTCGGAGAGCATCATGGTGGCGGTCAAGGCAGCGCGCGACTATGCCCGCGCCACGAAGCCTCAAATTACCCAGCCTGAGCTGCTCATGCCGCTTTCGGCGCATCCGGCCTTTAACAAGGCAGCCCACTACCTGGGGCTTAGAACCGTTATTGCGCCCACGGACAGGAAAACTATGGCTGCCGACGTAGCTGCCATGCGCCAGGCTATCACTGATAATACAATCATGATGGTAGGCTCTGCACCGTCATATCCTCACGGCATCATCGACCCTATACAAGACCTCGCCGAGGTGGCAGCCGAGAATGACATCTGGATGCACGTTGATGCCTGCGTCGGGGGGCTGGTGCTGCCTTTCGTTAACAAGCTGGGCTATCCCATACCGACCTTCGATTTCCATATACCGGGCGTGTGCTCCATATCGGCTGACATACACAAGTACGGCTTCACACCCAAAGGGGCATCGATAATCCTGTACCGGAATCCAGAGCTGAGGCAATACCAGATTTTCGCCTATGCCGACTGGCCCGGCGGCGTCTACGCCACCCCTAACGTATCCGGCTCCAGACCCGGTGGCCCCATAGCCTCAAGCTGGGCAGTGCTGAAATACCTGGGAATCGAAGGCTACATGAATTTGGCCAGTAAAAGCATGGAGGCAACGAAAAGGCTGCTCGAGGGCATAGAAGCTATCCCCGAGCTATACGTGCTGGGGAAACCGCCGGCAACCGTGTTTGCCATCGGCAGCGACGCGCTCAATATCTTTGCCCTGGGCGAGAAGATGAAGGAATACCGCTGGTACATCGATAGCCAGCATTTGCCCCCCTCCCTACATATTTCCATCACGCCGATTCATGCCACCCTCGTGGAACCTTTCCTGGCAGATTTGCGCGCCGCAGTCAAAGAAGTAGCTAAGCTAAAGCCGGAGGATATCACCGGCGAGGCCGCCATGTACGGCATGATAGGCTCCATGCCCGACCGCGGCAAGGCAAAGGACTTTGCCGTGCAATACCTGAACGACCTCTACCGTGTCCACTGATTGATACCATGGCTTTCACGCTTTTCCTTCTGGGCTGCATACTTGTCCTGGCACACACTGCCGAGACTATACTGGGCTTCGGCGCCACCCTCATTGCCCTGGCTCTGGGCATCTATCTACTGCCTCTGGAGACACTGGTGCCCATGCTGGTCATACTTGGTCTGTTGCAGAGCATCTGGCTGGTAGCCAGATGGTACCGTTACATCGATTGGCGGGTCCTGCTGCTGTCTATACTGCCGCTGGCCACAGCAGGCATGGTCATCGGTATATTCAGCCGGGAAATCGCCGATGAAAATACGCTGAAAATGGTTCTTGGCGGCTTTATCATCATCGTATCTCTCGCCGAACTGGCTCTGCTCTTCATAAAGAAGACACCTGGCGGGCAGCTACGCTGGTACTATCGCGTTCCACTTCTTATCGGCGGCGGCATTTTTCATGGCTTATTCGCCACCGGAGGTCCGCCGATCGTGTACTATGCCAGTCGCCAGTTCAGTGCCCAGGAGGCATTCCGCGCCACCTTATCCATGCTCTGGCTTATGCTCAATGTAGGACTAATCATCGGCTTCCTGGTGGGCGGGCAGCTGGACCTGGCTAAACTGGGGATGACGGCCATGGTGCTGCCCGGACTGGTGATAGGCATCATTGTAGGCAGCCTGATTCGCGTCAAGGAGTTCTGGTTCAAGGTGCTGACCTACATACTTCTCTTTCTCAGCGGCTTGTTTCTGTTAATACAGGTGTAAGAGGAAATGTGGGTTCGAGTCCCCTTGGCTCCACCAATCTCAGACCCTCTATTTCCATCCTTGCCGACGAGGGTTCAGCCTAGCAGTACGGTGTATTGACAACTATCATTACTGAGGTGTAAAGTTAACCACTAGGGCGCGGAACACGTCCACGAACGATATAAATCAGGGTAGAGGAGAGCAAGGTAGATGAAAGAAGGGCACCGAAATCGCTGTTGGAGGGCGATTGCTGGTGCCTTTCTTGGTTTCATGTTGATTTTGTGAACAATCAGTTCCTGTATTGAGCCGTCAAGTGTTACAACACGGGTTGGTTTGAAAGAGACTATTTGTAGGGAGGTAAGAAGATTCATAGACGAGCTGTAATTATCGCGGTACTGGTCTTAGTAGCCTCTCTGGGGGCAGCCATTTTGCCGGCAAGCCCGGTTAAGGCAGCAACCACTCCTATGGTGTCAGCAGGTGGGGAGCACACCGTGGGGCTAAAGTCCGACGGCACCGTGGTCGCCGTGGGAAGTAACGCCTTCGGCCAGTGCAACGTAAGCTCGTGGACAGACATCACCCAGGTGTCGGCAGGCGGGTCTCACACCGTGGGACTGAAGTCCGACGGCACCGTGGTCGCCGTGGGTGATAACAGCGACGGCCGGTGCAACGTAAGCTCGTGGACGGACATCACCCAGGTGTCAGCAGGCACGTCTCACACCGTGGGGCTGAAGTCCGACGGCACCGTGGTCGCCGTGGGTCTTAACACCACCGGCCAGTGCAACGTGGGCTTGTGGAAAGGCATCACCCAGGTGTCAGCAGGCTGCTGGCACACCGTGGGACTCAAGTACGACGGCACCGCGGTCGCTGCGGGTGTTAACGTCTTCGGCGAGTGCAACGTAACTGGCTGGACAGGCATCACCCAGGTGTCAGCAGGCTGGTCTCACACCGTG
>Ga0209636_10006320_pt1 | contig 12093 bp, 6 predicted proteins | sample DeeMarSWOR152_54_FD_187464 | JGI IMG/M metagenome (GOLD analysis project Ga0209636, IMG submission 187464) | Marine sediment microbial communities from White Oak River estuary, North Carolina - WOR-1-52-54 (SPAdes) (version 2) | ecosystem: Environmental > Aquatic > Marine > Intertidal zone >...
ACGCGAGCAAAACTCTTCTTGCCAAAAACTTTGCCAAACTCTATTCCCTCTGGGCAAATGTCGCCAGGAAGGTTTTTGGGCGCGATCAATTCAAGAAACCTTTTGAGGGGCTCAGTCCCTATCAGCAGGATTATGCGGTCGCCATGCTGGCAGACAGACTCAACCTTAACTTCTGGGAAAAGAAACTCAGCCACATCATGAGTTGGTCAGCCCACTGGTTCGGCTGCAAAACCGATGAGCTCTGGGGCTACATCTTCCCGCATGAAGTTAATCTGGGGGTTACCCCCAGCGACGTTGTCGCGGTATTGAATGCGGCAAAAATTGAAGCAGGAGTCATGGTAGACGAACTGGAAATGCCCAAAGGCGGCAGAGCCGGAGAAATTAAGATCACCCTTATCCCGGCAAGCTTTAAATCTAAATATGATCCGCTTGTTTCACCAGCTCAGAGTGTTCCATTCGATAAGTATGTTGACCTTCCCTCTGAGGAGGCCACGGAAGGGAAATATTTAATCGATCTGGGCCCCGGCATCCGGATCATATATCCAGGGAATCTCCCTTCCAGGGATGAGGCCGGAAACATCCAGATCACCGTCCAGTTTGACATTGATGAGAATACCGCCATAATCTGCGGCAGTGCCATTAAAGAAAGGGACATGGTCGTTCTCTATAAGCCAAAATACGCTGAGAAGCCTTATAAAATAGCCACGGTCAAAAATGCCCTTACCAAAAAGCCGGTAAAAAAGCCGGTAACGCCACCGCCCCCGCCTCCACCCACGCCACCCGGCAAAGAGGACTGTGAAAATAGCGGCGGCACTTGGATGACGGTAGCTAACAAATGTAATTGTCCGCCTGGCATGAATCTTAAAGGAAAAAAATGCGTTACAGCAAAAATTCCTCCATCACCTGATAAAGAAAAATGTGTAAAGAGTGGCGGAACCTGGAAAAAGAGCAAATGTAACTGCCCGCCTGGCAAGAAGCTTGAAGGAAAAAAATGTGTTAAACCAATGCCACCACCACCGCCCAAAGGTGTTTGCGACCATCTAACACATTTGACCAAAAACAAAAGAAAAGAATGCAATAAAGAATGCGGAGCAATGACAAAAGAAACAGAACGTAATGAATGCATAGAGATGTATGCAGAAGAAATCAAATAAACAAAAAGCGAGGTTTAATAAAAGATGTCTAAAAATGTAATTAAAGAAGCTCTGGCAATATTTGATTACCTGACCTTTAAGAAGACTTCTCAGGATTATCTCCGGAAAGACACCAAAACCGAAGCCGGGAAAAGGGGAATGACTAAATATGCCATCCCGGAATGGTCAAGCCTAACCCCTGGAGATAAAGCTCGTTATGATGCATATAAAGCTAAATTAAAGGACTACGGAAGCAACAAAGATCTAAGAAAAGTTCTCTCCGAAGTAGACAATGACACCTCCATTTCAAACAAAGTAGCAGTTAAAGAAGCCCTTGTTATTTTTGATTATCTAACCTATAAGAAAGCTTCCCAAGACCTTCTTCGCCCAAAAACTAAAACCGAAGCTGGGAAAAAGGGAATGACTAAATATGCCATCCCGGAATGGCCAAGTTTGGGCTCTGGAGATAAGGCTCCTTATGACAAAAATAAAGGTAAATTAACGGATCACGAAAGCAATTGGGATCTAAAGACGGTTCTCTGCGAACTCAATTCTTCAGAAAAATTCTGTCCGGCCATAAGCGAAGTCAAACCCAATCAAGCTGAACAAGGAAAAGAAACAGAGATAAAACTCACTGGTAATTTCTCTACATACCCGGAAGTTCCCAAAGTTGAGTTTTCCCGTAAGGATGAAGATGACAATGAAGTCAAAGATGACAAAATCACTGTTGCTACAGATGAAGATGGCAAGAAGAAGATCAAGGTATCGCCAGATGGCAAAACCATAGACTTAACCATAAAGGTTGAATCCGAGGCAGTGCTTACAGAGGGAAAGAACAACAAGCGCACCATCATGGTCTCGACCCCGGACGGCTGGCTCTCTGCTCAAGCCGTAGATGCATTGTCAGTTGTGTCTGGGGGCCCGAGTGTTGACTCGATCAGCCCCAGCAAAGTCTGGCCAGGCAAAGAAAACGTTACCTTTACCATTACGGGCAAGAACCTGGGCGATGTCATAAAAATAAGACAGAATGATCTATTTCCAGATGTGGAACTAGAATCGAACAACGGCACGATAGTTGTATTCAAGCCGGTAACCATCCGTTCAAATGCGAACCTCGGATCCTACGAAATCACGCTTCTTGGAAAAGGGGATCAGGAATTAGCAAAGGTTCGAATAGAAGTTGCCAAAAAGCCGACCATTCTCACCCCCATGCAGAAGGCAGCCTATGAGCTCCAGAAAAAATGGGGGATCGAGGCCAAGGCCCAGGGTGGAGTCGGAGATTTCAACAACGATCCAAGTAAAGCGCCTAGACAAAGCCAATCCGCGATTCGGGACAATATACCCAACGGGAAATTTGACGTTCGAGTCGCCCCGACCATCATAGGCAAAAAGGGCGAAGGCCTTATTGAAAACGATACAGTGGAAGTAAAAGCCAATGCCCATGCTGGATACCAAGGCCATGCCCACGGCAGCGAATTCGGTGAAGCCGGTGGAGGAGCAAAGGTTAAAGTTAACATAGCCGACCCAGTAGCGGCTGAGGCCTACGGCCAGTATGAATTCCAAAACCGAGACCCCGAAGTCCCGAACGAATGGCTCATCAGCGGGAGAAGCCATAAAGCAAAAGGTGGGGCAGCCGTGGAAGTCGATCTAGAAAAAACAAGTCTAAACCTTCCTCTTAAAGCAAAAGTCTTTGGCGAATATGAGCACGAGTGGTTCAAGTGGTATCCGAAAACCCTAGCCGCTTCACGATTTGAAGGGAAAAATGAGCTGGTCAGAACCGGCGCAGAAGTAACCCTCTCCCTTGCCAAGATGCATGAAGGCCGAGAGGACTGGCGCAGAATACTGCCGGATCTCACCCTTTTCTACGCCGCGATCCCCTGGGGAAGGCACGAAGTCCCCAAATGGCTGCCAGGTGGAGACAGCAGCTCCTTTGAATCCATGACAGGCCATGAAGTTAAAGTAAGGGCTGATTTTAAAAATATAGTAGATGATAAGAAAGCCAAGAAGGAAGAGCGCTGGAATCCGTATGTTGTGGCAGGTTGGAAAAGAACAGATATTTCAGGCTGGGAACCCATGGAGGAAGCCTACGGCGGCGGCGGAGTTACCATCCCGGGCGCGGTGGATATCAAGGCGATCCTTGGAAGCAGGTGGAATACGGCCCTTATCGAAAAGGTAAACAACCCATTCTATGCCGTGTTCAGTTTTAGTCCTGCGGAAGCCCTGGGAAGATGGAGCGCATTAACTCTGAACGTGATCTATAATCAATATGAAAGCCTGCGCGGCAACTATCAAGAAATCGGGGGCACGCTCGAGCTAGATCTCTTGAAGGTTATCACCGGACCGGCCCCAGAAAAAGAAGAGTACGTAGATGCCCAAGTCTACGAAGAAGAAGAAAAAACTCTTCCTGCAGCAGGGAACGTCGCAGCACCAGAAAATGCTCCCAATGCAGTACATGTTTTTACATCAACTGGTCAATAATCATGGATGTGCGAGGGATCAGCAGTGCGATCTTAAGAGCCACCGCCAGCCAGACCTCTAAAGACAAAAAACTTGAGGCCGCCAAGGAAAAAGTCAAAAGGCAAATTGAATATGCCCTTTCTGTCATTGAAAATCTTACTAAAAAATTTCCTGGGATAAAATGTGACGCGCGTAAAATTGACGGCCTCAAGTTCCTTCTCGAACATATTGACAAAGCAAAAAACATTGAGGAATTGAAGGCTTTTCAGGGATGTGCCAAATATAAATATAGATATCTCCACGAACAGCTCATCCTGCAATCAAAAACTGCTTCCAACGAATTAAAAGATGAAATCCTCGAAGACAAGGAAGATGTTTTTGGTTTGGGGGCCTTTACCTCACAAAGAAGTCTTGCTGAACAGGATTCTGCTCTCGAGTGGCTCTCTCAAGTGGCAAGCTATTTAAAAAAGAGCGATCCCTATCGGCATAAGATCATCCAGGTGCTTAAAAAGGTGGCGGATGAATATGGCGCGGGCGTAAAAGATCTGGATAACAGAATCCTCTTTTCTGCGGTTGCATCCCTGGTTGCCTTGGGAGAAACCAAGCCTGAATATTTAGTGGAATTCCTGTTAGATCGTGTGGATTCTATTGAAGAAGAAGAGACTCTTCATGATGCTATTCTTTCCAGCGCTCTTCCCTTTATTTTAAATGAGATAATAAAGAAAAATAATTTTTTAAATCTTCAAAAACACAAAGAGAGCAAAGAGAAGCTTGAAAAGCTTTACCAGGTACTTAAAGAAAGTGATTTCGGACGTCGCTACGCCGGAGGTTTTATTGCAGCCTACAGAGAATTTTTAGAAAAGCCAGAGGCTGTATCAGAAAAGAAAGTCAAAGAAATCCCTCCTAAAAAACTGGCTGTTCTGGATAGGCCCAGAAAGATCACGGATATATCCATGGTAAGCTCAATGGCAGATTTACTCACTTTGTATGGAGAAAAAGACAAAAACCGAAATGGAAAGCTTGAGGTTGGCGAGCTCTCGGAGAAAGCAGTTAAAGCAAACGACAAAACAAAAGATAGCGCGCTTTCACCCTGGGAAGCAATGGAAGCAGTTAATAGCAGTCAATCAAAGCCTGTTTTCAGTAAAACCACGATTGAATTACAGTGGAGGGAAGGGTTTTTTGACACTGTATACCTTAAAACCGACTCTTTCATCAATGGAATAAAGTATAAAGGCGGAGGAAAAGACTGGTATCTAATTCTTGATCGAAAAACCGGCCAGGTCGAGCAAGGGCCCTTAGCCCCAGGCAATAAAATCTACGGCATAGAATTTAAAGCTGGTACAGTGTTGACTCTAAAAAAAGGCCGGCCTGTAGCGGTCTTGCTTCCTGAAAATATAACTGTCCATAATATAGAATACAAAAAAGGTAAAAATATCATCTTTCACGAAAACGGTCGAATATATTCTGGATACTTGGCTAAGAATACTACCCTTAAGGTAGGCGAGCAGGATATAACTTTTAGTGCCGGGAATAGAATCTATTTCGATGAAAAGGGTCGCATAAATAAAGGAATGTTAGCAAATGACGCTCCACTTCGAGTTGGCAAGCAAAATATAAATTTTATGGCGGGAAGCAGGATATCCTTTAATATACAAGGCAAAATCTGGGAGGGAAAATTAGCTAAAGAAACGACACTCCAAATTGGTGAACAGCAAATAAGTTTTAAATCAGGAACTCGCATGACATTTTGGAGTAATGGCCAAGTAGGATCTGGGACCTTAGCTAAAGATCTTACCATTCCGGTAGGCAAACAAAAAATAATTCTCAAGCAAGGGCAAATAATAGAATTTTATAGAAATGGCCAGATAAAATATGGAATATCGACCAAGAATACTCCTGTTCTGATAGGCAAACAGAAAATAATTTTCAAACAAGGAGAGGAACTGGGCTTCAGCGAAAACGGCCAAATAATATATGGGAAATTAATTAAGAACACCGCGATTCGAGTAGGCAAGCAAAGAATAACTTTTATGAAAGAAGGGGGCTTAAATTTTGAAGAAAATGGACAAGTAGGATATGGGACATTGGCTAAGAATACAACCCTTCGTGTTGGCAAGCATAAAATAACTTTTAAAAAAGGAGAACTTATACGCTTTTATGAAAACGGTCAAATAGAAAGTGGGTATTTACTTAAGGATACACCCATTTGGGTAGGCAAGCAAAAAATAATTCTAAAGCAAGGATGTGTAATAGATTTTTATCTAAATGGCCAAGTTAAATTCGGATATCTAGCAGAAGACACTATCATTAACGGAGAAAAAACAGAAATGGGAAGACCGGTTGTTTTTCCCAAAGAAGAAGCCCCGGCTGATGATAACTTAGAATTAGTGCCGCTGGCGCCAACTAAAGAAGAACCCGCGGTCAAACCCAAGTTGCCACCCCCGGATACTTCTAAAAACCCAGAAGCAGGCGAAGATAAACTCATCGAACAAATGGAAAGCCACTGGAAAGAGGGGGAGTAAACCATGGGTGACTCACTTTCTGCGGCCAGGGAAGGCCTGACCATCGTCGACCTCCTGACTTATAAAATCGCATCCCGCGCACGCCTTTCAGAAACCACTGCCTACAAAACAAGAGAGCTGGGAATGGTTTTCGAGGCCATTGAGGGAGGCTTCTCCAAAGAGGAACAAGAACTTGCTCTAGAATTAGTCAAAAACCATAAGCTCTGGGATCCTAAAAATCAGAGCAGGGCGCTGGACTTATTGGTGCTCCTCAACGCAATTGACGCCGGAAAAATAAAAATACCCACCCGGGGAAAGGGTTTCTCAAAAGAATCCCCGCGCAAAATTTCAGAAGCCCTGGTGATCCTTGATTATCTTTCCTATAAAAGCTATTCACGCGAAACACTATCGCCTCGTTCTCAAGAAGAGTGCGCAAAACTTGGGATGGTTTTTAATGCCATAAAAGCCGGAAATGGATTAAGCAAGGCCGGTCAAAAAGCCGTATTCCAGTTAGGAAAGCAATTCTTAAAAGATCGAACCAGCGATAAGGACCTTCAGGCCCTGCTTAAACGAGAGGCCTTAATTAAAACCCATCTTTGCCTGGAAGATAGATCAGAATGCAGAGTCCTAAATTTTAGAAAATTCCGCCGGCTCATTACCGATAAAATAAGTGACCGTTTTAAGAAAGAATTTAATTCCAAGCAGAGTGCTTTGGGAAGAATGTTAAACCTCATCAGAAAAAATCAATCGTATTTCAGGATCTTTCTCATGCCCGAAAACCAGGGGGTGGCGGTTGAAATTTTCATATGCGCGCTGGATGATGAGAAGCTCTCTGACAATCTAAATTCACAAGAGCAGCTCATGGATTTTCTTAAATCAAAGAGTAATCCTGCTTATAAAAATGTGGCAAAAAGAATTGAAGCTGAATATGAAGCGATTTTCCTGTCATCCAATTTTGAAGAACTTGTGGCAGATAGAGATAATGTGCTCCTGCCCCTTATGGCCCTTTACCCGGCCATCAAGGATTTTGCTGAAAGCCAGGATCGGGATAACTTCTCTGAGCATAAGACAAGAGGAGGTCGGACCATCGAAGGCATTCTAGAAAGGGCAGAGGCCAAGTTTGAAAGTGAAATTAAAAAATTCGAAGAATCTAAATCAAAAGCAGCCGATATAGAAAAGAATAAATTGCTGGCGCTTAAACAACCGGGATGGGCCAAAGATTTGCGCAAAGTGATTGATAAAAAGCCTGAGGACGCAGTAATCATTTTTACCGGAACCGCCTGCAAGGACTGCCGGCAAATGATCAAGGAAAATAAATTCGAAAAATTCGCTCAGGCCAACCCCAAGCTCAAAGTCTACTGGCGGCATATGCCCACCATCAAAAGAGGCCGCCGGCTAAAATTAGTTAAAGCAGTTGATGAGCTTTTCTTGATGCAGCTTAAAATTCGCGCTTTCCCAACCATCATCACTTTCCAAAACAAAAAGATTAAAACCTGGGACATAGAAAACAATAAGTTGGTTGAGATCGGCCCTTTATTTAAGGGTTCACAAAAAAGCAAAGAGGCATCCGCGGCCTATCTGGATCCGGATAAGACATATTATCATCCTGACGGCACCCAATATACATCAAAGGAAGTGGCTGCGGCAAAAACACTTGAGCAGAAAGAAACGATCATTGCCCATACTAAAGCCTATGAAGCCAATGAAAACAAACGCAAGCGAAAAATATTAGGAAGTGCAGCAAAAAAGATCGAAAATCACGCTCTAAAAAAGCTAAAAGAAATGGGAATCCACGGCAATGGCGTAATCGTATTAAAAGCCAATATTCTCCAGAGGAACCGAAAGAGCCTGGAATCCATCCAGCAGAAAAAGGACGGATCCCTTACCCGGCCCAAGTATCTGGGAGAAGTCTATTTCAAATATAAAGAATTTGAAGGCAAAGGAAACATGGAAATCAATGCAAAAGATAAAACCATAAAGACCAAAAATGATTTTGAAAATAAATTAAATGAACTCCCCCTCCTGAGCATACGAAAGAAGTTATTGAGCTTATCCGATGAGGCGCTTGGGTCTTTGTTTTTTACGGGCACGAAAACTGTAAATGGTAAGCCGGCTTATATAAATGGCATCCCTGTCTATATAATCATGGCCAATCCCGCTTCTTATTTTATAAAGATCAAGGTTTCCGGCAAAAAACTGGAAATTATTCATGAATAAATATTCTACATGATCCCTCTTTTAGAGCCTTTCCTTGCTTGTCCTTTGCCTCAGACTCTGCTATAATATTTCTTTGTCTAATCGCCAAAAGTGAAAGGAGTTCTATTTGTGAAAAATAGAATAATATTTCCCCTCGACAGGCTCGGGGCGAAGCTACTTTCTACTCTTCTACTCTCTACTCTCCTACTCTCCAGCATAGGCTGTGCGCCTCCAAAAAAGCCCATCGATAAAAAAGTGGTAGAAATGTGGGTCATGCCCAACTCCCTGGAACCAGTAGGTGACCTGGAAAGGCTTCTTAAGCCCTTTGAAGAAAAGACCGGCATCAAGGTTAAAGTGACCTCGGTTGACTGGGGGGCGGCCTGGTCAAAGATCACTACCGCTGCTACCTCAGGGGATGTGCCGGACATTGTTCAGCTGGGCTCTACTTGGGTCTCTGCCATCTCCGGCATGGGAGCCCTCGAGGTTTTTTCTCCCGAAGCGGTGGCAGAGCTGGGGGGAGCAGAAACTTTTGTCCCGGTAGCCTGGAAAACCAGCGGCATCGAAGGCTCTGGCAAAACCACCGCCATCCCCTGGATCGTGGATGCCCGCGCCCTCTTCTATCGCACGGATGTTTTAAGAAAGGCCGGGGTCTCTCCTATGGCCTTGAACAATTGGACCTCCTTTAAAGCGGCTCTTAAGCGAATCTACGATGCTGACGTCGTGATAGATGACCAGCCGGTGGCACCGCTTGGCATCTCGGGAAAGAACGATTGGAACGTGATTCACTCTTTAGCCCCCTGGATCTGGATGGCAGGCGGAGACTTTCTGGCCCCGGACCGCAAAACCTCTGTGCTTGACAGCGAAGAGGTTTTCCAGGGGATCTCTTTTTATATCAGCCTGGTCCGAGAGGACTATGTTCCGATTGAATACCTGGAACTTAATACTGCCCAGGTCAGCGGCAACTTTAATTCTGGTACCTGCGCCATGTATTTTGACGGTCCGTACGAGGTCAAGACCCTGACTCGCCCGCCCGCAGAAGGAGGGGCCCTGGGCTCGCTCACTTCGCGAAACTTCGCGGTAACCGGATACCCTGCCGGCCCCAAAGGCAGGTATTGTTTTGTGGGTGGATCAAACCTTGCCATCTTCAAGCAAGCCAAAAACAAAAGCGGCGCCTTTGAGGTCATAAAATACCTTACCTCCCGGCCGGCCCAGATTGAATATGCCAAAGTCTCGGGCTTCCTGCCCGCCAAGCGAGAAGCCTTTGATGATCCATTTTTTGCCAATGATCCGCAACGCAAAGTATTCAAGCAAGCGGTATCCTACGGTAGGACCTATCCTCCCGTTCCCTCCTGGGGTTTGCTTGAACCGATTCTTACAAGGCGCTTTGGGATCATGTGGGATTATGTAACTTCTGGCGCGGAATACGATCCAGAGGAAATCAGGGAACAGCTGAAATTAGCCAAGAGAGAAGTTGAGGCCATTCTTCATCAGTAATTCCCAATTAACAATTAAACAATTAACAACATGGTGTCGCCTTCGGCGACATTATTTTATTTATTTTTCTTTGGCTTAATTATAGAAAATAGAATTTTGCTTAGTTCGACTGCTTCCATCCTTAGCAATTTTGCCTCTTCGATGTTCTCTTTATTATTTAGTAATTCAGAATCCAGAACAAGATCAAGCCAATATCTTGATTCCTTTGCCTCTTTATATGAAATAGACACCTTATGAATAAAATCATTCCTCGATGATGCCGCATCTGCCTCTTCCAAATTCGCCCCAACTGACATCCCCGATCGTATCAATTGCCTTCCCAGCTCATGGCCAGCTATATCCTTAGGAAACTTCTTCACAATTTTAATAACTCTATTTGCGAATTCTTTAGCTCTATCCCTAATATCAAACTTCATGATCATAATTATATAATACAATCCGAGCAATAGCTAACCAATTAACAATTTCTCAATTAACAATTAACAACAATGTATCCCTCACTACGTTCGGGATAATTATTATATATAATAACGTGCCGAAGGCACACATTGTTGTTAATTGCGTCATTGTTAATTGTTAATTAAGGAGGTCAAATTATGTTGATTTTATCGTCAAAACATGCTAAAATAGCCACACTTTGTGTGGTATTTTTGGCTATATTGGCGATAAAGAAGCCCTCCCCTTTTTGATCGAGGGCTTAAAAAAACTCGAGTACCGGGGCTATGACTCGGCTGGAGTAGCTACTTTGGATAAGGGAAAAGTCTTTGTCTCCAAGTGTGTCGGAAAGATCACCGATCTGGAAGAGCTCTTGAAGCAAAAGCCCATTGGGGGCGAGATCGGCATTGGCCACACCCGCTGGGCCACCCACGGAAGGCCCTCACACTTAAACTCCCATCCCCACCAAGACTGCGAAGGGAAAATCGTAGTGGTCCACAACGGGATCATCGAGAATTACCTTGAGATTAGAAGGAAGCTGGCAGAAAACGAGCATAAATTCAGTTCCACCACGGACACCGAGGTCATCGCCCACCTCATCGAAGAAAACATGAACGGCAACCTCTTCCAGGCGGTCGCCAAAGCCCTAAAATATTTAAAGGGATCTTATGCCCTGGCTGTCATCTCGGAGCATGATCCCGAAAAGATCATCGTGGCCCGCCACGGCAGCCCCTTGATCGTCGGTTTCGGAGAGAACGAGTCTTTTATTTCCTCGGATATTCCGGCCATGCTCAAATACACGGATAAGATCGTCAAGCTTGAGAACGGCGAGATCGGCGAAGTGAGCCGCAAAGAGTTCATTGCTTTTGACCTGGAAGGAAAATCAATCGACAAAGAGGTCGAACTCATCTCCTGGGATCCGGAATCCGCGGAAAAGGATGGCTACTCCCATTTCATGCTCAAAGAGATCCACGAACAACCCAGTGCTATCCGTAAGACCATCGAAGGGCGAATCGAGGCCGAAAGCCATAAAATCCACTTTGATGAGCTCAATCTCACGGATGAAGAGATAAGAAAAGTAAGCCGGGTGGTCTTTACTGCCTGCGGAACTTCCTGGCACGCTGCGCTGGTGGGCGAATACCTTTTTGAGCAGTTTGCCAAACTCTCGGCCGAGGTTGAATACGCCGCAGAATTCAGATACCGCCATCCCATAATCGACGAGAATACTCTGGTAATCGCCATCACTCAATCCGGAGAAACCGCAGACACCCTGGGAGCGGTCTGGGAAGCCAAGGCCCAGAATGCCAAGGTTATTTCCATTTGCAACGTGGTTGGCTCATCCATTGCCCGCGAATCCCACGGTGTGGTATATACCAATGCCGGTCCCGAGATCGGAGTGGCTTCAACCAAGGCCTTCACTACCCAGCTTACCGTGATTTATCTTTTGGCCATTCTTTTTGGCAAAAGAAGAGGGATTATCAGTGATAGTGAAGCGATTAAACTGATCAACGATCTAATTGAAATTCCGGAAAAGCTTGAGCAAGCCCTTTCTCAAGAAAAAGAGATCGAAGCGATTGCCGAAAAATTCTACCAAGCAACCAATGCCCTATATCTGGGCCGCGGAAAGGGCTTCCCCATTGCCCTGGAGGGAGCCCTCAAGCTTAAAGAAGTCTCTTACATCCATGCCGAAGGCTACCCCGCAGCCGAGATGAAGCATGGGCCAATTGCCTTGATCGACCAGAACATGCCGGTGGTGGTTTTGGCCCTGGCGGGTCGGCGCTATGACAAGATCCTGGGCAACATCGAAGAGGTTAAGACCCGGGGAGGAATCGTGATCGCTATTGCTTCTGAGGGAGATGAATTCATAACTGAAAAAT
>Ga0209636_10006321_pt1 | contig 12093 bp, 9 predicted proteins | sample DeeMarSWOR152_54_FD_187464 | JGI IMG/M metagenome (GOLD analysis project Ga0209636, IMG submission 187464) | Marine sediment microbial communities from White Oak River estuary, North Carolina - WOR-1-52-54 (SPAdes) (version 2) | ecosystem: Environmental > Aquatic > Marine > Intertidal zone >...
CATCCCCACCGCACATCGAAGCGACACAACATGCTCGCCGGCCTCAACCTTCAGCCCGGCGCCTGGGACGCCACGGTAGGCAGCCTTGATGATGTGCTCATCTCTGATATCACCATGCACAATGTTTCCACGCCGTTTCATTTCTCTCTGAAACCCGGTAACACCGCCGGAAACATCGTCGTCGATCGGGTGACGGCCACCGGTGTGTATCGGGCCGCATCTTCGGTCGAAAGCTGGGCGGAAACGGCGTTCACGAATGTCGTCTTCAGGGATGTCACGATCGAATACAAGGGTGGCGGCACACGGAAACAGGCACTCATGAGCGTGAAATCGCCGGGTGTAGATGCCCGACCGCTGCCAGCCTGGGGCTTCTATGCTCGGAATGTGCAGAATCTCCAGTTTGACAATGTCCGGCTGCGCTACGAGAAAGAGGACTTGCGGCCGGTGCTGATATGCGAAGGAGTGGGACGGCTCACGTTGGACAGCTTCAAGTTTCGGCGTTCAGCCGGTGCCGCGGACTTGCTCGTTTTGGATAACGTCGGCCAGATTCAGGTTCAAGAGGCCGATGTGTCACTTGTGCAGCCACAGTATAAGGATGTGAAACTTACTTCGGAGGATGTTTCGGGCCGCTTTGTCACGGGTGGAAAATACACGGTGAGCGTGAAAGTGGAAAACGGTGGTAAGGAAGGGCTGGCAAGGGTCGAAGTAACCGCGGCTGAGAAAACGACCACGAATTGGGTGTGGTTGCGGGCCGACGAGAAGAAGGAGGTCGTTTTCCGAGGGCTAACCGCGCCAGGCCCAGGAACGTATGAGGTTAGAGTAGGGAATCTTAGCAAGAGCCTGATTATCGAGGACCAGCAGTAATTGAGAGGAGGAAGTTTTGCAATTGTCATGGCAAGGCGGTCGACCCACAAGGATTAGATAGCTGCCAGCAGCAGGGGGCCTCTTCAACCTTGTGCGAGTAAGCGCTTGCGAACCGTTCTGAGGCCAAGTATAATCCAATGTGATTTACGGTTTGTTTTTAGATTATTTTCGGGAGGAATAACATGGATCGTCGTGAGTTTCTTAAGGCAGGGGCAGCCGGGCTTGCTTTGTCGGCCGTTGGCAGCTATGCCGTGGGATTGGGCAAACAGAGGTCGAAACGAGTCGGCTTGATTGGTTGCGGCTGGTACGGTAAAGGTGCTTTGTTCCGCCTGCTTCAGGTCGCGCCCGTTGAGGTGGTATCATTGTGTGACGTGGACAAGAAGATGCTGGCTGAAGCTGCCGAGATGGTGGCTGCCCGCCAGGCATCGAAGAAGAAACCGCGCACTTACGGCGATTACCGCGAGATGCTCAAGCGGGAGGAGCTTGATATCGTACACATCGCCACACCTGACCATTGGCATGCGCTGGCAATGATCGCTGCCGTCAAAGCTGGGGCCGATGTCTACGTTGAGAAACCAATCAGCGTTGATGTCGTCGAGGGGCAGGCCATGCTTGCTGCGGCCCGAAAGTACAACCGGGTCGTGCAGGTGAACATGCAGCGGCGCAGTACGCCGCATCTGATTGAAGCTCGCGACAGAATCATCAAAGAGGGCAAGCTCGGTAAGATCGGCCATGTCGAGATTTGCTGCTACTATCATATGCGGGCACGGGGGAATCCGCCCGATACGGCTCCACCCGAACGTCTCAATTATGACATGTGGACAGGCCCGGCCCCAATGCGACCGTATAACTCATTGGTGCACCCACGGGGCTGGCGGGCATTCATGGAATACAGTAACGGTATCATTGGTGACATGTGTGTTCACATGCTCGACATGGTACGCTGGATGCTTGATTTGAGTTGGCCAAAGCGCATCAGTTCATCCGGTGGTATCCTAATGGACAAGGATAGTAAGGCCAACATCACCGACACCCAGATAGCCACCTTCGATTTCGACGACCTGCCCGTGGTGTGGACGCATCGCACCTGGGGTAACGCGCCCGATCCCGATTATCCGTGGGCTGCCTTTATCTACGGCGAGCAAGGAACGCTTAAGGCCGACGTCCACAAGTACGATTTTATTCCTCGCCGCAGTGGCAAACCAGCTCATGGTGACGCCCTCTACGAATATGACCAATTCCCGGAAGACAGGACTGAGAAGGATCTGGAACGTCACGTGGCGTCCGCACTGCGGCGGCACTGGAAGAACTTCCTGGTGTCGATTGACTCTCGTGGTAGGCCTGTATCCGATATTGAGGAGGGCTATATTACTGCTACTGCATGCATCCTGGCCAACATCGCGTGCCAGCTCGGCCGGACGCTTATATGGGACCCTGAAAGAGGCCGGGTCGTAAACGATGACGAGGCGAACCATTTGTTGCGTCGGCCGTACCGTAAACCATGGGTCCATCCTGTGCCTGAAAACGTCTGAATCAGGCCGTAGTCATGTGTCAACTCTGTGGATTATGTGGTTGCTGGTAGCGCATTCTGTTTGAAATCGCTGGAACCTCCATTGTAATATCATTTGTCGGAGAGCCAAATGAAAGCGTCATATTCTTTCGGAAAGGGCAGGTGAGAAAATGAGGACTCGTTTGATAGTTGTCACCATTTTTCTGTTGCAAACTATTGGTATGGTATTGGGCGCAGATTCGGATATCAAGTTGAGTTCTCTGGGTTTCCTTCCTGGGATGCAGAAGAAAGCCACGATTGTCGCTGATTGTTCCAGTTTCACTGTGAGAAAAGCCTCAAATGGCGATATAGTCTATTCCGGTGGAGTGACAGGGCCGTTGCACCAGAAGGATGTAGACAAAAACGTGTGGATAGCTGATTTCACCCGGGTAAGTGCAAAAGGCAAATTTTACTTGGAAGTGCCGAGTGTGGGCCGCTCTTTTGACTTCGAAATCGGTGATAAGGTCTATGATTTTGCCTTTTGCACAGCTATGAGGGGCTTTTACCTGTGGCGCTGCGGCACCGCGGTGGAGGGCCAGCATAACGGCTATCATTATGCGCATGCCGCCTGTCATATGCAGGATGGATATCAAGATTACATTGGTTCGGAAGGCTCTATGAGAGACGGTATAGGAGGCTGGCACGATGCTGGCGATTATGGCAAGTACACAGTAAATGCGGGTGTCACAGTTGGAACACTGTTTATAGCATGGGATCATTTTCAAGATGCGCTTAAGGGCATTTCTTTAGACATCCCCGATACCGCGCCTGGCTATCCGGATTTCCTCAAAGAAATTAAGTGGGAGACGGATTGGCTGTTGAAAATGCAATACCCGGATGGTTCGGGGAAAGTCTCACACAAATTGACGCGTTTGAACTTCTCGGGCTTTATAATGCCGGAAGACGATTCGGAAAAGAGATTTTTTACGGACTGGAGTTCGGCAGCCACGGCTGATTTTGTTGCTATGCTGGCTATGGGGGCGAGGTATTTCAAGCCCCACGATGCTCAATATGCACAAACCTGTTTGGAAGCTGCAACGAAGAGTTACGCGTTCTTGAAAAACAACACGGATAACAAAAGGCCAAATCTAAGAGGCTTTCGAACGGGCGGTTATGGCACCCGCGACCAAGATGACCGGCTGTGGGCTGCTGCTGAGATGTGGGAGACTACGGGTGAGCCTCAGTACCTAAAAGACTTTGAAGAGAGGGCCAGCCGTTATGACAACAAGATAGACGAGGATTGGGATTGGGGTAATGTGAAGAACCTGGGGATGTTCACTTATTTGTTGTCTAAAAAGGAAGGGAAAAATGCTGCACTTTTGGAGGACGTACGCCGAGATTTGCTCTCGACTGCGGATGCCATCGTTGCCAAAGGCAATAAGGATGTGTACGGCAGGCCACTGGGCGGCAGATATTATTGGGGCTGTAATGGGACGGTCGCAAGACAGACATTGGTGTTACAGGTGGCTAACAGGATATCTCCAAATCCGGATTATATTAACACTGCCCTGGATGCTGTGGGACATTTATTCGGAAGGAATTATTACGGCCGTTCCTATGTCACCGGCTTGGGCCATAGGCCGCCTATGAATCCCCATGACAGACGCTCAGGCGCCGACGATATAAGAGAGCCGTGGCCGGGCTATATCGTGGGAGGCGGTCATTCTGCAACAGGATGGAAGGACGTTCAGGCGGATTATAGAACTAATGAAATCGCCATCAACTGGCAGGCAGCATTAGTCTATGCACTTGCAGGATTCACTAACGTCCAATCTCAGTAAGACCATAGGGTAACATAGAAGGTCTTTATGTTGAATGGAGACAAAACCAATGCGGAAAAGAAGAAAGAAAAGAAACAGTATCTTTAAAATGGTTGCCGGTCTCGCTGTAGTATTATGTCTCGCGGAGACGAACTTGGCGCTGGGACAGAGGTCGAGGACGAGACGATCGCAACGGGTACGGATGGAACAGGTACAGGTAGCCAGCCCGGATGGGAACGTTAAGTTGACAGTCCTGCCCAATGCCGAGCGTCTGACTTTAACGGTGACACTGGGCAGCGCGACAGTCATCGACCCCTCTACGATCGTTATGAACCTGGATGGCTACGATCTTTCATCGGGTGTTGTTTTCCGCAAGGTGGAACGCTATAAGATCAACGAGACCTATCCTTGGCACGGCGCCCACAGCACGGCGGTCAATCAATGCAACGGCGCCCGGTTATCGCTGCAGAATGATTTGTCGTTCATCGACTACGTCCTGGAAATCCGCGTCTTCAACGACGGCGTGGCCTTCCGCCATGTCATCCCGGGCGATGAAGGTACATCGCGCGTGACGGACGAGGATACGACCTTCGTCATCCCGACCGGTTCCACAGTCTGGTACCACGACCGGATGGGCATTATGAGGCTCCGTACCAGAAGAAAGACATTTCCGACGTTCCGCCCGGGCAATGGGCTGGACCACCGGTTACATTCAGACTGCCGGACAATGCTGGCTATGGCTCGATCACTGAGGCCAACCTGGTCAATTATAGCGGGATGGCCTTGGAGGCCGACGGTCGCCGCGGCTTCATCACCGGGCTTGGCCACCGCCAGCCGCTGAACTATCCGTATGAGCTGCGCTACGGGCGAGAGGAAGCCAGGCGACTTGGCAGACCGGCGTCCGTCAATGGGACCATCACGACCCCTTGGCGCGTCGTGATGGTCGGCCGCGACCTTAATACACTGGTCAACAGCACTATCGTGCCCAACCTCTGCCCGCCACCTGACCCTGAATACTTCCCCGACGGCATCAGGATAGCTTGGGTCAAGCCTGGGTGGGCGGTGTGGCGTTACCTTGACGGCGGAGACCGGTCGTTCGAAGGGATGAAGGAGTTCTCCCGATTGGCCGGACAATTGGGTTTTGAATATCATGTGATCGAGGGCTTCTGGAGCAGGTGGAGTAATGAGCAGATCAAGGAGATTGTAGAGTACTCAAGGCAGCAGGGTGTGCGTCTGCTGTTCTGGATACACAGCAACCGACTGGGCACGCCGGAGGCGCGCGAAGAGTTTTTCACGAGATTGCATAGCTTGTGGGTCGCCGGTGCCAAGATCGACTTCTTTGACCACGAAGCCAAGGAAGTCATCGACCATTACGAGGAGCTGCTCAAGAAGGCCGCGGAAAATCAGATGGTGGTCAACTTCCACGGGGCGAATAAGCCGACTGGCCGGGCCCGCACCTGGCCCAACGAAATAGTGCGCGAGGCGGTCCGGGGCATGGAAAGCAGCTCGCTGCGCGAGCGCGCCCGCCACGAAACGACCCTGCCGTTTACTCGCTACCTGGCCGGTCACGCTGACTACACAACAATGCACTTCGGCGAGCGCCGCCGCGACTCAACCTGGGCGCACCAGATTGCCAGCCTGGCCATCTTCGCCAGCCCGATGTTGACGGTCGCAGCGCATCCACAGTCAGTTCTTGATAATCCAGCGGTAGACGTGATTAAAAGCATTCCGGCCGTGTGGGAACACACTATCGTTTTGCCAGAATCCAGAATCGGCGAGCTGGCGATCTTTGTGAGGCGCACCGGTAACATCTGGTTCCTTGCCATTATGTGCGGCCCGCAAGCCAAGACTATTCAGGTGCCGCTGTTGTTCTTGGGCGATGGTCAATACAACGCTTCGCTGGTCCAAGATGACATGGAAAACGACGCCTCAGTGGTTCTGGAAGACATGACCGTCCGCCGCAGCGATACGCTCAAAATCGAGATGACCAACGGCGGCGGTTTCGTCGGGCGCTTCTCGCGGAGTTCTGCGCAAAAGCGCTAGATAGCGACATTATCAAGGTGATGAGGATTGATTGACCTGTCGTGCAAACAAACAAGAAATGTGGCAAATGAAATGGCTTTACATTAATTTTGGTTTCAAATATCATATTTTGTGCGGCATGCACGCTAAAGTCTACTTGGTCAATGGATTAGGGTGCCATGAAGCGGAGAATGTAAGCTCAACTAAAGTAGATTAAATCAGTCTTAAATAATCATAAATAAAAATTCCAGATTTTTTGCAATAAACCGACATCGTCTTTAGGTATTGATAACTGCGACAGAGTGTCGTAGAATTACGACAAGTTACCGTGATTTGATTTAAATATTGAGAATTACCAAAATGAAACAACCATCATTAACTAACGCGGAATTAGCGGTCATTAATCTGCTTTGGCAGAACGATCGCTTGACTGCTCGCCAAATATGCGAGCAACTCTATCCTAACGCGGCTAAGCCGCAGTACGGAACTGTCCAGAGACTGCTGCAACGTCTGGAAGATAAGGGGTATGTCGAGCGTGACCGCTGTTTGATCGTCCATTTGTTCTCGGCTGCGATCTCTCGCCAAACTTATGCGGGCAGGCAATTGGAATCGCTCGCCTCGAAGCTAACAGCAGGTTCGTTCGCACTGCTGATTACGCATCTCATTGAGGAGAAAAAGATCTCCCGCCAATAGATTAACCGGATCCGGGCCATCCTTGATGGGCAGGTTAATGAGGGGGACCAAGCATGACTGATTTTTTTTCAGATGGGGCTAAGCAATGCGTGTTTGTCACTTGCCCTGGCAATCGTGGCGATCGCAGCTTACATGCATTTGTCCCTACCACATACGAGCGTCTATGCTCACTCATGGCTCATTCATATCAGTAGTGTTCTCCATGGCTTGCATGTGTTTCCTGAACAGTTCGGCAGCCTCGCTGTCCGTGTTCAGGTTGCTCCGCGCCCGCTCGGCGTCGGAAATTGGTGTCAAATCTCTGGCTTCCTTGGCAACGAGTGGGGTGAGAAAGATCAGCAATTCTGTTTTTGTTTTCTCTTTGACGGTACGCTTAAACAGGAAATCTACGATAGGAATATCTCCAAGCAGCGGGACCTTCTTGATGGTGTCCTTCGTCTGGTCCTCGATGAGGCCGCCGATGACAATGGTCTGGCCGTCGTGCACGGCGACCCTCGTCTCAGCCGATCGCGTAGCAAAGGCCTGAGCATTGAGGGACTCTGTGATCGGAACCGTCTCGGTTGTCCTGGTTGTTATCTTTGGACTCACAGTCATGTTCACAAGTCCATCAGGGTTAATTGATGGCGTGACGTCCAAAACGATTCCAATATCAGTGCGGTATTCGATAGTGGTTTGTGTCTGGCCGGCAACCGTGGTCGTGCCAGTAGGAATCGGCACTTCTTCGCCAACAGTGATTGTAGCCAGTTGATTGTTCCTTGTCAATATGTAAGGCCGCGACAGGACATTCAACTTGCCGGTCTCCTGCAGGGCACGCAACGTGATGTCCAGATCCCCCGCAATTGTCCTCACGGATAGACCCGTTGGTCTACTCAAACCCGCTTCCGTCAGCAACGAGGTCGGTTTGCCAAAGAGCATAGAAGTGTCTGTGCTGCCGCCGTCACTGCGAAGGTTCAGCATTGAGAACTCGGTGCCCAGATCCACGCTATCGCTGTGTGTCACCTCGGCGAACAAGACTTTGATTAGAACCTGACCGACTGGTTTATCCAGCTCGTCGAGGATGGGCTTGATCTTCTGGTAGTTCTTCGACGAGGTCAGCACGAGCAGAGAATTCGTTTCGGTGTCGGCCTCGAAGTAAGTTTCCTCAGAGATATCATTACCGCCACCCGATGAGTCTGATGGCGCCGATGACTGAGCAGGCTGTGCCTGTCTTTGTACGCCCTGGAACTGCTGGCCTGTTCGACCGGTGGCTTGCTGGTTCAATGCTTGCATCTCCGCAAAGAGGTTGTTCAAGATCTCCATCAGATTACCTGCACTGGCGTTCTTGAGGGGATAGACAAAGATTTGGCGCTCCTGCTCAGGGTTTTCGTCCAGCTCTTTGACCACGTTGGTGATGATCTGCAATGTTTCGGGCGGACCACTAACCACCACGGAGTTCGTGCGTGAGTCGGCCGAGGCAATAATAGCTACATCCGAGATACCGCCGGTACTCTCGATGGTTTGCTGCTGGCCACCAAATCCCCCTCGCATGAACCTTATTTGCTGGTTCTGCTGGTTGCTGGATCTTGTCGTCCGCGACGTGGTGCGACTCTCTCCAAAGACCTCGTTGATGAGTTCGGCCGTGTCCTGGGCATCGGCATATTCCAAATGGAAAACCTTCACATCAGCCACAGTAGGTAGCTGAGAGTCCAGGTTCTCGATAACTCTGGCAACAACGTCCAAGATATTGTCCGGGCCGGTCACAACGACGGTGTTCGTACGGCTGTCTGCGGCCGCAGTGACCTTAAGCGTGTTGCTGCTTTCCTCCTGCTGTTGTATGTCTTGGCCGCCCCGTCCACCGCGCATAAAGAACATGGGTCCGCGATCTTGCTGTGCACTGGAGGAACTCCCACTGCCGCCGAATAGCTGATTGATGATCTGGGCTGTGTTCATGGCATCGGCATATCTGAGTTGGAAGACCCTGACGTTGGCGACATCGACGGTCCGGTCGTCCAACGCCTTGATCATATCGGCCACAATCTCCAGGACCTGAGCCGGCCCTCTGACGACCACGGAGTTGGTACGAGTGTCGGCTGCAGCCACTACTTGCACATTGACGCCGGTTCCACTCTGCGTCTGGCTATTACCGTCCCGCCCGTCACCGCGTCCCCCGCCTCTCATCTGCATCATCATCTCAAAAGGTCCGCGGCGTCCCTGCTGACCGCGAGTACCGCCCTGTTGTTCCTGCTGGAAGATGTTGTTGATCAGGTTGGCCGCACTCGTGGCGTCTGCGTTAATGAGCCGGAAGACCCTGATTTCCGCAACAGTGGCCATATATGTATCCAACGCCTTGATGATCTTCATTAGACGCTTGATGTTGGCCAGAGTATCGGTAATGATCAAGACGTTGCCATCTTCATTGGCCTCGAGGCCGGCATATTCCGGAACCAAGGTCTGCAGGTTGTCCCTAAGTGCCGAGGCCTTCACATGACTAATGGGGACCACATAGGTGACGACATCATCGCCAGGGATTATGGCGTCCGGGTCCCGGCCGGTGAGGACAGGGATGTTTTCTTTTTTGGCGTTTTGCAGTGTGACGACTTTCAGGATTTTGCCTGTAAGCACGGTGGTTAAGCCCTTTTCCTTCAGTATTGAGTTAATCAAGGAAACAGCCTCGTTCAGTGTGATCGGCTGGCGGCTAATCACCGTCATGCGCCCGTCAATCAGAGGCTCATCGGAAACGACCGTCAATCCCGCTGTTTCGGACAGATACTCCAAGACGGTCTGCAAGGGAGCATCTTGAAAATTGAGTTTGAATTTCATACCTGCATTGTTCTTGACGACCTCAACGGGCTCAGCCTCAGGTGGTGAGTTGGAGGTCGGTTGCGCGGAAATATGGCTGGGTGTCAGTAAGATTGTGCCAGCCAGCATCGCGGCCAAAATTTTTACTGCAAAAATTCGCATGGTTATTATCTCCTTCGTATCTATGTGTTTTTCTATATTTGTAGCATCGGGATCCTATTGCCCGAGTTGCTGTTGTCGTCGCTCCATAAGTTTTTTCAACATATCCGCATCGTCTCCGGAAGGACTCGACGGCTGCGTCGTCCCCTCCTGTAGCGTTGTGGAGGATGTCTGCGACCATTCATACAGTTGGGATATCGTGACAGCACCTTGTCCACCCTGCAAGTCGTGTCCAATCATGACGGTTATCGTGCGATCCTCAAGTTGGTACTCGATCGAATCAAGGCTCAAGGCTTTTATTGCGCCGCGTGCTATACTGTCGCCTTTGTGGACTCTGAGGGTGCCCCCGCCTCGGGTGTCCTCGATAAAACCAATAAACGCTTCATTCTCTTGGACAATCCCTTTGAGCACGTAATAAGACTCAGGATTGGGGGTGGGGGGCGGTGTGCGCGTCCCGCTGCTGTCGGGGCGCTCTGCACGAGCGCCGCGTTGTCGAGAGAACATGTTTCGCTCGACTATGACCTTGTACGCCGCCCACGGATCCTGTTTCTCAGTTGAATCCTGACCAAGTCCGGGAGCAGGACACATTGCGACTATGAGCCCAAGAACGACCGCCAATAAAATGCAAGTTATCAGCCTGTTATAGTCCTTCTTCATCTTTCACCTCTGATTGCCTGGTGTCCAATTGTTTCTTTTGTGTCCCCAGATAGAGTGCCGAAAGGTGAAGCTGCAGTGACATGCTGTCGCCGGATTCGCTGCTCGAACCCAGTTGCATGTCTTTGATCTTGACCGGCAGTGCGGCTGTCTCTATCTGCCACAGGAAGCGCGCCACTGAGTCAAGACTTCCCTTTCCGGCGACGGTAAAAATCATTTCCTGCAGTCCCTTGTCACTGGCTACGCGCTCGGGCTTAATGGAACTGAGCGCCAAACCCGCAGCGCCGGACCATTCACGAAGTGCACTCAAAACCCTGCTTTCGGCCTCCGCATCGTTTCGCAGGCCATTGGACAGCATCGCCTCCCATTTCTTCTGCATTCTCCTGTGGTTGCCAATCAGCAGTTCCCCCTCATTGAGTTCGCCCCGAAGCTGTTGCCTCTGCGACTCCATCTCATCCAGTTTAGCTTGCACCGGTTCGATGACGAACGTGTTCACGATAAAAAGCCCCACCGAGGCAAGCGTGGCAAACAGGATAATACGCTCTCGTTTTGACAGAACCATATTATTTCAAACCTTGGAATTTAAATGTCACGGCAAATTCTTTTTCTCTGGAATTGCCCCCGGCATCTCGCAGGTGCATCATCATAACGCCGGAGAACGCACTATTCTCTTTAATCTTGTCCAGAACCTCGTAGAAGCTCTTCTCATCGACGGCTTTACCCACGAGCGAACCTTCGGCCTTTTCACTCAAGGCCAAACTTGTAGCCCAGACCCGCGGCGATTCAGGGAATGCCAGTGTCAACTGTCGCAGGCATTCCAGAAAATCTGGCTTCTGGGAAGTCCAACTACTGGCATAGGAGATGCGATCAACCATTTCTCGCGCCGCGTTGATATCTTCGCTAATCTGTTCCAACTGCCGGGTGCAGGTTGCGATATCGGCGCTCTTACTCTGCCAGTCGGCAATAACGACCCCCACGCTCGCAGCAAACACAACGCCAGCAATAGTCGCCCAGGTAATGACGCGTCTTCGGCCCGACGTTTTCTTGCGGCCGATACGAGGATTTAAGAAATCAACAGAACACTTATCAGCACCAACGGCGGTCATGGCCAGGGCGGTCGCTGCTATGGACTGCGCATATTCAGGACTTTCGGGAGGGCCAAGCCTCTCTGACAACAACCCGGTGCTGCCATCGTTGATTGTGATCTGGGGAGCCAGTTGTTTGTTGAGTAGGTCGATAATCCCATCCGACAAATTGCAGGCATCGTATAAAGTGACTTGATGGGGTGGCGGCTGATTTTGTTCCGATGACAGCAAGATCAGTCGTTGAATTGTAGAAGTCAGAAAATCCGCCTGGTCGGCCGCGGTCTCGCTTGTGCCCGCCATCGGGACGTGTTTGACGGATCGCAGCCTGCCGTTCGATTGACTCCAGAACTCGCAATACGTCGGTCGAGTGTAGAGCCCGTATCGCTGTTCCGGGCCGGCCCCGGATAGGACTTTGCCGAAAGCCAATGCTGAGACGGTAACAGACCGTACCTGTAAACCGGCGGCATCCGCCAGTTCTTTGATTTGATTCACAATCTGACGTCGAGCGGCAATTAGCAGAACTTGGCTCTTC
>Ga0209636_10006322_pt1 | contig 12092 bp, 10 predicted proteins | sample DeeMarSWOR152_54_FD_187464 | JGI IMG/M metagenome (GOLD analysis project Ga0209636, IMG submission 187464) | Marine sediment microbial communities from White Oak River estuary, North Carolina - WOR-1-52-54 (SPAdes) (version 2) | ecosystem: Environmental > Aquatic > Marine > Intertidal zone >...
GTCATGAACTTGACGGGCAGGGTAGCTAAAAGTGAGGCAACGGTTCTCATACGGGGGGAAAGCGGGACCGGAAAGGAACTCATCGCCAACGCCATCCACTACTCGAGCCCCAGGGGGGATAGGCCCTTCATCAAGGTCAACTGCACCGCACTGCCGGAGAACCTCCTGGAAAGCGAACTGTTCGGCCATGAAAGAGGAGCCTTTACCGGGGCCACCCAGAGGCGAATCGGCAGGTTTGAACAGGCCCATACGGGAAGTGTCTTTTTAGATGAGATCGGCGATCTATCTCCATCGCTTCAGATGAAACTACTCAGGTTTCTCCAGGAGAAGGAGTTCGAACGGGTGGGAAGCAATCAGACCATCAAAACCGACGTGAGGGTAATAGCGGCTACCAGCAGGGATTTAGAAGAAGGCCTCCGAAGGGGAACCTTCCGGGAAGATCTCTACTATCGGCTCAATGTCATCGCCATCTTCCTCCCCCCCTTGAGGGAAAGGCGCGAGGATATTCCCTCGCTCATCGACCATTTCCTCCAAAAATACAGCGAAAAGAATCGAAGGACCGTTCCAGAAGTCTCAAAGGAGGCCAGGGATCTCCTACTGCGATACGCCTACCCGGGGAATATCCGGGAGTTGGAGAATATTATCGAGAGGAGCGTGGTGGTCAGCAGGGGCGATATCATTACGACCCGCGATCTGCCCTTTCACCTTCGGGAAGGATTGAAGGAGGCAAAACCCAGCCCTGAAAGCAAGGAGCGATCCCTCAATACCATGCTCTCAGAGATGGAAAGGGATCTCATCGTGAAGGCCCTTGACGAGCACAGTGGGGTTCAAACCAGGGCAGCCCGAAGCCTTGGGATCAGCGAACGGGTCCTTCGATACAAGATGAAGAAATACCACCTCTCCACAAAGCCCGCCTAAAGCACCCGGAGGTATTCGGTGATGTCCCGGATGTCTTGTTCCGAGAGATCCGGAAAGGCGGGCATATTCGCCACGGGGTTTTTAATCTGGTTCCGAATAGTTTCCCTTGTCACGGCCTTTTTGCTCACGGGCAGCGCCTTTTCCTTGAAAATTCCCTTCAAACCCGGCCCTACTTTTTTGTCCTTGCTGTCCGTATAGTGGCAGAAGGCACATTGCGAGTCGAAGAGATTTTCGCCTTTCTCAATATCCCCCGTCCTTTCGCCGGGGTTTGAATAGACCGCGGATAGAGAGACCAAAAGGGAAAAAATGAGACCCCCTAAGATCCATTTTGCACTCATCCCTTCACCCTCCCTGGAGAAAATCCCCACTCAATTTTTTCAATATCACAAATTGAATCGATTTGCAAATCTTAATGGCGGATCCTACACCAAGAAACTCACAACAGAGGTGGAGGGTATTGCGGCTTTTGTGTTGTGCAATAAAACGCAACTTCACTATATTGGGCTATTTGGGCTATGTGATCACCCTCCTTTTTCTTGATTGGTGCCATCTATCGTGATATATTTAGCCCTAATCTACAACGTTAAGAGGAGTTTTTAGACCACAGTTTTGAGATCTCATTTATGGGGTGTTCAGCACATTGGTCGAACGAGCTTCCTCTGAGATGTCAAAAATCAAGTCCGCCCCCAAGCCTAGACCATAGATGGTCCTTTTTCGCCTGTCTAAGGGCTTTACCATGGTAGAGGTGAGTATTAGAAAAGATACATTCGGAAGGTTAATAGCTCACTTCCCTTACAATTCCCGATTTGTTGCTAAGATTAAGGCAGTTTAAGCACACAGATGGCATCCTGCCGAGAAGAATTGGAGCTTTCCGAATAAGGAAGGCATACTTGAAAAGATTTTAGGGGTTTTTGATGGAGAAAAAGTCCATGGTGAACTCGCCTTACAGGCTAACCTACCTAAGACTTCTTCACGTGATGATGGGATAAGCAGGAACAATCCCCATTTGAAGACCTGAGCAGGGAGCTTGTTTCAAGGAAATACAGCTACAAAGCAATCAAGGGCTATCTCTATTACAACAAGGATTGTATCAATCATATTCGGAAGAATCCATCTGAAATGAATCTAAAAAATGAAAGGCACTCTGTATAATTTGCGAAAGCGCTATGAGCGCAGTAGATGGTTTTGTAATAAAGCCTGACAATTCACCCCGGAATTTTGTTAACTCTGATTGTATTGACCGACTTGATAGGTCTAAACTCAATAATAGTGCATCTCTGTATCGGTTGTTCACCTTCAATTTTCCTTCCAACCAGAGAAAGAGAAGAATGAAGGCTGAAAGATTCAATTGATCAAAAGGCCCTGGTTTAACCTAAACGAGTTCCAAGGTCTTATGATGGCTCTGGAGAACATCTACAAACATACTAATGAGGAGGATTTATTATGAAAAAAGAGTGGTCAATTTATCTGGGGCTCATTTTGGTCCTTTACTTCATAGTAGTATTCGGGTGGATGAATGGTGCTTTAGGTGAGACAGTAGAGGATTATCCCATATTCGAGGAGATTCGTAAGAAAGTCCAACCTATGGGCAATGGCTGTCTGACGCTGGCAGCTATCAACAAGAAGAACAGGGTCATAGCTACGATTACGGTGCCCTCCGAAGTATGTGAGCAGGGTTCATGTCAGTTCGTAATTAGAATGTACAGTCCTGGCATGAAGAGATATTTCCAAATTTGTATTATGGAGAAGATGGTTGTTTCGACGACTCATTCTGTTGCTGAAATCTATCCGGATTCTCAGTTTGGTTTTTCATTTGATTATATGCTTGTAGAAAAAGAAGTCGAACCGCTGAGCAAGGTTATGGAGGGTCCTACTATAGCTGATCTGCTCAATGCGTTTTTGAAAGATGGGCGTGATGCTGCTACCGTTGCGAAGGAATACGCTAGTCGCTATCTGTTTAAAGAAAAGGAGCAATAATACGTTTTGAAAGAGTATTACCATGATATGAGTGGATTCTGATTTAATTTACTGGCAGACACAAGAATATAATATATCTGCCTTACCTATATACCTCGATACTCGCTTGTTAGGAACCCCTCTTTCTGCCCCAAATCCCCAACCCTTAAAAAAGGGAAGCCCTTTCTGATGGATGTGTACCCAACCCAACCTTTTTTCTACCCTATCTAACCTTGAGAACTCTTGCCCCTGGGCCTGTTGTGAAAGCCAGGGATGGCACATAAGGATTGTTGGGAGGGGGATTTGAGAGGTAGGAGGGGTTGGATTTACAGGTTAAAAGAATTACAGAAAGGTTACGCTATGCGCGAGATAGCATCATTGAATTAAGTGCCCGAAGATACACATGAAAAGATGACATACAATAGCAACTTATATCATGTTGGTCCACTATACACTAAAAGGTAGAGAGAACATCAGGCAAATTCCCGCCCGTCTCTATGCGATCAGAAAAGCACTTACGGCATTGGTCGGCCGTTGAAAGATTTTTTCCTTTTCCTTGTACAGGGCTAGTACGACATCGTCACCTGCAGACCCTAACGTGCGTGACGACTAGCTGAAGGATTGTGGCATTGAGACGGTAGCCATGGAATCGGTAAACCCCACCAGACATGGTTTTTGAGGAGGGTGATAAGTGTCAGCGCATCGTCATGATTATGGAATTGGGGAGGAACATCGCACTCAGGTTAGTCAGTACATATTTGATTGACGGGAGTTGAATTTTTTTGCTATGAAGGCTCTTCTCTACCCTATGGAAACATCAATGAAAAAGGCAGGGCCAATGTTGACCCTGCCTTCGAAGGGGGTATGGACACCTCCTCATTACCCAAATACCAGTGAGGCAGAGATGTCCAGTAACAAGATTATCAATACATTTTCTCGAGCTGCTCCCTCATTCTTCTTTCCTCTGCAGCTGACCAGGCTATTTTCCAAGCACCTTTTTCCATAGATTCAATAGTCTCTGCCTTGATTGAGTTATATTTTGAGCTCAAGTCTCCACTAACTCGCACCTTCTGATTTACGTGTCTTGCGAGAATAGACCGATCAACGTTTGGAACGAAATAGTAATCTTTACCCTCGGTGAGAATGATAAAGACTTGTTGAGTGGCAACGTATGGGTCTTCTTTCCCAACGGGACAGACCGTACCGGTAACCACGCAATCGTAACCCTGAATCGTTCCTTCTACTGTTGCTGCTGTTGCCCACACAGGAATTAAAACAAATAGACAACCAAGCACGAAAAACAACGAGATCTTCTTCTTCATTTTTTTTCCCTCCTAAACCTTAATGTGTTCATTTGTTTACTGCCTTCGACTAACTCCTCACCTACAAATAACTCCTTACAAAACGAAATTCCCTCACCCCCTTCCCGGTTAGTATTTGGATGCGACAAAAAAGCATTACGCTTTCTTGCGGCACATGAGCCCAGAACTTAAAGGGCGCGTTCTAATCATGTCTATAAGCATCTATCATGCCAAAGATGAGTATCTCTTAACGATTAACGAAAAAATGTGTAAATTCAATATATTAGAAGTGATTGCTTCCCTGTTAAAATGCTTTAGAGAGATTTGCATGAGCCCGATCAGTATCCCAATTTGGAATACACCATAGATAAACCTAACTCAGATTGTATGGTTAAGAGTATTAGTGCCATTTTGGCATGGTCCATTTTAAAAGATTGAACATTACGATCTACAGGGCAGGGATTGTTGTTTGGTTGCAGTCATTGCGATTTTGAAGGGAGAACCTTGCGAAATACTCCCAAGTCAGCCGAAGTTTATTCGTTTCTCTCTTTCTCCATACTCTTCTTCCATTCCCTAGTAACCGCTAAAAATGCATTGTCTATTTGGGGTTTGAGATGGGTGCCTCATAGAGAGTTTTTGCTAAGCGGAAGTTCTTTTACTCCTGAAGCTGTATATTCCCTCGTTCTTTCGGGATGAGTGTCATTGTGGGCTTGAGATCACTTGTGTTCGAGGTAGACAAAATCACGTTTTTTCCGGGCAATCTTAATTGTTGGGCAATTTTTTCCTTTTAGATGTTCTATGCCTTTTTTTCTCTAACGCATTCTTTATCGTTAATACCAGCTCGTCCCTTGAGATAGGTTTGAGCAGGTAATCATAGGCTCCTTTTTTCATACATTGTACTGCAACTTTCGCATCGTTCATTGCTGTTACCATAATACATTCCGTGTCAGGGCTCGTCTTTTTAATCAATTCCAGGAGCCCCATACCATTGATAAATGGCGTGGTTACATCTATCAGTGCGATATCAAAGGCCTCTCCCTGCTCAAACCGAGCAGCCGCCTTCCTGGGATCAATCTCCAATTGGACATTTCTGAAACCAGATATAATCAATCCCCTCTTGACGCTATCCAGGAAATCCTGCTCATCGTCAATGACAATTATGCTGCTATCCATCTGAATAGCCTCTATTCAAGCTTTCGCTTAGCGTAGTAGTTGATTCCCCAACCCCTTGATGCTTGGCTTACCAATATTCCGAGCGCTACCAGTAATGGGCTTCCCCCGTTATCTTCTCGGTAGCAATGGAGAGTAATCGAGGAATTTAGCTGCAATCGTTTTACCCTCAGCCAATGAACCTTTGAGTCAGAAAAACAGAGGTGCGTTTTCTGAAACGCAAATCGCCTCTTTGGCTTCATGTGAAAAAGCCCGATCAATGGTTGAGAATCTTGGCGATATGGCGATCGGCCCCCTATTTTTTTAAGAAAAAGGAAAACGGCAGCCCCGTGTTATTCTCAAGGGAATTGGAGGTCCATTCCATATGAAAAGCATCCTTCCTCAAGAGAGCATCAATCGTGCCAGGTTTTTGCAATTCCGGGAAATGAAGGAAAATATGTGTAAATTCAGGGTATTGTCTTTGGAAGGTTTGCGTTTCAGGGGTGATTTATGGGATTCAGAGGCATGACAAGCGTCTCAATTTGGCATACATTAAAAAAATAGTCCATTTAAATCAAATAGTTATGTTTTTTGTTCTATTTTGGAATAAACCGTTTTGGACTGGTATCAGCGGTTACTCCAGTCCATAAGCTCGCAATTTTCTCCGGAGTGTGTTCAGCCCTATACCCAGTAGTTTTGCCGTCCGCGACTTGTTTCTCCCCATTTTATTATAGACCTTCAAAATATGCTCCTTTTCCACTTCGGAAAAGGGAACAACCGTCTTGGATATCGGCTGGGAATTACGCATTGCTATTGCTTTTTTCTCTTGCAAATGATTGGGAAGGTATTTGATGGAGATTGTCTTGCCCTGGGCCAGATTCACTGCTGATTGGAGAATAGACCTGAGCTCCCTGATGTTTCCGGGATAATCATAATTACTGAGTATGGATGTGGCCTGTTCGTCAATCCCTTTAGTTGCATTAGCACCACCGAATTCCTCCAAGAATGTGGTTATCAAAAGAGGAATATCCTCCTTCCTTTCCCTAAGTGGTGGGAGGTGGAGCCAGGCCCCCTTAAGACGGTAGTAGAGGTCTTTGCGAAACATTCCCTTGACCATCAAACGATCGAGGTCTTCGTTCGTGGCTGCGATGAAGCGAACATCCGCTTTCTGAGGTTTGCTCGTCCCTAATTTAATGTATTCTCCCTCCTGTAAGAGCCTCAGGAGTTTTCCTTGAAGTTCTGGGGGCAGCCCCCCTATTTCATCTAAAAAGAGGGTCCCCTTATTCGTATGCTCGATATGGCCCACGCGCTCCTTTTCAGCTCCGGTAAAGGCGCCTTTGGTGTGGCCAAAAAACTCGGCATCAAAAAGGTTGCCCGTAACTGAGGCCATGTTGATAGGGGTAAAGGGAAATGTGGCCCTGGGACTGGCTGCGTGGATAGCTCTCGCCAGGAGTTCTTTGCCGGTGCCACTCTCTCCGGTGATCAAAACAGGTACCTCGCTACCAGCATGGAGTTCTGCCTGTTTCAATATCCTGAGTAACTTTTCCGACCTTGTGAGAATGGGTTTAAAGGCTTCTGCATGGATCAGTTTTGGAAATATCCTCTTCTTCTCTAAGTCAAGGATGTCAAGCAGCCGCTTCCTTTCCAGCGCACGACTTATCGTTAATGCGAGCTCATCTCTTGAGATAGGTTTGACTAGGTAATCGTAAGCTCCTTTTTTCATACATTGTACAGCAACTTTCGTATCGTTCGTTGCTGTTACCATAATACATTCCGTGTTGGGGTTCGTCTTCTTGATTAATTCCAGGAGCTCCACACCGTCGATAAATGGCATGGCTACATCTATCAATGCGACATCAAAGGCCTCCCCCTGCTCAAAACGAGCTGCTGCGTTCCTGGGGTCAGTCTCCAATTGCACATTCCGGTAACCAGAAATCATCAATCCCCTTTTGACACTCTCCAGGAAATTTTGCTCATCATCAATGACAATGATGTGGTCATCCATCTGCGAAGCCTATATTCAAGTTTTCGGTTGGCGTGGCACTTGATCTCTTATCTCTATATGCGGGCCCGGGCCTTATCGGGCAGCATTATACGGAAGGAACTGCCTTGGCCGGGTTCACTTTCCACTTCAATGCGTCCTCCTAACCCCTCGATCAGGTTATGGCAGACATATAGCCCGAGGCCTGTCCCTTCCTCAGGCCCTTTGGTGGTAAAGAAAGGATCAAATATCTTCCCCTTAGTTTCCTTATCCATACCGCAGCCATTGTCACGTATCTCAATAATCAAGTGATCTCCCCATGTATTGCCCAATTTCACACTTAGCCTTATCCAGGAATCCTCTTTATCCGTAGCTTGGGCAGCATTGATAAGGATGTTGACAAGGATTTGCTCCAGGGTTTCGGAATCAGCAAGGATCGGGGGAAGGCTTTCGGGAATGCTGAGCTCAAGGGATGTGACTATCTTTTCTATCTTGGCTTGGCAAATGGCAACTACCTTTTCAATCACCTGCTTAATGTCAAGCCAAACATGCTCTTTTTTATCTTTTTTCCTGGAAAATTCCCTTAACTCAGAGACAATGAAATTGATCCGACTGGCACCATGTTCGACGTTATCTAAGAGCTTAAAAATGTCTTCGCGGAATTCAGGGTACGACATACCAAATAGTCCTAAATCCTGTTGGACCTCGCCATACTCATCAACAAAGGGTATCAACTTCTTGAGGTAATCCCGCAAAATGGGGATATTGAAGCTGATAAAGTTGTTTGGGTTAATGATCTCATGGGCAATGCCTGACACCAAAAGACCAAGAGACGCAAGCTTTTCGCTCTGTATGAGTTGCCTCTCCATAACCCGTGCATCTGTAACATCACGTATGCGGATAATGGACCCCTTCAATCCGTTCACCTTGCCATTCAAGGGAGAGATTACGACGCTTTCGATCCTATTAGGGTTAAAAAGACCTTTTCGTTCGAATATTTCGGACTTGCCCTGCAAAATTGCCAAGGGAATACTACACCCCTCACATGGATCTGGTCTTCCCTTGAATGCCTGATGACAGGGCTTGCCGATGATGGCGTCTTGAGTTTTAACCTGGTAATAATCCTTAGCAGCTCTGTTGATCATCTTGACTGATAGGTTTCGCTCCAGGATGATCACGGACTCTGAAATTTCATCGACGACCGTCTGGAGTAAGGTTTGGATTTCCATGATTTGCTCATCAATCTGCTTGCGCTGAACGTAGCGGTGTTGCGCGTCGGCCTTACCGTAATCCGAGGTCTTGTTGCCCACTCCTGTCACGGCTACGATTTTCTTCCCCTTTGAACGCGGGCATAACCATGAGCCTGTGGATAGGGAAGTGTCCCTCAGGCAGACCTCGTAATCCAGGCAATCGTTATAGTAAGGACAGAAGATATATCTCTCTCCCCGTTTGGGCATCGGGTTGGCTTTTAGCTGCATATCTTACTCCTTAAAAAGGCTTATTGTGGTTTATCTAAAGTGGTGATCCGTATAAGAACTGTTAGATGGTGCCCCTTGCCCCTGATATCTTGTAACACATCCCATGCATCGAATCCGTTCGGATACAGATCTGGCACTATCAGATCCATGTCTGAATCCTCACGGAATCCTTTGGCTGATTCAGCCTCGCCCAAACTCACAAACCTGTAACCCTCTTCTTGAGTCGCCTGGATACCCGTTGAGTCGCCTGGATACCCGCTCGAAAACGCCTAAAGCAATGAGAAGACAATCCTGAATCCTCCTGTTCTTCTCTTCCTATTGACAAATCCCACTCCTTTCCAGAATGCTAATAAGATTCGGTTCAGAATGTAAATCATGTAAAGTCTGTATTTTTTAGAAAAAAACACCCTATTTTGAGGCTGTTTTTTAGGCACACCTTGTGGCAGTTATGGAATGCCAAGTGCTATCTCCGATTCTACCGATTTCATACGTTTTCTTGGGCACTTATGCCATTGATAGTTCATGAAAGTCCTTCAATCTTGTTCCATCTGTCTCAGCCATCTTTGCCTGTGCCAGCTCTGATACTATGGATTCAACCAGTGCAAAAACCCCTTCAGTTGTTGACGAGCCTTTTGACATAAAGTAATCCGCCCCGTTCACGCTCGCAGCATGTCGATATTCCGGCAAATCATGGCTCGTAAAAATGATAATAATGGCCTGGCAATGAGAGCTTCTTATCTTCTTGGTTATTTCGAGGCCGTTTTCGCCGGGCAGTTTGATATCCATGAAGATAAGATCAGGGTGATAGGCATCGACAAATTGTAGAGCCTCCTTTCCGTCCCTCGCTTCACCGAAAGTCATCAAGTGAAATCGAGAACCCAATAGGTTCCTCAGTGTCTGCCGAAACGTATCGCTATCGTCAACGATAAGTATTTTGGTCATTTTGATCTGGGAATGACTCATAATCTCATGTTCTGGCAAAGATAGTACGATTTACTCCCATAAATTTAACGAGCATGCCCCTCTAGGGTAAATAGGGTCTTCACAGTATATTCTGGGGGGGGAGGCTGTATTCTTTTGTAATTGCCAGGTAGTGTAAAAAGTTAATAGCTAGATGAGGTGAACAAAATGAGGGGGGTGTTCGGGCATTAAATGGTCTAACTCACATCGAGGGTCAGAATCATGAAAGAGCAAAATCGAATTGTTACCTCCGAAGACCACACAATACTCCGTGAAGGATTGGGGGCACTGCTCTCTTCAGCCCCTTCTATATCAGTGTAAAGACCGTGGAGAAACACCGGGCCAACCTCATGAAGAAGCTGGACCTTCATAGTACATCGGCCTTAATAGCCTCTGCTATGGAGAAAGGGTTGATTACGAAGTAGATTGTATCCCTTTATCCGGCCATGATGCGCGGATAGTACTTCCAGTTCCCTTTACCGACTGGATGTCAAGAGATCCACCCGAAAGTTCAGCTCTCTCTTTCATGCTGGCAAGGCCCAATCCCCTCCTGGAGTTCTCAACAGAGAGTACCTCATCCAGATCGAAGCCTAGGCCGTTATCCTCAATGGCCATTTCTATTTTCTTATTCGTTTTATTCAGGGAAAGACGTACCAGGTCTGCTTCGCTGTGTTTGGCAACATTATTCAGGCCCTCTTGCAAGACTCGGTAAATAACTGTCTTCAGAGCATCGGGCACATCATCTTCTCGTATGTTGATCTGCTTCTCGATACGGATTCCCGAATAGATCGTTTGAAATTCCCGACAAAACCAGTTGATGGTCGCCAAGATCCCGAGATCATCTAAGGTGGACGGTCTCAGGTCCATCGCGATTTTACGGACTTCATCGATGGATTTTTGAATCAGGGGAATGACTGACTTCAATGTTTCCACATTTGCCCCGGCTTTGCTATCACCTATTTGTTTAAGACTATTCTCCACACTGAATTTCGTGGCACTCAGTGATTGGCCAATTCCATCATGGAGTTCCCGGGCAATCCGTTTTCTCTCTTTTTCCTGGGCCTTCAGGAGCTGGGAAGAGAGAAGCCGAAGCTCTGCCTCTGATCGGTGGAGCGCCTCCTCGGCCTTTTTGCGTTGCGTGTAGTGCCACATGCTGTTCATGAGCAAGGTGAGCTGGCGTTCATCGGCCTTATCGTAATACGAGGGTTTGTTGCCCACCCCTGCCACGGCTATGATTTTGTTCCCCTCAAACACGGGCACGACCATGAGCTTCTGGATAGGGAAGTGACCGTCGGGCAGGCCCTTCTTAGTCGGGTGGGGTTTGGCATAGTCGTCGACGAAGAGGGTTTTACGCTGTTTGACGGCATTGGCCCAAATGCCGGCCTCAGCGATGTGCCATTGGACGGGATTGCCAACTACCTTGCACTCCTGCATGACATTTTTTGAAACGGTGTGGAGGGTAAAAACTGACTCGTCCTCACTCAAAAAGCCCAAGAACCCGATCCCACTGCCAGTCAGTTTAATTCCTTGATCCAGGGCAAAACTGGCGATCTCGTTGGGGGAAGCCTCACTTATCTGGCTGAGGTGTAAAAGGGCCTCAAGCCTCGCTTCATCCTGCTTGAGCACTTCCTCCGTCCGCTTGCGGTTGGTAATTTCTTGTTTTAGAAGCACGTTAGATTTTGAAAGTTCGGCAGTGCGCTCTTCAACCCGTTGCTCAAGCTCATCATGAGCTTTTTGCAGTGCCTCCTCTGCCCGCTTCAGCTCGGTGATATCCGTGAAAATGGTCATCTTTGAGATGGAACCATCCGCGTGAAATATGGGCGAGTGGGAAACATGGTAATAACGCCCATCTTTTGGACTGATCACCGTCGTCTCGGCATGATCACCTCGTTGTATTTTCTCATGTACACACCATGGACATGTTTCTTCACGCCCGTGTATTACTTTGTAGCAGGGTTCTTCCGTGAGATCAGCTCCTGTCCTCTGGATCATGGCCGGGTTCATATACGATACACGGTAGTCTGGCGAGCATATGTACACAGGATCTTTCATACCCTCCATCATGGAACGATACTTTTCCTCACTCTCCCGGAGTGCATCCTCGCTTTGTTTCAAATCCCTAAAGAGCAGCGCATAAGGCCTCGTCAGTCCCGTTTCGATAAGGGCTTTGTAGATGAGATAGAAGGAAATAATTTTTAAATAGTGACCGATCAAGTTGGAGAGTCCGTAGGCGTGCGCATAAAATGTGAAGGCTAATTCCGAAACTATGGTTAGGATGATGGATGTGATCAGTAATCGTAATACGATCGCATCAAAATCACGGCGCTTTGTAAACAACATAGCAATTGC
>Ga0209636_10006324_pt1 | contig 12089 bp, 9 predicted proteins | sample DeeMarSWOR152_54_FD_187464 | JGI IMG/M metagenome (GOLD analysis project Ga0209636, IMG submission 187464) | Marine sediment microbial communities from White Oak River estuary, North Carolina - WOR-1-52-54 (SPAdes) (version 2) | ecosystem: Environmental > Aquatic > Marine > Intertidal zone >...
GGTTCCGCTGTCTGAGGCCGCAAGGCCGAGTTCGGAAGATCGAACGACCAAGCCTTAGAACGGGTCAAAAACTTCGTTCAGAGAGCGAAAGGGCATTTTTCAGTGGCAACTAGCCGACTCTAGAAGGCTGGAGGGATGAATTGGGCAAAGCTTTCAAGACGATAAAGGTTATTCCTGGTCTTTGTGATGGATGCGGTGACTGTGTCAACGCATGTCTGGAGGCAAAAGGTATCAACCGGCCGATCCAATCACGAATAAAACCGATTAAAGATCTTAGAGAGCCATTCTTCGCCCCGACGATCTGTTTGCAATGTGGGGATCCATCCTGCGTATCGGTCTGTCCAGCAAATGCCCTCCACAAGAACCCGGAAACAGGGGTCGTAGACTGGGATGAGAGGAATTGTGTCAATTGCCTCCTGTGCACTCTGGCGTGCCCATATGGAGGAATCGTCTACGACCCGGTCGAGGCACACGTCATCAAGTGCGATCAATGCGGGGATGATCCTGCCTGTGTTAAGGTCTGCAAACCTAAAGCATTGGTCTTCAGGGAGGAAAGCGAGATATTTAACCGGGTGGGTGATCTTGAAGACCTTTTCGTGGCCAACTCCTGCTGTCAGGGGTGTAACACGGAAATCTTGATGCGCCACGTCCTCCGGCGAGTCGGTTCCAACACCGTTGTGGCTGCACCGCCGGGATGTGTGCCCGGTGTGGGCACGGTCGGGGTGAACGGCCTTACCTGCACGAAAGTTCCAACCTTTCACCCGTTGCTGACGAATACTGCGGCTATGCTCGCGGGGATCAAACGGTATTACAGCCGAATCGGCAGGGATGTGACCATGCTCGCTTTGGCCGGAGACGGGGGAGCGGCTGATGTTGGGTTTCAATCCCTTTCGGGAGCTGCCGAGCGGGGAGAGCGGATGATCTTTGTCTGTATAGACAATGAGGGCTACATGAACACAGGAACCCAGCGGTCCGGGACAACGCCATTTGGCGCTTGGACCTCAACAACCCCTGTGGGTCCTGCACTCCGTGGCAAGACCCGTGATCAGAAGTATATGCCCCTGATCATGGTGATGCATAAGTGTGATTATGTGGCAACCGCCTCCGTCGCTTTTCTCAAGGATTTCTACGACAAACTTGATGAGGCCATTGAGGCCGAAAAGCGAGGAATGGCTTATATCCACGTTTTCTCCCCCTGTGCGACCGGGTGGCGATTTGATCCTTCCATGACCATCGAGGTTCAGAGGTTGGCCGTCGAGACCAATACCTTTCCCCTCTGGGAATACAAAAGAGATGAAGGAAGGATTCGCTTCACCCACAGAGCCGACAACCCCCTTCCAGTGGAGCACTACCTCACGATGGTGGGGAAATTCCGTCATCTCAACAAGAAAGAAATCGCCTATATCCAAAAGAGGACCGACGAGCGGATGGAGCTTCTAAGGTCCATCGCCATAGATTCCGAGGAAAAAGAAACCCATCCGACGCGGGCGGCCACTGTGTAAGAGCCAGAGGCGCCTTCCGTGGTATCGTAGATCCTCTCCGATACACCTTCCTAGAGACAATGTCCTGAAGGCCTTCCACGAAGTCTAGATCGTCTGTGGGTTTGGTGTGAAGGTTTGCCAAGATGGGTAGAAGAAAATGGATTTTTGAGGAACAATTCTAGAGACAAGGCCGGTTGGACAGGGCTTTTAGGTCTGTGCAGGGGGTAGAAAGGTTCTTGACTTACCGAGAGAATTCTCATACCCTGTTTTTGTTAATTGCAATTCGCACAACGCTTTGACCGTTTTTCCCGTCTGCATGGATGTACTGGGTTTGATTCTCTCCTCTATCTTCGGACGCGTAGACGCAGCACCAAGGTGTGAGCCACCGATTCTGGATAATTGGGAGACGGGGGTGGGAGGAAACCAAACAAGGAGGCAAAATGAAAGCACCAACCCAAGCAGAAACCGGCAGAGAGTACCTAAGCTGGGAGATACTGCAAGCTGCCAAGAAGATCATCAACGACATCATGTTGGTTAAACCTGGAGAGACCGTGCTGATTACCGCAGATACCACAAGTGATATTAGGGTGATCCAGGCCACTGCAGCTGCCGCATTAGACGCGGGGGCAAAGCCGATTGTTATGACTTTTCAGGCTAGCCTTGAGAAGGCAATCATGATTGAGCCCACACCACCGGTGGCAGAGGCAATAAAGGCGGCAGATGTGTGGATTGAATATGATTATCAGCTTTTCTATACCCGCGGCTGGAAGGCAGCGATGGATGCAGGAACACGGCAACTGACGGCCGCAGCCATGGACATAAACATGCTGATCAATACGATCGGTCGGGTCGATTACCCCAAAATGGTCGAACTTGGCAATGCGATCGTGGACCTGATCAATGAATCAAAGGAGATGCGGATCACAAGCCCTTCAGGGACAGACCTGATGTGCAGCACGGAAGGGAGGAGAGCCCATCAAAGCGGGGCCTATGCAGACAAACAGGGCATCTCCGTCATGCTTGGTGGACAGACGACTCTCTGCCCGGTAGAGGAGACCATCGACGGAACCCTGGTGTTTGACGGAGGCCTATTCCCGCCCGCCGAGATAGGGATCATGAAATCTCCCGTGAGGCTCACGGTCGAAAAAGGGATTGTGAGGCACATCGAGGGAGGGCGCGAGGCAATCGTCTTCAAGAAATGGCTGGAGAGCTGGAACGACGAGAAAATGTACTGGCTTGCACACATATCGCAGGGCTTTAATCCTGGTGTGCCGGAGCCATCCGGCAGAATTGAGGAGGATGAGCGGATATTTGGATGTGTTGAGTGTGGGATAGGAACACAAGGTGAAGGTTTAGGCGGGAAAGGTTGGGTTGCGGCCAGCCATACTGACGGGATGGTGCTGAATCCCTCAATCTACCTCGATGGAGAGGCTATCGAAAAAGAGGGCTTCTACATCCATCCCAGACTGGTAAGGCTGTGCAAGGAACTCAAAGTATCAGGTTATTGAAGGCGATGCAGATTAAGGATGCCATAACCGAGAAAGTGGAGAGGAGCCGTGATCAGCTCCTTGATTCCGTCACCCGATTCATTAAGATTCGAAGTGTCGAGGGCCCTCCTGCTCGAGGCAAACCTTTTGGAGAAAAGGTGGACGAGGCGCTCGGCTATGCCCTCGATCTGGCTTCTGGTTTGGGCTTCAAGACGCGGAAGCTGGATGGGTATATCGGCTTCGCCGAATACGGCGAGGGAGATGAATTGCTGGGAGTCCTAACCCACGTAGATGTTGTCCCGGAGGGTAAACTGGAAGACTGGGAATTTCCCCCCTTCGCGGGGATCATCGACAACGGCCTGCTTCACGGTCGCGGTTCTGTGGATGACAAAGGCCCCCTTGTTTCTGTCCTCTATGGACTCAGCGCTGTAAGAAACCTCGAGCTGCCGGTTTCCAAGAGGGTTCGAGTCCTTTTCGGCACCAACGAGGAATCTGGATGGGGAGGAATCAAATACTACCTTGACCATGAAGAAATGCCGAGCAGTGGATTCAGTCCAGACGGTATGTTTACGGTTGTCAATCGTGAGAAAGGGATTACAGTCGCGGCGCTCAAGAAAAGGTTTCACGAATCGCAACGTCGCGGCATTCATCTGCGTTCACTCTCTGGAGGAAGCGTCCCCAATATGGTCCCTGACCGGGCGGAGGCTGTTCTATTTGTCGAAAGGTCAATGCGCGACGTTGTCCTGAAACTGTTCGAGGGGTTCTGTAGAGAGCATTCACAGTACAAGATAGACCTTGAAGAAAAGGAAGACGAAGTGCTAATATGGGCAGATGGCAAAGCAGCCCATGCGATGGCCCCTGAGCAGGGGGCGAATGCCATAGCTCAACTGTTACAGTTCTTGAGTACTCTCCCTTCCGAGGGGCAAGCGGTTTTTGAGTTCATTCGGATGTTGGATACAAAGGTGGGGATGGACTATCTTGGGAGGGCAGTGGGGATGGATTGGAAAGACGAGATGTCGGGGAGCCTCACGTTGAATATGGGAACGATCCGTGCGGATGAGACCGAAGGGGAAGTGGTACTCGACATTCGTTCACCGGTGACATACACGTGCCGTCAGGTTGTGGAGGCGTTAGAAGCGGGTTTTGATGGCACGGGCACCAAGGTGGTGGTCAGATCGATAAAGGAACCACTCTTTGTGTCTCCTGACCACCCTCTCGTGGAGACCTTGGCCAAGGTGTATACAGAAGCGACGGGTCGCGCACCCGTCTTACACGCTATTGGAGGGGGTACGTATGCGAGGGCCATAAAGAATTGCGTCTGCTTTGGCTCGGTCTATCCCGACGAGAAGGTAACCGCACATCAACCGAACGAGCAGGTCACCGTAGAAGACCTGATTCTGAACGCAAAGGTTTACGGACAGGCTCTTTTCGAGCTGCTCAGATAATCCCTGTCTCGAGATGACCACTTTCGGTATGCCTCTGATTAACGGTTCTATGGTTTGCAAAGGTTGTTTCGCTCATTGGATTTTTCCCCGATGGGCCCTAACACTTGTCTCCGAATCCAGGGGGTGAGATAAGGAATCCCAGAGAAAAGGAGGAGAGAAATGATAAAAAGATGGCTTTTACTCTTTATCGTGTTTGGTCTTGTTGTGTCGCTTGTGTCTGTCTCTTCGGGTGCGCCTCGGACCGTGCTTAGGGCAACAATAACGGCAACCCCTGAGGCCCTTGATCCGGCCGTGGTAATCGGAGAGAACGATTGGAAGGTTCTTGTAAACCTCTACGATCTTCTCGTTTATCCGTCTTTTGAGAATGCTTCGCCCCAGCCTTGTGTTGCTGAGAGGTGGGAAGTTGCCCCGGACAATAAGACGTGGACCTTCCATCTGCGCAGGGGGATTAAGTTTCATGACGGCTCTGATCTTACGGCAGAAGACGTGAAATTCAGTATGGACAGGATGGTCACAATCGGTGAAGGGCACTCTCATCTGTACAGAGATAGGATTGAGGAAACCAGGGTCATTGATCCGTACACTGTTGTCTTCAAATTAAAGCAGCCCTTCGGTCCTTTCCTCGTCACTCTCTATCGCCTGGCAATTGTCAACAGAAAACTTGTCATGGCGAACCTGAAACAGGGAAGGTATGGGGAATATGGCGACCATGCGAGGGATTATCTGCTCACGAAAGATGCCGGCTCCGGTCCCTATACCATAGATGTGTTTAAGATCAGAAACGTCGTAGAGATTGTCAAGAATCCGAATTATTGGCAGGACATCCCTCAGAACGCACCGGAGCGGGTTGTGATGACTCAGCTCAGGGAAGCTGCCACGACCAAGATGCTAATGGGGAGTGGAGAGATCGATTTGGCGCACGGCCGGCAAGAGCTCACTACATTGAAGGCTCTGGACGCCATGCACGGAGTCGAAGTGGCCGCTATACCAGAGATGAGCCTGAACTTTTTCATGATCAATACCAAGAAGCCGCCCGTCGATGATGTACACGTCAGGAAAGCCATGGCCTTGGCGACCGATTATGAGGGGATGCTCAGGATCTACCCGGACACCCCCCGTGTATATGGTCCGGTTCCGCCTCAGATATTCGGTTGGGCCTCGGACTTCAGAACTTACGAGCGGAACCTGGAAGAAGCGAGAAAAGAGCTAAGAAAATCCAAGTATTACGGGAAATTCGATAAACACCCTATCGACGTCAGCTACATACAGGGAAACGGGGATACGCCGAAACTATGCATGCTCTTAGCGGCGAACCTGGCCGAGATAGGGCTCAAGGGGAATATCGTTGAGGCACCCTGGGTCTTGTTCCAAAACAAGGCGGAGTCCGTAGAGACCAGTCCCCATGTGACAAATCTGTTCTGTAACGCAAGTTATCCCGAGGCTGGCTCCATCCTGGAGTTCAAATACGCCTCGTGGACGGTTGGTGGCTGGAACCAGAACGAGTGGCTACAGGATCCGAAGTTCGATAGGAACATTAAGGACGCGTTGGTCACAGTGGATCGGAAAGAGCGTGCGGCAAAGTACGCGGCAATCCAGAAGTATGTTGTCGAGGATCTGTGCCCTTCGATATTCACATTCGTCAGCGTTGTTAAACCTGCTTACCGAGCAGATCGGTTTTCCTGGCCGGCCGGTGAGGGTCGACCCCACGCCGTAGCAGAGTTTAACTTCAATATGATGTACTTCAAGATGCTTCCCTAGCTGAAGCATTGAAAATGTGACGCCCGATGTAAGGAGAGAGGGAGTATTCCCTCCCTCCTTACATTTAGGAGAGCTGGCAGATGCAGAACATGGCTCTATTTATTCTGCGAAGGATAGGCTATGGATTGCTCGTGCTCCTCTCGTTGTCATTCGTGGTCCTGTCCTTCATACGGCTGATTCCCGGAGATCCCGTGCGCATGTCGCTGGGACCGACGGCCTCTGAAAAGGTTGTCCGGGAGGTGCGAAGTGAGCTTTACCTCGACAGGCCGATTCCGGTGCAGTATTTCTATTGGCTGAGGGGCGTACTGCGGCATGGGGACTTCGGGAAGTCTCTCTTCACGCACCGGGCGGTGAGTAAGGATATCGCGGAGTTTCTACCCAGAAGCATGGAACTGGCGGCTTGCTCTGCGTTGCTTATTCTCGTTTTTGGTGTGCTTTTGGGAACCTTGTCTGCCCTGTTTCGAGATACCTGGTTGGATAACCTTCTCCGTTTTTTCGCATACTTAGGTGTCGTTACACCCCCCTACGCGATTGCTATCTTCTTCTTGTTGCTGTTTGCGTTCTATTGGAAGTTTTTCCCCATTGGCGGAATGCCAGCGTTTCCGGAGGAGCTAAGGGTAACCGGAATGTTGACATTTGATGCACTCATCGAGGGGAGGTTTCCTCTATTTTTTGACTCACTGTGGCATCTGATACTACCGGCCGTCAGCCTGTCTTTGGGAAGTATAGCCTACCAAGCGCGAATTCACCGATCTTCCATGATAGACAACATCAACAAGGATTATATCTCATTTGCCAGGGTGGTGGGTGTGCGTAAGACTACCTTGACCCTGAAGCATTTGATGAAACCTTCCTTTATCCCCACGCTCACAATATTCGGTTTACAGGTAGCCGCCCTTCTTGGTAATGCATTCTTAATCGAGGTGATATTTAGGTACCCTGGCTTTTCTCGGTACAGCCTGCAGGTGATCATGACCAAGGACCCCTATGGCATCGTAGCGGTGACCATGGTGTTCGGAATCGTTTTCGCCCTCGTAAACATACTTCTCGACGTGGGTGTTGCCTGGCTCGATCCACGCGTTCGCCTCCAGGCACCGGAGTGATGGAAATGAATGAGGATGAGAGCCACCAGCAACGCGCAAGACCGAGGCTGGACCGCTTCAAGAGGCAGTGGCATAAATTCTCTTCAAATCCGCTTTCGCTGATGGGGTTGGCAGTAGTCATACTCTTGATTCTTGCCGCGATTCTTGCAAAGGTCGTCGCGCCACATCCTGACCACTCAGGGCTCTTTCTTGACTTCTCCAATGCGAATCAGGCCCCGAGCTTACGATATCTCGCGGGGACAGATGAATATGGTCGAGATATCCTGAGTCGGATGTTGGTCGGGTTGAGGTATTCATTGGGCATAGGTCTGCTTGTGTTGGCTCTTTCTGTGCCTTTGGGGGTCCTGTTAGGGGCGATTGCCGGTCACTACAGACATACCTGGGTGGATACAGCGATCATGCGGTCTACGGATCTATTCATGGCGATACCCCCATTGATCCTGGCACTCGTTGTGTGCGCTATGTTCACGCCGGGCTATTTTTTCGCCGCTTTGGGAATCGCCACGGCCTGGTGGCCGTGGTATACCCGGCTGACTTACAGTCTGTTTACCTCCTTATCCAATGAACTCTATATCAAATATGCTGAATTGGGAGGGGCTACACACTGGCACATCATCCTGAAGGAAACCCTGCCAAATGCGGTATCCCCGATATTCACGAAAATGAGTCTCGACATGGGTATGATCATTATCATTGCTTCCAGCATGAGCTTCGTGGGTCTCGGAGTTCAACCTCCTAAGCCTTCCCTTGGGTCGATGGTTGCTGAGGGTATGAAATACCTTCCGGAGTACTGGTGGATCTCGGTCTTTCCTGCAATGATGGTCGTGCTCATTGTTCTTGGATTCAACCTTCTTGGAGATGGGTTGCGTGATGTGTTTGCAATCGAGGAAATATAGCGATGGTCACAGAGACGCGACTTCTCGAAGTGGAAAACCTTCATGTTTTTTATGAAGTCTATGAAGGCGTCCTTAAAGTCCTGAACGGAACGAATCTCTATGTGCGGAGGGGGGAGAAGGTCGGGCTGATTGGAGAGGCGGGTTGTGGAAAGACGACCATGCTAAAGGGTATCGCAAGAATCTTGCCCATGCCCCCGGCTCAGATCGGGGATGGAAGAATTTGCTTCAAAGGAAAAGACATATTGGACGACGAGAAAGAGGGCGTTCGGATGGTGCGCAAGGGGGTCTCGATGATCTTCCAGGACCCAACCGCCTCACTTAATCCGACGCTCACAGTGAGAACACTCATGTCCGATGTTCTCAAGAGTGAAGACCCTCACATGCCAAAGGCAAAGAGGAACGCATCAATGATCGAAGCCCTGGAAAGGGTCGCGATGCCTTCCGCTCAGCGTGTGCTGGACAGTTATTCCATCCAATTATCTGGAGGGATGAGACAAAGGGTCTGTATCGCGATGGCGTTATTGAAGGACGTTGACCTACTCCTCGCGGATGAGCCGACGACCTCCCTTGATGTAACAATAGAAGAACAGATTCTTGATTTGCTCAACGACCTCGTTGCACGGAGCCAGAAATCCATGATTCTGGTCAGCCACGCTTTGGGTTCAGTACGAAAGATGACGGATAGGGTCTATGTAATGTATGCCGGGGATATCGCGGAGAGTGGACCGACCAAAGATGTTTTTGAGAGACCATTGCATCCCTATACGAGAGGCTTATTCGAAGCTACCCCCAAATTGACGGGTGCAGGCGTATCCGACGGTATTGCGGGGGAGATACCGAGCTACCTTGAACCCCCCGAGGGCTGTAGGTTCAGTCCCCGCTGCCCGAAGGGAATGCAGGTCTGCCTAGAGAAGAAGCCACCCATTTTTGCACTAAACAACAGGCGGGAGGTGGCATGCTACCTGTATGCGTCGAACGTAGGAAGCATCTCATGAGAGATACCAACAAAAAAATACTAGAGGTGCGCGATCTCAAGAAGCAGTTCAAAACAAGATACGGAATTCTGACCGCTGTTGCAGGTGTCACCTTCCAGATCAATGAGGGTGAAATCTATGGGATTGTGGGCGAGTCAGGGTCCGGCAAGACCACCGTCGGGTCGATGATCACGGGCATGTATAAGAGTGACGGCGGGGAAATCCTCTACAAAGGGCAAGATATCAATAAACCGGCGGTCCAGAGGTCCAGAGAATCGAAGCGGGCGATCCAACTTGTCTTCCAGGATCCTGGCGGATCCCTGAATCCACGTCAGACAATCCGTCAGATATTGTCACTACCTCTGCTCCTGCATGGGAGAGCGAAGAAAGGGCCGGCGCTAGAGGACAAGATAGTTCAGACCATAAAGAAGGTTGGGCTGCCTGCGAGCTATCTCGATAAGTATCCGCAGGCGATCGGTGGTGGAGAAAAGCAGTTGGTATGTATAGCCCGTGCCTTAGCCCCAGAACCCTCATTCATTGTGTTGGATGAACCGACCTCGGCTCTGGATGTCTCAATTCAAGCGAAAATAACAAACAAGCTCCTGGAACTACAGAAAGAATTCAAGCTATCCTATTTGTTCATCACCCACAATCTCTGTTTGGTCCGCAACCTGGTTCATAGGACCGCAATCATGTACCTCGGCCAACTGTGTGAAATGGCCTCGACTGAAGACTTCTTCACCGAACCCCTGCATCCGTATACAAAGATGCTTCTCTCGTCAATTCCGGTTATTTCCGAAGCAGAGGAGAAATATAAGCCCATAACAGTCAGATCCATAGGAGAAATTCCCAACCCGATCAACCGCCCAACGGGTTGTGGATTCAACACACGATGCCCATTTGCCAGGGATATTTGTAAAGACCGTGAGCCTGAAATGATTGAGGTCAAAGACGGGCACTTCGTAAGCTGCCATCTCGCCGATACATAAAGCAGGCCGCGGTCTGGCCCGTAGCGGCTTTGGCTGAATAACGTCCTGGGCATTCTTCAATTGCGTGCTACCAGGCTCCAGTGAGGTTCAGGAGGCCTCGGTTAAGGCTTATGAGTCAGGAGGGTGCATCGGGGTGATTCTAAAGAACTGCAGAATTGTGGATGTGAGGCACGGTTGCATCCGGGAATCCTGGGTAACAATTCAAAGGGACAGGATCGTATCACTTGATTCCAAGTCGACGAATAACCACAGGGTGATTGATCTAGAGGGGGCATACGTCTTACCGGGCTTAATCAACTGTCACGCTCATCTCTCCATAGATTTCCCTTTTCACAAGATTGACGAAAGCGAAGATTCTGCGACCACGGCCCTGCGCTGTTATCGCCGCGGTATGGATGCATTGGAGGCAGGTATCACGACAGTCCGCACCCTTGGTGAGCGGCACCGAGCCGATATTACTTTAAGAAACATGATTCGAAAAGGTTGGGTTAGAGGGCCTCGAATCTTCTCTGGTGGCAGAGGTATTACAGTGAGCGGCGGGCATGGACATGGCTTTGGAGCGGTTTATGCCGATGGCATTGACGAGTTTCGAAAAAGAGCGCGGGAAGAAATAGCAGCTGGAGCTGACCACCTCAAGATATTCATTACCGGTGGCATAGCCCACCGGACGGAAGCCTTTGGTGAATCCCAGATGACCAACGAAGAGATTGGCGCCGTGGTCTCTGTGGCCAGATCCAAGAATACCTATGTTTCTGCTCATGCAGGTGATTGCCGACCGATCCAACAGGCTGTTCATGAGGGCGTTCGCTGTTTCGAGCACGGCTACTTCCTCGACCAGGAGACGGCGCAGATGATGCGCAAGGCCGGCGCCTATCTGGTTCCCACACTGTGCGTTACTCGGTCACAGGAATGGATGAAAGCCCAGGGGTTTGAGGAATGGACCATTAAGAAGGCACTCGACGCGGGTTCTGATCATCTGGAAAGCGTCCGCACGGCAGTGCGGGAAGGAGTACCCATCATCAATGGCACCGATATTCCTCCTGGTGAGACCGATAGGAAGGTGAACATTACCGTCCGGGAGGCAGAGTTCATGGTCGATGCGGGTCTGTCTCCTTTGAATGCGATCCAGGCGACAAGCTTACACGCGGCCCAGTTGCTGCGAGCCGACAACGAGATCGGCGTTGTTGAGCCCGGTTACCTTGCAGACCTCATCGCAGTCCGGCAGAACCCCCTAGAGGGCATAGCCTCTCTTGGAGAGATCTTCCTGGTCGTGCAGGGCGGGGATATTGTCAGGTGGGATCAACCATGAAACGATATCGAATCGCAGTCGATATCGGGGGAACCTTTGTAGACGCTATTGCATTCGATCGAGTGACCGGTAAAGTTCATCTGGAGAAAGCATCGACAACACCTGCCCGGCCCTCCGTAGGGGTGCTTGACGCTCTAGGCAAACTGGGGGCGGATCTTGCAGATGCTGATGTTTTTGTGCACGGAACGACTCTTGGAGTGAATGCGATATTGGAGCGGAAGGGGGCAACCACAGGGATCATCACGAACGAGGGGTTCCGGGACATCTTTGAAATCGGCAGGGCGGATGTACCGACGACACAAATATACGATTTCCAGTACAAGAAACCTCTTCCCCTGGTGAGGCGACGACACACAGCGGGTGTTCCTGCTCGCGTGGACGTCCGCGGTGGGGAAGTCGTGCCACTCGATGAAGAGGCGTTGATCAGAGGGGCCCGAAGACTGATTGAGGCTGAGGGGGTGCAATCCCTGGCGGTTTGTCTCCTTCACTCCTATAAGAACCCGACACACGAGCGCCGGATCGCACAGATTCTTCGGCAGAACTATCCCGAGATTACTGTGTCGGTTTCAAGTGATATTACCCGTGAATATCGAGAGTACGAACGAACCAGTACGACCGTTCTAGAAGCCTACATTCGCCCGATCTTT
>Ga0209636_10006325_pt1 | contig 12089 bp, 12 predicted proteins | sample DeeMarSWOR152_54_FD_187464 | JGI IMG/M metagenome (GOLD analysis project Ga0209636, IMG submission 187464) | Marine sediment microbial communities from White Oak River estuary, North Carolina - WOR-1-52-54 (SPAdes) (version 2) | ecosystem: Environmental > Aquatic > Marine > Intertidal zone >...
ATTACATCCTTCAGTTCATTTAGACAATTAAATTTTCACATTTCTAATGAATGACAAAATGATTTAAGATTAGGAAGCCTTTACTATTTCTATGGTTGAAAATGGCTGAAGGAACAAGCTTTGAGTTTCTGGAGCATACGGCAGATGCTTACGTTGCGGCTTACGGAAAAGACTTGGCTGAAGCCTTTGAAAGTGCAGCCGTGGCAATGTTTGATGTCATGACTGAGGTTGAAAAGGTCAAGGCAGAAATTGAGGATTATGTTGAAGTTGAGGCGGAGGATGAGTTTGCCTTGCTTTATAGTTGGCTTGAGGATCTACTCGTGAAATCTGACATAAACGAAATGTTTTATTCTAAGTTCAAAATTCTGAACATATACAAAACTTCAGACGGCTACAAGCTTAAAGCAAAAATTTGGGGAGAAAAATTCAATCCAGAACTACATCCCCAGAAGGTTGGTGTAAAAGCCGTTACATATCATCGTATGGAAATCTTGAAGCAACCAAATAAAGTAACGTTAAAGTTTATTCTCGACATATAAAGTCTGTCCCTCCGCCAGAAAGGATAGCGCGTGCTACTTAAGGATATTAACAAGAATCAGCTTATCAACGCTCCTAAGGCTTCCGTCTCAGTTGACACAATTAATTTTATCAAATTTTTATTATATATTGAGGAATTAATCTTGCCAGTATTTCTCCCAGACGAAGTTCAACGGTTCTCAACACCACAGTTTTTCCCCTATAGCCAAATTCCATTTCTCGGACATCAGAGCAAATCTTATGTCCTACATCTGTTTGCATATCTAAAACAAAATATCTTTTATCATTAATTTCGATGACCTCCCGCACATTGAGAAAGTCATTAAAAGCATATCCTCCCCCATGTGGCAATATGTTCGCATTTCTTAATCGGTCAATCACACCCAATTTTTCTGCTCGCTTGGCAAATCCTAAAACTTCGATAATTTCATCACCCAAATTATCAATGCCCTTCATTAAAAAAGCAGGCAAGTCAGCTTTCAATGCTATTGGAAAAACAGAAGCACTTTGGTTTTTGATGTTTTGGCAACCTAAGAGAAGTTCATTGCAATTCAAAAGACCCTGATGTGTAACATTACATATCTCCTGAAAATTCCCAAATATTGCCTCTGCAACCATTTTTCTCTTCTTTTTTGCAAAAAAATCGGCATACTGGTAAAATTTGAAATACTCTTCAGCATCAGAATCAACTAAAACATGCAGGTTTCCGAATTTTGTTTCAATAACTTTTGATCTCTCTTTAAGACTTTCGCTCTTATCAAAATAAAGTCCCAACCCTTTTTCAGTTTCCCCTCGTAGTTCTGGCACAGATCCATGGATAATAAAGGCGTATTCTGGTAAGTCTAACTCCAATGACTCATTTACAACCTTAAAGAGGTCGATAAAATGATTCCCCTTACAAAAGTCCCAATCAATTTTAATATCATTGACATAAAAATCCTTTTTTACACTGTGAATCTGCTCGATTAATTCTTTGGGTTCTGTAACTTCATCTAATCCTCCCACCAGCATACCACAAGCATTAGGTTTAGTATCTAAAATAATCAATTTATCCGTTCCAGAACCCCAAACAAGTTTACCTCCATAACCAAATCCTGCTTTCCACCGAGTTAGATTTCTCGTAATCGTTTCGTCAGGGGTTGAAACGAATGTTGCATTCGGGTCCAATCCAAATTTTTCTTGCACCATGTGAATCGTTGCCAAGCCATATTTCATGTTTTCACGGCATAAATAAGACGCACCATCACCTAACCCTGTCGAAAAGAAATGCCTAGCTGCCCTTTTCAGTAATTCTGTTTTTCCGATTTCCATTTCTTTAATCCTCCAAAAATCACAGAGTGCACTAATGGTAAAATTTGAGCCTTACTAACTTGCCTGATTCCCTTCAAAACTATGGGCTGATTCATTTCATGCAGTTTCAAAACTTTGAGTGCTTTGTCAAATTTCCAGAAAGTTTTATCTGTTTGCCTACAGCCAACAGTCCTTAAACAAGTAGGAAGGTAGGCGCCTATTACTATATTTTTTGAACCCTTGTACACTACGTAGTAGACCATGCAATTCCAACAATAAATTGCTGGATATCTCACCATTAGATAAAGTTTGCTACGTTACCCCTCACATGAACTGCTAGATACAATGTTAAAAACCATTAGTGACTATTCGGATTTTGTATGTTCTTCACGGTCCTCTGCAAGCGATTCATATTATAAAAAGGAACAAATACATTGAAATGAACTATCCAGTATATTTCACAAGCAATTCTTTTCATACTAAATTTTAGTTCTTTTTTGTCGTACGGATAAATAAATCGGTCTTTTTTAAGCAAAAGCATCGAATTGTGTCCTTTTGGTTAAAAAATATTCACTTTTCCTTGTTTTCTCGAAAAAATTCGTTTTCTGGTTCTTTTTTTCCGATACGCAATTACTATTTGAATACTGCAAAGCTACAGTCTCTCTGGATGGATGAGAGTTATGTTCGTAGAGCGAAAGCAAAGTGGTAGGCGACCTCAACCTCATGTAAAACTCAATGAGGAGGTGACAAGAATGCCCAAGAAAAAGGAGAAGAAACCGCAATAGGAAAAGTGATAGACTAACTGAGGCATGGATTGTTGCTGCATAATGCCCATTTTTTATTTTAAATCTTCACTTAAAAGAGGTGAGTGAAAAATGGCTAGGTGCCCTAACTGTGGAAAAGAAATACAAACACCGAGCAAGGAGTGGGACTTAGGTAGAATTCATATTAAGCAGTACGAGTGCTGCGGAAAAAATTCCGGGAATACGAAAAGAAAGTTTAGGACTGACATACTAGTCGCTTGCTGCACAATTCCCCCATTTTTCTATTTCTGTTGCTTTCATCTGAACCAAAAATTCACAAGTTCAACTTCAACTCGGTTTGAAACTTAAGGGCATGGCAACGCTACCCAATTCCCATTTCTTTTTTATGGAGTTCAATGAAAGTTCAAGGTCGAACCACCAAAAAATTTGGGGGCTTGTGGAAAACACGTTCATTTTTTATTCTTGACATATAAAGGGTAGCCTTCCTCTCTTATCGAATTAGAAACGCAATTTCCTTAACAAGAGTCTCTGGAATGAGAGCCCTTCCCTTCCGCTTGTTTAGTTTTACAAAGCTGAGCTTGCTTAACACTTGTAAATCTTGGTACACGTTTTTCACATTTCGCCTTACCTTTTTAGCCAAATCATTTATTGATTCAACACGTGTAATGGCAAGCTGATACAGCAACTGTATTCTCTTAGATGTTAACAAAGCAGCTTGCTCAGGTTTAAGGTCTTTAATCTCCTCAACAGCATAGTCGAGCTGTCCATCTTCAATATAGCCTTTATAGCTGTCCACAAGTTCAGCCCACTCAAAATAGATTCTCGTAAACCTAGCAACAAACTTCTTCTCAAGGAAAAGCTCCTCAAACTTTTCAAAGCTCATGCCAAATTCTTTTTCGAACTTGCGGATTTTCTTCATAACCTCTTCAGGTGTTAAATCTCGAACAATTCTAAGAAGCATAAAGTTTCACAGTAAAAAGTGCTTTTAACTTACTTAAAATTCTTAGCAATGAAAAATGTTTAAAGCAGTTGACAATAACTTAAATTCTACTCAAACGCCACATGGTGCAATGAATGCACGTTACAAAAATTGACGAACACATTCATCTAATCGACCTTGAACTCGCTGGAATTGAGAATTCCATAGCTAGCTACGTTTTGAAGGGAAAGAATACGGCGATAGTTGAAACGGGTCCCGCATCAACGACGCAGAATCTGCTTTCCAGCTTAAGGGAGCTAAATGTTAAACCGGAGGAAGTTGCTTATGTTGCTGTTTCACACATTCATCTAGACCATGGCGGAGCTGCTGGAACACTGCTGAAGCATCTGCCGAAAGCCAATCTTATCGTCCACCGGAGAGGAGCACCCCATGCAGCGAATCCGGAAAAACTTTGGACTCAAGCAAGGGAAGCTCTTGGAAGCATAGCGGAGATGTATGGTAAACCTGAACCCGTTCCGGAAGAAAGAATTATTGCGGCAACTGATGGTATGGTCTTTGACGTTGGAAACGATGTTAAGTTAAAGGTTGTGGAAACTCTTGGGCATGCTTCGCATCACTTGAGCTATTACGAAACATTAAGCCAAGGGATTTTTACAGGAGATGCTGCGGGCATTTACCTGAATGAATTTGATGTGATTGTACCAACAACGCCGTCACCCTTCCGTTTAGACATTGCTTTAGCATCTCTGGAAAAGCTAATCAACCTAAAACCTAGATTCTTGTGTTACAGCCACTTTGGCAAAGCGCAAGATGCTATAGAAAAACTTCAAGCTTATGTAAAGCAGCTTAAACTTTGGGCAGAGATTGCAAAGCAGGGGATAGAAAAAGGTGAGAACTTTGAGGCAATAAGTCGGAGGATATTAGAAAGCGATATAGCTGTCCAAAAAGCTGTAGAACACATTAAAAACCATCCGATTCTTAGCAAAACCGTTCTGAATCAAAGCGTAGAAGGCGTCATGAAATATGTGGAAAAATTTGGAAACGTTTCAGAGTGATTTCTCTAAGTAACAGCTCGTTTTATTTTGGTGTAGACGCCAAAATCGTTTATATTTTAAAATGACTTTTTTATTTGATAGGTGAAAAAATGAGCGATAAGGTTCCACTTGAAAAGATAGATGATTACACTTGGCGTATTCCAAAATATAAGCAGGGCATGCGGGTTCCAGGCAGGGTTTTTGCAGACAAAACCTTGTTGGAAAAGATGCAGACGGACAGAACCCTTGGACAGTGCGTAAACGTAGCTCATTTACCAGGCATCTACAAATACGCTATAACGTTGCCTGACGGCCATGAAGGTTATGGTTTTCCAATAGGCGGTGTAGCAGCAACAGACTATGATGAAGGCGTAATCAGTCCAGGCGGAGTCGGCTATGACATAAACTGTGGAGTTCGCCTAATAACAACAAACCTCTCAGAACAAGACATCAAACCAAAGCTTGCAGAGTTGACAAACGCCATTTTCAATAATGTCCCATGCGGACTTGGAAGCCGACGAAAAGACTTCAGCGTTACAACGCATGACTTGGACAGATTACTCATGGATGGCGTCCAATGGGCTATTGACCAAGGATTAGGTTGGTCCGAAGACGCTGAACACCATGAAGAACAAGGATGCATGAAGAATGCAAATCCAGACAAGGTTTCAACAACAGCGAAAAACAGGGGACTGCGGCAAGTCGGTACTCTGGGTTCGGGAAACCATTTTCTTGAAATCCAGAAAGTGGACGAAATTTATGATGCTAAAGTAGCCAAAACCTTTGGAATTGGACATGAAGGACAAGTAACTGGTATGATCCATTGTGGTTCAAGGGGTTTCGGCCATCAAGTATGTTCGGACTATTTGAGGGTCATGGAAAGGGCTGTTCACAAATACAAGATTGTGTTGCCGGATAGAGAACTTGCGTGTGCACCTGGAAACAGCAAAGAAGCTGAAGATTATTATCAAGCAATGGCGTGTGCTGTTAACTATGCGTTTGTAAACCGCCAAGCAATAATGCATTGGGTTAGGCAAAGCTTTCACCAAGTCTTCAAAGTAGACCCAGAGAAGTTTGGGCTAAATCTTGTGTATGATGTTGCCCATAACATTGCGAAGATAGAAGATCACAAAGTCGATGGAGAGCAGCAGAGAAAAGTTTGGGTTCACAGAAAAGGCGCAACGCGTGCCTTTCCACCGGAACATCCAGATGTTCCCGCGGATTATAGGGCTGTGGGGCAGCCAGTGCTTATACCTGGAAGCATGGGGACCAGTTCGTGGCTTCTTGTGGGCACGGAGAAAGCAATGCAATTAAGTTTCGGGTCTACTGCTCATGGAGCGGGAAGGATGATGAGTCGAAGTGCTGCCAAACGAAGATTTTGGGGTGGAGATGTAAAAAAGGCTTTGGAGCAACGCGGAATTCACATTAGAGCTGCAAGTGCGGTTGTCTTAGCTGAGGAGGCAGACCCAGTCTACAAGAACGTGGATATAGTTGTAGATGTAAGTGATAAACTGGGAATAGCGACGAAAGTTGCCAGACTTGTGCCTTTGGCGGTTGTAAAAGGCTGAATTCAATCTGTTGAGCCTTTCATTTTTTCTTCCTTTTTCTTGTAAGTCTCAATTCTTCTGTGGTTTGTGCCTTTTGTAACTCCTTTATGTACCATGCCCTCTGTCTTGCATAGTGTATGCTTAAGGCTATTCCTAAGAAAATCAATACAAGTCCCACGGTTGTCAGGGATAAGCCTAAAAGGCTGTACGGGTGTGGTGTTAAGTGATAGGGGATTATTAGGAACCATTCTGGGTTCTCAACGGTTGTTACGGTTTCGAGTAAACCTCCTACAAAGAATATGGAACCTATCGCAACTAGGAAATATCCAACTGTTTCGTTGTGTCTTGACTCTTCCGCTTTTTCATGTAGGTAATCGCTGAAAAGCATCGAGTTCACGACTTGACACAGAAAAGGTTGTGTATAAGTTTTATCGCAGATTTCGAATATCGATTTGATTTTTAAAGGTTAAAGCCACATTTATATCAAAGGCTCAGTAATAATTTGGTGAATTGACTTGCATTTGCTAGTGGTTTAGATGCCCCTCAAAGATGAATGCGGGATATGTGGTAGAGTTTTTCCATATAGTTATCTTAGACGATGTCAGAGATGTGGACGCTTGTTCTGCAGAGACTGCATGGTGCCAGACATTTCAACAGGCGACCCTACAAAAATGCTTTGTCTAAATTGTGCAAGACAAATTGTTTCACCACGTTCCATTAGCAAATATGATCCGCTTAAACGCTACTTGAACTTTAGAGCTGCCTTCACAAGTGTCGTCAAGCTTTCTTTTGTTAAGATAGATGGGATAATAGGCGACAACTTACCCATGAGCGCTTTTCGCAACGAAAAATGGTGGAGCAACTCGTCGAGTAGTGTACATGCCAAGGCTTGGTTGAATGCTGGATGGAGAATGAAAGAGGTGAACTTGGAAGAAGGCTATGTTGTCTTTCGAAAAATAAAGAGTGCGCAAACTGGAAGCCGTAGAAAGAAAAGGTCAAGGGAGAAGGTTAAAAAGCCCTTTACGCCAGCACCTTATCGTGTTCCAAGAAGTAGAAAAATCTCAAAAACTAAAGCAGCCAAGCTTTATGCAAGAATTAAAAACTTAGAGAGGAAAGGGGCATCCATGACTAAATATCGAGGCAGTTTTAAGCCGAAGCCAGCGCATGAGAAAAGGCTGTATAAACCAGAGGAAAAACCAGAATAGTACGAATATGATGTATAGTTTAAAAGAAATTTTATCTAGCCCTGATTGAAATAGAGAATAACTGTGATAGTGAAAGGGCGGTCGCCGTCTAGTCTGGTTTAAGGCACAAATACATAAACATGCGACTCCAAGTTCGAATCACAACCTTCGTTGTACTGCTTTCAACTTGTTCGTTTTCGTCTGGGTCAATCTATGTGTGAAAGTTTGATGAATAGATTAAGGTAATCCTTTAGATGCCTTGTTATCAGGAAATTTCTTAAAATATGCTCTCTGCCTTTTTTCCCCATTTCTTTAGCTTTTTTCGGATGCTTTAACAGGTACAATGTCTTTTCTGCAGCCTCCTTTATGGTGTTTACAAGAAAACCTGTTACACCATCAATAATTTGAAGCGGTATTCCCCCTACGTTTCCCCCAATTACGGGAATACCCTTCCATGCAGCCTCTGTAACACTGAGACCAAAGCCCTCCCGTATCGACTTCTGTAAAACTACGTCGGAGGCTCTCTGAAAAGTATTAACCTCCAGATCTTTGACGCCGACAATGTCTGTTAGGAGGTGAATGTCATAATCCTCTCCTGCATGTCGCGCAGTTTTCTCGTAGTAGATCCATCCTTCCGGGTCGTCATGAGCCATGCTTGCAATTAACAAAAGCTGAACTTTCGGAACCCTTTTTTTGACCATTCGATAAACATCAATCACCCCCATCGGGTCTTTCCAAGGGTCAAATCGGGCAACCTGCGTCATAATTGGGCTGTCGGGTCTTACATCATATTTCTCCAAGGTTGATAGAACTCTGTTTTCTGAAAGAGTTTTATTCTTGTCGCCTAAGGGATCTATTGAAGGAGGAATGATAGTAGGGTTCTTGATTCTCATAGATTTCTTTACATATTGTTTCATTGTGAAGATAGAGGCATCATAAAATCCGATAAAGGGGGCCAAAAAATCCATGAACTCTTGGTTGGGCTCCGACAGGTCGATGTGACAGCGCCAAACACGTTTTCCAATCTTTTTGCGATAATATTCCATTATTGCGAGGGGCTGAGAGTCATGTATCACAACATAGTCATAGTCTAGGTCAAGCATTTCGGCGTTCATTTCATTGAATTTCAAGTAGACGTTTCTCATCTCTTTTGTTAAGGACGTTTTCATCCCTTGAAGTGCATTATGAATAGCCTTTGTGACGATGAAAAATTCTTCTGCACCTTTTATGACTTTCCAGTCAGCTTTTAACCCGACATCTCGCATTAGGGGAACGAGTCTGTGAAGAATTTCTGCTACGCCACCACCAAAGGATGTAGCGTTTACGTGACAGACGCTCGCGTTGGATATTTTCTCTGCTAGTGTTTTTATTTTCTCTACTTCATTACTTCCGATAATACTGGCGTAATTGTTGAGGGACAGTGAATTCATAATTTCTTTTCCTTTTAGCTTAAACTACAAGTTTGTCGCTTAGAATATCAGTTCTTCTGTTTTACTGTCAAATACATGAATCTTGTCTTTTCTGAATCGAGTCCAGATTTTTTCACCAATGTTCACGTCCAATGATGGGTCTGTTTTCACTTTGACTATGTTTTCTCCAATATTTAGGTTTACAAGCAATTCAGATCCAAGCGGTTCAACTACGTAAACTTCGCAAAGGTAAGATTCAACTTGTTTGGGCACTTTCTTTTTTTGGATGATTATATCTTCAGGTCTTATACCGAAGATAACTTTGGAGCTTGTTGCTTTTTCTTTGATCAATTCGGCAGCTTTGGGTGGAATTTCGGTTGAGAACGGCCCTAAGTCAATATATGATTTTCCATTCTTTTCTGTCAAAGTTCCATCAAGAAAGTTCATAGGGGGGCTTCCTATGAAGCCGGCGATGAACCTAGTGCGTGGGCAATGATATATTCCCTGAGGGGTGGCTAATTGCTCAATTTTTCCATATCTCATTACAGCGATTCGTTTCGCCATGGTCATTGCTTCAACTTGGTCGTGAGTAACGTAGATGACGGTTGCCTTGATGTCTCTGAACAAACGTTTCAGTTCACTTCTCATTCTTAACCTAAGTAATGCATCAAGGTTGCTAAGGGGTTCATCTAAGAGGAAGGCGTCAGGTTGCCTGACAACCGCTCTTCCAACGGCTACTCTTTGTTGTTGGCCTCCGCTTAGTTGCCTTGGTTTCCTGTTCTCTAATTCTTCGATGCGTAGCAGATCAAGCGCCCATTTGACTTTAATAGCGATCTCTGTTTGGGGAAGCTTTGCTACTTTTAAGGGAAAAGCAATGTTGTCGAACACCGTCATATGTGGGTAAAGGGCATAGTTTTGAAAAACCATGGCTATGTTTCTTTTGCCTGGGGGTAACTCGTTGACTAGTCTGTCACCAATGTAAATCTCTCCTGTATCAGGCGTTTCAAGCCCGGCGATAATCCTGAGAGTTGTTGTTTTTCCGCAGCCGCTGGGACCTAAGAGAGTGAAAAACTCGGCGTCTTTGATGTGTAGATTCACGTCTTCGTTGGCTACTACAGAACCGAATTTCTTGTTTACATTTACCAGCCGTACGTCTGCCATGTTTTTCCCAGCGTGTTACCCATTAGTTATGGGAGCTTTTTCAATATTTAAACGCTCCCGCTAAGTATTCTGGTTTGAGGAATCTTTGCAGTATGTATGTGAAGATGAGGACAGGTATCAACTGTATGAAGGCTATAGCGCTTCCTTGTGCCATAGTCGCTCCTCTCAAATATCTCCATGTCATAACGGATAGTGGTTGGTTCGCTGAGGTTATGAGCAGCGGAAGCGTGAGTTCTCCCCATGCGAATAGAAAGGAGAATATTGCGGCTGCTGCCATTCCGGGGGCCGCGGGTGGCAGTGTCACCCTTATGAATGCGCCGAACCTTGAATAACCGTCAACCATGGCTGCCTCTTCTAGTTCAGGGGGTATCGCTTCAAACTGGCTTTTCATCACTATTAAAGAGTAGGGCAAAGAGAATAAGGTGAAACCTATGGCTAGTCCCCAAATTGTGTCGTGGAGCATAAGCCTAACCAGAATGACTGCTAGAGGTATTCCGACCGTAATTGAAGGAAACATGCGAGATATAACAGCGAAAGTCAGGATGAAGCCCGTTGCTCTGAACCTTGTCTTTGTTTTACCTCCAACTCTCACAAGAGCCCACGCGGCGGGAGTAGCCAGCAACAAAGAGATACCAACAGACAAGAGGGTTGAAACGATGGTTAGCATTAGGCTTGAAAGCAGTTTTGACTCTGTGAGCAAGGAATATACCCATTCTGTTGTGAATGTTTTAGGAATTGGTGACCATGGCCAAGCTGGTCTTCCTGTAATTTCTGGATCTTCTACAAAAGCGTTCTTAGCTACCACGTAAAGGGGAAAAACTATGATGAAGGCTATACCGATCACCAACAACGCGAAAGCGCCTGATCTAAGGAAAGATCGCGATTTCAAATGGATCACCTTGATGTATATCTTACAAATGCGTAAGAGAATATTACGATAAACAAAGCCAGTATATCTGCACTAACTGCTGCCCTTGTCAATCCTACAAGGCTCATTTGAAGTCGTTCATAGTATATGCTGTACGCATAGCCTGTCATCGTAGGTATGGAAGGGCTAAGTGTATATGGTGTAGCGAAGATTTTGAAGGCGTCTATCCCTCTCAACAAAATCGTTGCTACTATTGCAGGTTTAAGCAAGGGGAGTGTGATGTGTCGAAACTTCATCCAAGTGGTAGCTCTGTCTATGGAGGCAGACTCGTAAACCTGAGCCGGTATACTTTGAATACCCGCGAGTATTAGTAGGGCGCAGATTGGTGTGGTCCTCCAGATTTCAACGAGCACAATGATGATAAAGTTAAAGGGCGAGTGTACGAGCCAAAGATTCTCATGAGGTAATCCGAAGTAGAATAACATGCTGTTGATGACTCCCTTCTCTCTGAACATTGTGTTCATACTGACCAAGAAAACTACTTCCGGTATGGTTATAGGTAAAATCATAACGGCTCTCAATAGCCCTCTTCCGATGAACCGTCTTGACAGAATAAGAGCCATAAAGATGCCCACCAGAAGTTCGAGGGGTACTGTTACCGCAACTAGGAGCAGATTGTACTCGATTGATTTGAAGAATTCTGGATCTGCAAAGTTCTGTTCATAAGCAAGTGTGTTGGGAAACGCCCCTCCCTCAGGGTGGGAAAAACTGTAAGACACGCTCAATATCGCTGGATAAACCATAAAAACTACAATAAAAACTACTGGTATCGCTATCAGCACCCAGTACATTATCTGCTCGCGCTTCAACTTGGTAGTCTCCTGACAAAAAAGAGGGTGAGGATTGTGTTTAGCTGCCAGATATTGTTTCCCAATCTGCTTGAGCTGCATCTAAGGTAGTCTGAACGTCTTTTTGGTCGAAGACGATGTCCCAGAAGACGTCTTGCCACAGTGAGGTTAGTTGGGCGTACTCATCTATTGCTGGTCTTGGAAGTATGTATTTGGCGCTTTCTCCGTATGGGCTGAGGAGATCATATTTGTCTGGGTCCTTGCTCTGGAGTTCGGTCCAAGCGTCTTCTCTAATGGGTAACCAGCCTATGTGTTGCAGTTGCAGGTATTGACCTCTTTTGGAGGCAATGAACTGTATGAACTTCCAAGCGTCATCTTTATGTCGTGAAACTTTTGATATGGCCAAGTATCCTCCGCCTACTGTGGTTCCTCTGCCAACTGTACCATTGGGTGTGGGAAATATTTTGATTACATCTGACATTTCCGCTGTCTCAATCATATCAGCCT
>Ga0209636_10006326_pt1 | contig 12089 bp, 13 predicted proteins | sample DeeMarSWOR152_54_FD_187464 | JGI IMG/M metagenome (GOLD analysis project Ga0209636, IMG submission 187464) | Marine sediment microbial communities from White Oak River estuary, North Carolina - WOR-1-52-54 (SPAdes) (version 2) | ecosystem: Environmental > Aquatic > Marine > Intertidal zone >...
CTGTTCCATAACCCTTGCCCCAATATTCTTTATTGCCAATTACGATTCCCAATTCCGCATTTCTATTCTTCCAATCAATTTTGTGTAAACTAATCTGACCTATATAAACCCTCTCTTTTGTTTCCATAACCAGGTTCTTCTCTGTATCATTATGACTCATCGCTCTTTCTAAAAACTTTTCCTCTTCTGCCCGAGAAACCGGGTAAAGAAAGGCAGCTAAATATTTAGTAACTTCTTGGTCATTTACCCATTTCATTATCTCTTCTATATCTTTCTTTTCCACAGCTCTTAAATTCACCAATTCCCCTTTAATCATATTCTCCCCTCTCTCCAAAAGGTAACATTTTGTGCCAGGCACAAAATGTTACCTTTTTAAAAATTAAAAATTATTTTCTATTATAGCAGGAATTTCTAATCTTTTGTAGAAATTATATAAATATATAAAGGAGGTATTTTAATGGTTAATAAGTTAAGGGTAGCCTGTCTTCAAATAAAGGCAAGAGAATATAAAGATAGAGCTGAAAATAAAGAAAATATCTTAAAGATGATTGATAAGGCAGCAGAAGAATATCCTCAGTTGATGGTCTTGCCAGAATGTGCTTATCCTGCTTATTATCTTTCCCCTCTTATGGTTAAACATCCTGAAGAATTTTATCAGTCCACTTTAGAAATGATTGCTGAAATTAAAGAAAGGGCAAAAAAATATAAATGTTATATAGCAGTGGGAATAGTAGAAAATGATCTAACTAAAAAGATACTCTATAATTCTGCATTACTTATAAACCCGGAAGGTAAAGAAATTGGTCGTTTCCGAAAATCCTACCTCTGGCACTTTGATTCTCATTGGTTCTCAACTGATGGCCAATATCCAGTATTTGAAACAGAATTTGGAAAAATAGGTATGTTTATCTGTGCTGACGGAAGACTTCCTGAAATAGTCCGATGTTTGAGCTTACAAGGAGCTGATATCTTAATTGACCTTACCAATTGGGTTACAGCAGGTTTCAAAGAAGAAAGCCTTAGCAATCCTCAAGTAGAATATATGATTCCCACTCGCGCCTTAGAAAATCGAACCTGGATAATTGCCGCTAACAAAGTAGGGATGGAAGCAAAGACTATCCTCTATTGTGGTAAAAGCGCCATTTTTATGCCCGATGGTAAAATCGCTAAAATAGCTTCCTCCCATCAAGAAGAGATACTCTTCTATGAAATCTTGCCTGAGAAAGCCAAGGGTAAAATAATTGATAATCAAATAAATGTTTTTGATGACCGAAGACCAGAGCTATATTCAGAATTAGTTCAGCCCACTAATCTTCTACCTATCTATTCTATTATAAAAGAAAAGGATGATTCTCAAACTCTAACCCCACTAACTGCAGTAGTGCAAATAGAAGTTAAAGATGATTTTAAAAAATATCTTCAAAAGATAGAATTTTTTATAAAAAATTTATTGGAACAAGAAGCTAATATTATCATCTTTCCAGAAAATAACTTTGTCTTCCCTGAAAGAGGCGAAGAAATTATTGATAAGGTTAAGCAAATTACTAAAAATAGCCAAGTCATTTGTGCGATTACTATAATTGAAAAATCCACCCCATCATATTATAAGACAACTTTTTTAATAGAATCAGGTAAGATCCTGGGAAAATATAGAAAGACTCATTTAGAAAAAGGAGAAAAAAACCTTCTTGCTCCCGGTGATTTAGGATTGTTAGTATTTAAAACTTCCTTTGGTTATATAGGAACGATGATTGGTTATGAAGGAATCTTCCCGGAAATATCTCGCATTCTCACCCTAAAAGGAGCAGATATAATCATCTGGCCCAGCAAATTTATGGAAGATAGACAGATAAATATCTGCCGAAGTAGAAGTGCTGAAAATAAAGTCTTTATTGCTTGCTCTAATTCTATTTCCAATAAGAGCAGTGGTTATAGCTTAATAACTTCTCCCTCGGGACAAATATTGACTTCCTGCCTGGGCAAAACTGAACAAGCTAGTCTATCTTCGCTTTGTCTTCAACTTTCTCGAAATAAAAATATTGTGCCTCATACCAATACTATTTTAGATAGAAAGCCTAAAACTTATAAAATTTTAATACAATAAATAAAATCTATTCTACTAATCTTAATCAACTCAGGGAGTTAAATTTTGAAAACAGAACTAATAATTAATTTAACGGCCGGTGGTGGAAAACCTCGCACTCATCTAAAAACAATTTTTAAATATTTTGAAGAAAATGAATTTGATTTTAAAGTCAGTTATACTTCACATCAGGGTGAAGCGGAAGAACTTGCCCAAAAAGCAGCCGATAAAGGAATAGACCTGATCGTATCAGTTGGTGGAGATGGAACAGTTAATGAAATAGTGAATGGAATTATGCGATCAAAAAATAACCCTTCCTTAGGAATAATCCCTTTAGGATGGGCTAATGATTTTATAAAAAGTGTAAATATCCCATATGATTTAAACCAAGCCTGCAAAATTTTAGTCCAGGGTAAGACCAAAGAAATAGATGTAGGAGTAATCAATAAAAAAATATATTTTGCTAATATCTGTGGAGTAGGATTCGATGCAGAAGTAGCCCAATATGCCAATCAAATGAAAAATAGACACCCTAACTGGCGCATCCTCAGTGCCTTTCTTTATGTTTTTGCTACCATAAAGAAACTTCTTTCTCCTTTCCGCTATCATGAAGTAACCATAAAGATTGATCAGCAAGAAATCCAGGCTAAAATTCTATTTATAGCTGCTAGCAATGGAAAAATTTACGGTGGAAGATTTAAAATTACCCCAGAAGCTATATTAGATGATGGCTTATTAGAAATTTGTCTGGTCGAAGAGATGGGAAGATTTAAGTATCTTAGTATTATCCCTAAAGTCTTTAAAGGTGTCCATGGAGGAATAAAGGGAGTAAGTTTTTATAAAGCTAAAGAAATAATAATTCAATCTCCAGAACCTATTCTTGCTCAAGTAAGTGGTGAAGTAATTGAAAACCAGAAGAAGTTTACCATAACTCTGCAACCTAAAAGCTTAAAATTAATCGTTCCTTAAGTTAGTTAAATTAATTAGACTGTTTCTGCAAATCATCTACATTTTCTCTATTTCTCTTTAAATAATTAAATTATTAGCATTTGACATTTATATGATAATATGTTAATGTTCTCATACATAATTTTAGATAAAAATATTTTTTAAAATTCATCCTGGACTCTTTAAAAGTAATGAATTGATTGCACCCTTTATTAAGCATACTTTAGATTTTCGGGAAATTAAAATCCTATAAAAATATTATAAACTAGGTATGGATTGTGTTAAAATAAATAGGTATGGATAATGAAAATTTTCAAATTTTGTAATGACTTACCCTCAGACAATTAAAAAATTATTAAGAGGAAATTATCGTGAACCATTTCAAAAATAAGAAAAAATATTATCTAATTGTAATTTTAATAATATTTATCTTATTTAGTTATGCCATTAATAGTGGTGCAAATAATAAAGATTTAGAACTGTCTAAATCTATCTCTCGAGTAGTATTAATAGAATTATTTGTACAGACAACTTGTACTACTTGTCCACAAGCTGAATTTTGTCTGGAAGAATTAACCTGGGAATATGGACCAGAAAAAATAATTCTTTTAGAAGAACATCTCTGGGGTGATGGTTATGATATTCCTGAAACCAATGCCCGATATGATTGGTATGTGGGAGAAGGAGCTAAAGGTACCCCTGATGTATTTATCAATGGCCTAACTAATAGAATACAAGGACTGGCTTGTGAATGCGGAGATATTGATGAAAATTACTTATACTATAAAAAAATAATCGATTCTGAACTTGCTCGACCTTCCTACCTTGAGCTATCAGCATCTAAAATGTTAGATGATTCTTCTATAGTTATTGAAGGAAAAGTAAAAAATGTAAGCAATATCACCCTAAAAAATCTAGTTGTTTGTGGAATGGTTTATAAAGATTGTGATGAGTTAGGGTTATGTTACTGGGTACAGGATATATTACCTTCTAAAGATATTCCTGAGCTTTTACCAGGAGACATCTATATTTATAATACTACTTCCAAGCCCTTCCCTCAAGAGGAAAGTAACGAAGTGCCAATTCACATAGTAGTTTTTGTACAGGATGTTGAAAACCCTAACAAGGAAATCTTACAAGCCTTATATGTGCAATAACAATTTAAATCTTAGTTATAATAGAAATATCAAAAGAGGAATAAAATTAATGTGGCAAAAGTTAAATAAAATGTTCAGGGAAATAAGCTCAAGGAAATATATTCGTTTTTTAAGTAGTAACATTGTAGCAATATTTTTATTTATTTTTCTGAATATCTTTTTTTTATTACCTGAAGTTTCAGCAGTGTCAGGCCCTTCTATTCATTTTCAAGAAGAATATTGGGATTTCGGAGATATTGCCCCTGATAATTTCCCTACCCATATCTTTGAATTTGAAAATAAGGGTAACGAGACATTAATTATAAAAAATATTGAAGTTGATTGTGAATCCTGTGCTGATGCCTTACCTTCAGCAAAAAATATTAAGCCAGGAGAAACTGGTGAAATAAAGGTTACCATAAATTCATTGGATATGGAAGGCCGTTTTTCTAAACGAGTCTATATTTTTACTAATGACCCCGCTCATTCCCGAGTAATACTAAATCTTTCTGGCTTCATTAAAGAGAAAGAGATTAGTTTTCCAATCTATTTGGCTTATTTTTATGAACCGGGGTGTCATGACTGCGATAAGGCAAAGGATATATGGACTAGTATTAATCAGAAATACCCTAATCTGGTGATTAAAAGTTTCGACATCTCTTTAGCTGAGGATGTTGAATTAGCAGAAGCCCTGGGAGAATTATATAACATGCCAGAGGAAGAGAGACTTTTGGTCCCGGTTATTTTTATAGGAGATGTTTATCTCTTCCGAGATGCAATCACCTATGCGAACTTGGAAGAATTAATCCAACAGAATTCAAATAAAGAAAATATCCCCCCCTGGGAGATGGTCAAGGAAGAAGAAACAGAAATCAAAGAAAGACTTATCACCCGTTTCCAATCTTTTGGTCTTGCTGCAGTAGCAGTAAGTGGGCTAATTGATGGCATTAACCCCTGTGCTTTTGCCACCATAATCTTCTTTATCTCCTACCTTGCTCTAATCAACCGTAAGGGGAAAGAGATACTGTGGGTAGGAGGGATGTTTGCCTTTGCTGTCTTTTTAACTTATTTTTTAATCGGTACTGGAGCCTTAAAAATAGTAACTACCTTATCCTTTTTACCTTTAGCAAGAAAGATATTTTCTATAGTTACTGCTGGAATTGCTCTGGTATTAGGTTTTATAAGTTTATCGGATTATATCCAGTTTAAGAGAAAGGGGACTACCAAAGATGCAAAATTGCAATTATCTCCTTTTCTAAAAAATATGATTCACTCTACCATTCGAAAGAATGTGAGACTGAGTAATTATATCCTTATGGCAGTAATAACTGGTTTTATCGTATCTCTGTTAGAGTTGGCCTGTACCGGTCAGATTTACCTTCCCACCCTGATGTTTATAAGTACTATACCCAATTTAAAGATTAATGCAATATTCTATCTACTGCTCTATAATCTAATGTTCATTGTTCCTTTGGTCCTGGTCTTTACTTTTACTTACTGGGGGACAAGCTCTGCTCAGTGGGCTGCTTTGACCCAGAGAAATTTTGGTAAAATTAAAATGGCTATGACTATGTTATTCTTTGGATTGGCTGCCTTATTGCTCTATACTGGAATTTCTTATTAAAATATTGATAATTTTAGAAAGTTTATCAGTCATATGCTTTCGGATTGGTAAATTAGTCAATGGGTGAATTCTTAAATTGGTTAATCATTAAATCGATAAGGAAGTGAAATTACTATGGCTTTTTTTGAAAATAAAAAAAGATATTGTTTAATTCTAATTCTAACGATTACTTTGTTAATTTTTCTCACTTCAATTAGTTATTCCTCAACTTTAAAAAAGGGTTTTCCTGCCCCCTCTTTTACTCTTAAAACTATAGATGGAGAAACTTTTAATTTAGAAGATTATAAAGAAAAGCAAAAACTTCTTATTCTTTATTTTTGCAATAATGAGAATGGAGATTCAGTCTGTGGGGTAGAAGAGCTGGCTAAGTATTTCGAAGAGCATATCACTAAAGAAAAATATCAGGTAATTATGATAAATACTCTTAAAGACCTAAAAGAAGAAGATATTACCCTGATTAAAGAGTTTTGGACTAATAAGAAAATTTCCTTCTACATCCTCTTAGACAGTCAGAATGAAGTAAGTAATCTCTATAATATTGAAGTTCTGCCCACTACCATCTTCCTGGATAAGAACTTAATCATTAAAAGAGTCTACCCAGGTCTAATCTCCAAACAGCAGAACCTGATGTTTCAATATATCAATTATCTTTTAGATTGCAAAGAGAAAGATAGCATAAAAAAAGAATATAAAGAAGATGAGGGATGTAATGGTGGCCCCTGCCCTCCACCACCAGGATATTAATAAGATTTGAGAAGAAATATAGATTCTTGCTGCCAGCTTTCGCAGAGCCTGCCCTCATGAAAATAGGGGTACATGTTTCGTAGGAATGACAAAAAGGAGAAAATTTATATGAAAAAATCATTATTTATATTATTGGTAATTGGATCAATTGTTTGTTTATTCATCGGTTGTCTTCCAACAACACCAACAGAAGGAGAATCAGAACCAGCTGATCGAGTAGTAATGGTAGAACTATATATGGCTTCAGGATGCCCTTCCTGTGAAGTGGTTAAGCCAATATTAGAACAATTAGTATTAGTAGAAGAATATAGTTATAGCCAGATGGTATTGGTAGAAGAAGCAGGTTGGGGCGAATATCATACCCAGGAAACTTCTGACCGATATAAATGGTATTTACCTGATAGTGCAGATAGAAGTGTACCTAATATTTTGTTTAATGGATTAAATGATAGAATTCATGGCTCTTCCAATTATTCGACTATAAAAAATAAAATTGACGCCGAATTAGCTAAAGGTGCGAAAATTGTTATTACCGCTTCCAGAGATAGCGATACAAATACAACAACTATTGCCGGAACTGCCGAAAATGCAAGTACTTCTGCCCTGAATAATTTAGTAATAAATGGGATGGTTTTTAAAGAACAACCAGCAGCAAACTTGAATTATTTAGTATTTGATATTTTTGAAGAACAGAAAGTTGAAATTGCTTCTCTTGCCCCTGAAGAGAGTATCGATTTTTCATTTACCCTGGAAGGTTTTGATTGGGTAACTGATAATGTGCATGGAGTAATCTTTGTGCAGGCACCATATAGCTCAACCAAAGAAATTTTACAGTCATTTTATGTAGAATAAACTATTTAACCAATTTTCCAGTTATCGAATCTAACCATTACCCTACCGATTGTAATTAAGCGATAGTATATCACATAATAACACAGGATAAGAATTTTAGTTGACTTTAATATGAATATATGTTAATATCATCATATAATAATCGAGGTGAAGGATTGTGGAAAAGTCTATTAAGATATTTCGAGCCTTATCTGATGAAAATAGATTACGTATTTATTTACTTTTAATGCAGACTGAATTATGCGTTTGTGAATTGGTTAATATTTTAGATATGGAACAATCAAGGATTTCTCATAGCTTACGTATTCTAAAGGAAGCTAAGTTAATTGATAATTACAGAATAGGCAAATGGAATATCTATTCAGCAAATCAAAAGTTAAAGGAAAACAAAATTATTCAGGGATTAGAAGATGAATTAAAATTATCTGTCCGAGACTTAAACAATTTAGCAAAGTGTAAAAAAGAAAATATACGAAAAAAATCAAGATGTAATTGATTCAATAATTTTTATTAAAATATTAGGGGTATGTAATTAATATGCTATTAGATGTACTAATTGGAGGATTACTTGCTTTACAAGAATATATTGCCTTACACGTAGTAACCTGTCTTATCCCTGCTTTTCTTCTTGCTGGAGGAATTATTACCTTCACTTCTCGCGAAACCATTCTTAAATATTTAGGAGCAAAAGCAAAAAATATTATTTCTTTTCCTTTGGCAGCAATCTCCTCTATATTTATCGCCGTATGTTCCTGTACTGTAATTCCAGTATCAGCTGGAATCTATCGTAAAGGTGGAGCTATTGCCCCTGCCTTTATCCTCCTGTGGGTTGCTCCTGCTTCTAATCTTCTGGCAGTAATTTATACTGGGAATATAATAGGTTATGATATGGCTATAGCGCGAATAATTAGTGCCTTTACTACTGCATTTGTTATGGGGATGGTAATGTACTTATCTTTCCGTAAGGAAGAATCAGAAAGAATAATAGAAGAAGGGGGAGATGATAAGAAGAATATTATAGCAGTAAAAGATATGATTTTACTTCTTTTAATTCTTTTTAGCCTGCTTTCTCCCAATTATCTCATCATAAACGGTCCTTATCTCCATAAAGTATATGTTTTTGTAATAGGTATATCTGTAACTTTTTTGTATGCTTTTATAATTAAAGAGAGAAATGAAGTCTCCAGTTGGTTTAAAGAGACCTGGTGGTTTGTAAAATTAATTTTTCCCCTCCTTTTAATGGGAGTCTTTATAGTGGGAATTATTGGAAAGATTCTGCCCCAAGAATGGATAGAACACTGGCTGGGAGGAAATTCTCTAAGTTCTTCTTTCCTAGCTACCCTAATTGGAGCAATAAGTTACTTTGCCACTATGACTGAAGCACCTTTTGTAGATACTTTAATGAAGTTAGGCATGGGAAAAGGTCCAGCTTTGGCGCTGCTTCTTTCTGGACCAGGAATGAGCCTTCCTAATATGTTAGCGATAATAAAGGTATTCGGTCTTAAGAAAGCTGGAGTTTATATTATAACGATGATTATTCTTGCAACTTTAAGCGGTTGGGTCTGGGGAAATTATATTTTTTAGAAAGTGGGGTAACTAAAAATGAAAATTGAAATTTTAGGAACCGGTTGTACAAAATGTAAAAAACTGACCGAATTAACAAAAGAAGTGATTAATGAACTTGGTATTTCAGCAGAAGTCGTTAAGATAACCGACATCAATAAGATTATTGATTATGGAGTAATGGTAACTCCTACACTAGTTATTAATGGTGAAGTAAAAGTGGCAGGAAAAATTCCAGCCAAAGAAGATATTAAAAAGTGGATTGAATAAAAAATCGAGAAGCTCCTGTTCTTACTAAAAAAATGTTAACCTTAGATGTCAAAAGGAAACTGGCTAAATGAAGAGAAGAAAATATATTTATATTATAATTTTTTTGGTACTCTTGGCTGTCGTTTTTAGTTTTAAAAAAATATCTAATAATTCTGAAGTTATATCAAATGTATCTACTTTAACTCAGGAAAAAACGGATGCAGTAAAAGTTACCTTTGTAGAACTTGGCTCGGTTGGATGTATCCCTTGCCAACAAATGCAACCAATCATGAAAGAAATTGAGGAAGAATATAAGGAACTGGTAAAAGTTGTTTTCCATGACGTTCGGACTGCTGAAGGGAGGCCTTATATAAAGGAATTTGGTATAAGAGCAATTCCAACCCAGGTTTTTCTTGATAAAAATGGAAATGAATATTTTAGACACTAAGGATTTTTTGCAAAAGATGAATTAGTTAAAGTACTGAAAATGCAGGGGGTTAAATAGTGATAAGAATTACATTTGAATGGCTATCCAATTCTATTCAACTAAACTCAATTATTGCTTTAGCTGCTTCTTTTATCTGGGGAATATTAAGTATATTATTAAGCCCCTGCCATTTAGCCAGTATCCCCCTAATTATTGCATTTATTGGTGAGCAAGGTAAGATGTCAACTAAAAGGGCTTTTTGGCTAGCAACGCTTTTTTCTTTGGGCATTTTGACAACTATTGCCACTATCGGTCTTATCACTGGACTTTTAGGACGTATGCTGGGTGATATTGGTTCTTATGGAAATTATATAGTAGCAGTAATTTTTTCATTATAGGTCTTCATCTTTTGGAAATCATTCAATTACCTTTTCTAGGAAGATCTAATCAACCAGCTTTTCAGAAAAAAGGACCACTGGCTGCTTTTGGATTAGGCCTTTTTTTTGGTATCGCCCTTGGTCCCTGTACTTTTGCTTACATGGCACCGATGTTGGGTATTGTATTTACAATATCAATAATACAATTTTTCTATGGAGCCGCACTTCTTTTTGCTTACGGTATTGGTCATTGTTCGATAATAGTTCTTGCTGGAACCTTTACAGAAGTTGTTCAAAAGTATCTAAATTGGAACGAAAAATCTAAAGGCACAGTATTGATTAAAAAAATATGTGGCGTTCTAATAATTTTAAGTGGAATATATTTAATTTGGAGTATTTGAAAGGAGATTAAATATGGTTAAAGAAAAAAAGGGGGGCTTAAGTGTTTTTGAGAAATATCTACCTATATGGGTCTTGCTATGTATTATTATTGGAATTATTTTTGGCAAGGTTACCCCCGGGGTAGCAAAATATCTTGATGGATTAGCAATTTATGTTGGCGAGGCACCAGTTGTTTCCATCCCAATTGCAATCTGTCTATTTTTTATGATGTATCCGATTATGGTAAAGATTGACTTTGGAGAAGTGGTAAAAGCAGGAAAATCTATTAAACCAGTTGGACTGACTTTATTTGCTAATTGGGCAATAAAACCTTTTACTATGTACGCTATATCTGTCTTTTTTTTAGGTGTTCTTTTTAAAAATTTTATTGGAATCGATGCTACCGATTTAGTTAAAATCCCCCTCGGAGCAGATTGGGCAGTGGGAACAATTCATGGAGCAGGAACTGTTGTGATAAACAATGGGATAAAAATGCTCGAAATTCCTTTGTGGAGAAGTTACCTTGCCGGAAATATTTTATTAGGCATTGCCCCCTGCACAGCAATGGTTCTAGTCTGGGGTTTCTTAGCAAAAGGTAATGCTGGACATACATTGGTTATGGTAGCAATAAATTCTCTAACTATGCTCTTTCTTTATGGACCACTTGGCGGATTTCTACTTGGTGTAGGAAGATTACCTGTTCCATGGCAAGCACTATTACTTTCTATAAGTATTTATGTTGCTCTACCTTTGGTGGCGGGTTATTTTTCCAGAAAATGGACAATAAAGGTAAAAGGCGAAAAATGGTTTAAAGAGAATTTTTTATATCTGCTTACGCCAGTATCAATTATTGCCCTTTTATTTACTTTAGTCTTACTTTTCTCCTTTAAAGGAGATGTTATTTTAACTAAACCTCTAACCATACTATGGATAGCTATTCCACTTTTTATTCAAACCAATCTTATTTTTTTCCTTACCTATGGATTAGCTAAACTATTAAAACTTAATTATGAAGATGCCGCTCCTTCTGCTATGATTGGTGCAAGTAATCATTTCGAGGTAGCTATAGCTACCTCTACCATGATCTTTGGCTTATCTTCTGGTGCTGCCTTAGCGACAGTAGTAGGAGTTTTAATTGAAGTCCCAGTAATGTTAATGCTTGTTTCGATTTGTAAAAGAACGAGCAATTTCTTTTAAAATCAAGTTACCTGCCTATACTCTTCTTACTTATCTGTTTCTCTTTGTGTCCTATGAGGTCAAATAGGGGGAAGACCTAGGCAGGTAATTTATTATATTTATCCTATTTTCTTCTTATCTTTCATTTTTTTTATTTGGTTTGCCATAGACATTCTTGGTAGCATCCTGCATTATTTTAATATCTTCTTCGGAAATTACTCTACACTTTCCTACATTTTTACTTAGTATATAGATATGAGCTGTTTTCTCTACCACATAACAGACCTTCATCACCTCTTTCATATCCCTACCCACACAGAGAGTACCATGATTAAGGAGAAAGACTGCTTTCCTTCCTCCCAAACTGATTACTGCATTTTTGGCTAATTCTTTTGAACCAGGTAGTCCATATTTTGCGCATATCACTTTTTCTCCCACTAATTGCACAAAATCTTCACTGATTCCCGGGAGGCTAACCCCGGTAATGGCTAATACACTTGAATAAATGGGGTGATAATGAATTACTGCC
>Ga0209636_10006327_pt1 | contig 12089 bp, 7 predicted proteins | sample DeeMarSWOR152_54_FD_187464 | JGI IMG/M metagenome (GOLD analysis project Ga0209636, IMG submission 187464) | Marine sediment microbial communities from White Oak River estuary, North Carolina - WOR-1-52-54 (SPAdes) (version 2) | ecosystem: Environmental > Aquatic > Marine > Intertidal zone >...
GATAGCTTAATACCCAGAATAACTTGTACCGGCTTCAATCCTATGAGTGCTCCAAATCCACAAATCAAGGCCAAATATGCTCCTACTTTACTCGCACGTCTCCAGTAAATACCAAAGACAAGCAGTGCGATGGCTCCCGTAAAATAGATGGCCCCGGAAATCGCCATATAATCCCACAAGTCCTGTCCTAAATCGTACCAGAGTCCCCAAACCAGAATAAAAATGCCGATGGCCACGATAAATATTCGTGTAAGTAACAAGCGTGCCTTTGATGACAAACCGTTTTTGAACCAGGGTGCCACCACATCCTGAGTCAGCACCGAGCTCCAGCATAACAGGTAGCTGTCGTGCGTGGACATAAACGCGGCCAACATACCCGCTGAAATAATACCGATAAGTCCGGCTGGAAGGATTTGGCTCAGGAATACAGGCATCGCCATCAGGGTCACCTGCGAGTCTGCAGGGCCGCTGTCAGGAATGAATATGCCTTTTAATGCCCTGTGCTGTGCGATGTAAACGAGGGCACAAATTCCAAAAAAGTACGGTATCAGAAATCGGATAAGAAATCCGACCGAAGCAAAGGTATAAAGCCGCTTAACTGTTCTCGTGCTGTCGGCCGAGCACGCGCGTATCACCGCCGTCTGCCAAATCGCGCAATTGACAAGCCCCAAAAAGAACATCCATATCACGTAGGAAGTGCCGAATTCTTCACTAATGAAAGGATTAAAACCAGCTTCTCCTTTTAATTGTGATACTGACTCTATAATGTTACCCCAGCCCAAATATCTGATGGCAAGAACACTCGTAGCCAGAAGGCTGAACGATAAAACCACAAACTGGATATAGTCGAGGACCACTACCGAGACCATTCCGCCAAGGGTGGTGTATAATAGGACCATCCCCAGCAGAACGCTCATTATTATTTTAAGCTCATATTCCGAGGTCATCCCCGTGACACCCATCACAAAGATAGAGCCTGCTTTAAGGAACATTCCCATATTGAGGATACCGGAAAAGGCCAGGATGGTTCCTCCCAGAATCCGCACACCGTGACCAAAGCGCCTCTCGTAAAATTCCGGGATTGTCATTACCTTCATTCTTCGCAGCGGTACTACTATGAATCCTGTTAGCCCAACTGTCAAAGCTACTACAGCGGACGCCAGTGCTATATGAAAGGCTGCAAACCCTCCGGTAAAGCCCTTTTGCGATGAATACATCACCGTAACCAGACCTAATTCGGTACCTATCATTGTCGCAACGCCAAGAAAAGTTTTTAGGCCACGTCCCGCAACCATGAAATCTGTAACATTACTGATGTAGCGCTTTATATAGACTCCAACAGCTACGATGATCAGCAGGTAACCGATGACGATACACCAGTCTAAAAAACTAACGTTGCTTTCAATTCCAATGGAATGCAAATCCATATTATCTCCCGCTTATTGGCAGCTACCATTTTCCTGAATTATAGCAGCCACTTATGCACCAGAAATGCCTTTTTGCAGAGTTCACGGTATTGGTTTTGTTCCTTTGAACCTTCGGGTCCGGCGGTTCCCTTGTTCCAAGCCGAGCACGCATCCTCAATGCGCCCAAGTTCTTCCAGTGCCTTTCCCCTCCAGTACTGGGCGCGTGCTTCTTTAGGTTTGTTCGAGCGGCCGACGCCTATGTTCTCCGGGTAGGTCAATGCCGCCTCAAAGTCTTCCAAAGCACCCTTGAAATCTTTTTTCTCAAAGCGTTTCTGGCCTCGCTCCATATGTGCCTTATGAAACAGGTCCCAGGTTATCGTCTGACCTTCCCAGTTCACAAAGTAGGGCGTTGATTCAAGCAAATCAATCGCATCGGTGTACATTTGCTCATCAACGTATGCCTGGGCGAGCATTATAATAATGTCCGCACGTCTCATTTTCTCAAAGGGTGTGGATTCGAGGACCTTAATCGCTTCACCGCGTTTGTTTGCGGCCAGCAGAATATCCGCCAAATCTCGATATAGTGTCTGGTCTTTCGGCCGGGCCTTAATCGCTTTGCGGTAATAGTCTTCGGCCTTCGTCAGGTCCTCCTCCGCTGCCCAGGCATAAAGACCGAGATTCCGAAATGCGATACTAAAAGATGAGTTCAGTTCGGCGGCTTTTCGCCAATGCCGAGCAGCTTCATCAACACGCCCGAAATTTCCGTAAAGATTGCCAAGATGCAGATGTGCGTACGCATCATCAGGATTCGCCTCAATTGCGTACTTAAACACTTCCAATGCTTCAGGCCGCGATGGAAAAACATAGTCCTTGTAAGTCCGCCCGGCCTGGCTGAGGTACGTTCTCGCACTTTTTTCTTTCCCCTGCTGTGATGCAAAATAGGCGAGGTAATACAGCGGCAGGGGGTTGCGTTCGGTTTCCGGGACCGCATCGATACAGGCCGCCGAAAGCAGCCTGGATGCCTCATTTACCAATCCGACCTCTGCAAAGGTCAGGCTCGTCTCTATCATCTCAAAATCATCTTCACCGACAAAAGCTCGTGCCTTCTGCACGAAGCGGGCCATTTCCCTGCGGTCTTGCATCGCGACCAGCGCCCCTGGGACTAAATCCGTGGGCTCTGCCGCAGCCCTCTCTCTGGCCTGTTTGTAGGCCGACATTTTGTCTCCTCCGGCATACAAGGCCAATAGCAGATGGTTCTTTGCCTTGGTGTCCCTCGGATTGAACCTTACCGCTTTCTTAAACACTTCTATAGCCTTCGCGTAATCTCCCAGACGCATATAAGCACGGCCGGCAAGGTCATATCCCAGAGATGCAGTACCAAAACATCCGGCTGCGTTGTATGCACACTTCAGTGTTTCCTTCTCATCTCTTAATCTTAAATGGCTTACGCCCAAAAAGAACCACGACAGTCCGTCGCTGCTATCGCGTTCTAAGGCTTTTTCCAGCCGTTGAATCGCATTCTCATAAAGTCCTGCTTCGATGTCGAGCACCGCCGAGCCGCGCAGCGCGGGCGAATATTTAGCATCGTCCGCAAGTGCCTTTTCGTAGTACTCACGTGCCTTTTTGCGGTTTGTTGCGAGGTCAAATTTTCGGCCTTTCAGGTACTTTTCTTCTAAGGTAAGTTCTTCATCGCTTTTGCTCAGATATTTAGCGCGAACATACGGCGAAACATTTGGTATAGCCAAAGGGGTACCAAACGAAGCGATGATACTTCCATTTTCAGCCTTGATGATGACATCGACTTCTGACTGCGGAGCGGGCGAAAGCGTTACTATCCTGGGGTCTTGCGGAGAAAGGTCTATCCTTTTCTTAAGAAGCTCCCGACCTTCTTGTGAGATGATGCAAATTGACCTGCCGAACTTTCCAGTTGCGAGGATACGCAGCTGGAGCTTATCTTCCTTACGGAAGGTCTGAATGGCCACGTCCTTCGTGGCATATTCGAAGCCGTCCCCGAGTCCATGGACTGGGTACCACCATTCCTGCCACGAGACCTCTTCTCTCGGCAGCAGCATCCCATAGTCGGACTGTGTCGGCAGCGGCCCGCTTTGGACTTCTATATAGGGGCCGTCGTCGTCGGTCAGGTTCTTTTGGCTTACCAGGCCAAAGTCCCATGTCCCCCATGTCCAGGCCTTCTTCCCGCTGAGTTTATTGTGGTCCGCAACCTGTACTATGCCGCGGTCTGCGTCAACATCGTAAGCACCAAAGAAATCAAAGGTACAGTCAACGGAAAAAATGGAGGCCCATGTCTCGTAGTTCTTAAGCCAGGAAAGGTCTTTGCCCTTATGGATGGGCCAGGAGAAAAATTTGGTACCGCTATGGTCCGACCCGAGTGTCATTGGATAGATGAAACGTGTACCGGCCCTGTTTGGGAAGGCCGTGCAGTTCCAGAAATAGTATGGATTGATTGCGTCTGTGGGATTAAAAATGCGAACCTGTTCATCGAGGTAGGCTTTTCCCGGATGCAAAGTGACCCGCACCGTCCAGCGGTTCCGTAAGATTTTTTCGATGTTGTTCACCTCGATGTATGCTGAGCCGTCTGCATTTTTGCCGATGAGTGCATCGACCGGCGAGAGAATCGTGACGGTGTGTACTTGCGGACCTGCGTTCCATTCAACGCCACCGCTGATAAAAGCACCACGCATCGCTATCATACTCGGTTTGATAACGTTGTTGAGGTGGAACATTTCCTGGCCTTCTGTCTTGTCGAAAACGGAATGCAGCCGGCCGCCCAGTTCAGGAAGGCACGTGATTTTCAGGTATTCATTTTCAAGAAATAAGGCTTTGTAAGTTCGGTCCGCCTTGGTCCTGTAAAGGTGGTCTTGCATCGTATATGGATAAACGATGGAGCCTTTGACCGTGGTCGAAAATTTGACCTGGCCTTCAAGCGCCCAGAATTTCGGATTAATATCCTCCGCCCAGCCATAGGTTGGAATTGTAATCGTGCCCTCCCACGCTTTGACCCTTGCCCGGCTCAGTCTCGGAAGAACTAATAACAGACCGACCAAAAATAAAGCTGTAAAGACATTCTTCTTAAAGGTTTTCATTTTTATGTCCTCCCTGAGTATAGATACGATATGAAGCGGTGATACTTTTGAGACACAATTTCTCATATTATTAAGCCAGTCTTATTGATGAGCAACTTTGGAGCTAATAATGTAAAGAAAAGCCGGCGAAGCGCCAAGATGGTTTTCACTATCTTTTTCAGAATAAAAGCCCTCAGCGTTTTTTTATCGATCTGGTTATCACGGACGTCGAAATTCTTAAGAGGTTAATTATTCGTTAGCTTGTGTTTCGTGGTCCCATAACATGCGCGAAATCCCATGATGCTGCTTTCTTTGAGAGGCAGTTGTGTGGCACCCGTGATGGCATCACAGGCGGACGGAACAGCCATCCAAGAACCGCCTCGAACCATTCTGAATCCATCCAAACCGACGTGATACGAAGTTGAATACCAGTCCAGCGTCAATTCTGCAACGTTTCCCGCCATGTCACAGGCTCCATAAGAACTGTTGAATTTGCTAAAGCTTCCCACCGGCGCCGTGTAGCCGAATCCGTCGTCCGTGCCGTCATAATTACATCGATAAATATCCCTGGCGTTCGGCGGTTCGTTTCCCCACGGATATTTTCTCTCGGGCAGAGAATTTTTATGCTGTTTTGTCTTGTCGCCGTCCAGGTAAATACCGCCGCGAAGGGCTTTTTCCCATTCCGCTTCGCTCGGCAGCCTCAGACCGCACCACTTCAGGAATGCTATGGTGTCGTACCATGATACGTATGTAACCGGGTAGTTTTCTCTGCCCGGCTTTACAGTGTAAGTAAAATCTGGTGGGGAGCCGTTCTGAGCAATGCCGCAACGGTAACTGTTTGACATTCGTTTGTTCCAGCCTGCTCCCTCTCGACCGATTTCGTTAAGATAGTCTGTATATATAGCAACTGTGGTTTCGTATTTTGCTATGTAAAACAACGGCAGCTCGAATCGGTTTGGCCCGTTCACGGATCCACGCTCGTGCAGGATGGAATCGTTCTTTGTGTTGCGGGACGCTCGATGTTCCTCGATGGTGGCATGCGATTATTACGCCTTGAACCGGAGACCGGGCGCAAAATATCAGAAACCATTCTCGACGAACGTGACCCCAAAACCGGTCAGAATCTGCAAGTGCACGTCAAGGGTTTGAACATGCCTGCCGCACTGACGGACATTCTCTCCAGCGATGGCAAGTACGTTTACATGCGCACACAGCGCTTTGACCTTTCTGGTATAAGAAGCCATATTGTACAAACGGAAGTTGCCGATCAGTTGGGTGAGGGACGTCATCTTTTTTGTTCAACCGGCATGCTCGACGGCTCATGGTTGCACCGGTCATATTGGATATTTGGCAAGAGCATTGCCTCGGGAGCGGGCGGCTGGCCTCGTGCAGGCAAGGTCACGCCGGCCGGACGACTCCTCGTCATCGACGATTACAATGTCTATGGTTATGGACGAAAGTATGAGTACTACAAGTGGACCGCCCCGATGGAATACCATTTCTTTGCTGCCGACAAAGATCCTCAGCGTCTTAAACCTCCTGCCCCAAAGCCTGCGAAGACTCGCGCCGAACGCCGCAGACAGCAAAAGCAGCGTGCAAGAGCTCCTGCCACTAAGCCTGTCTATCACTGGTCTAAGGAAGTGCCGATCTATGTAAGGGCGTTGGTTCTGGCCAACAAAACCCTCTTTATCGCCGGCCCCACGGATATAATCGATGAAGAAGAAATATTTAAAAACCTTGGTGACCCTATCATTGATAAAAAACTTCGTGAACAGACCGATATATTTGAAGGCAAAAAGGGTTCTTTGCTGCACGTGGTTTCGGCCTTGGATGGGAAAAATCGGCGCCAATACAGTCTTGAATCCCCACCCGTATGGGATGGAATGGCCGCAGCAAACGGACGGCTTTATATTTCTATGAAAAATGATAAGTATTGTGTTTGGAAGGAAACTAATACTTTGTCGAAGATAATTTGATGAGTTGTCATGCTGAGCAGAGAGGCGAAGTCGAAGATTCGGCCGCAAAAGAGATTCTTCATAGAGTTTATGCTGAGCGAGGTGAAGTGCTCAGAATCACTTCCGTCATTTGAGCTGTGATGGACTACCAAGCTGACCCTGTCGGATTAGCGCACCAAGGCCTCCTGTTAATCAGAACCAATGGGGTAAAATTTATCCTTAATCTTCTTGCAATACGGCCCGGTTTTGCATAAGGTAAGCGGAAGTTTGTTGGGATGCGCTTATTTCAAAGTTGGATTTGCTATTGATTTATGGCAGCTTGGGGCGATTAGCTCAGCTGGTAGAGCAGCTGACTCTTAATCAGCCGGTCACAGGTTCGAATCCTGTATCGCCCATTTGTCTTTTTCCCCTTGAAAAGTGGTGACACTGAATCCCCATCGGTATCTATTTGTCTTTCTGATACGACCTTACAGTTATCAGCATTTTCTTCATTATTACGAATTTCTTGACATCAGCAGCCGTCCTGCCATGTGATGAGTATGAAACGCCGCTCCATTCCATACGGCCAGGTATCTGGATATCATGGTTTTCCGAGTCGGTTTACTCTTGGATTTTTTTGTTTCGGTATTGAATATACATATTGCGCATCGCCACGTATGGGTCCAGTGCCTCAGACTTAAAGGCCTCATATTCTCCGATGTGAAAAGAACTTTCGTTAACATATTTTACACCGGATATACCGATTACGGTCTCTGTATGATCTAAGTAGGAAGTCGGATTGAGAAACATATCGCCAATCTCCCCCACTGAATCCCGTGCGGTGGACGGACCTAAGAGCGGCCAGACAATATAGAACCCATTGTCGAAACCGGCTACAGCCAGAGTTTGGCCCAGGTCTTCCTCGGTCGGTTTCAGGCCGTGTTTATCTCGTGCCGGGTCCCCAAATCCAAGAACGCCTGCCGTCGTGTTGATAACGAACCGGTTAAGCTCCGTACCTGCCGAATCACCTTTTCCCTGGAGCAAGCAGTTCACAAAACGGATGGGTGTGGTCAGATTCTGAAAGAAATTGCTGATGCCAATCCTAACCGGCTCCGGTGCCACATCTGTGTAGACTTGAGCGACGGGCTTTGCCACCCAGAAGTAAAGGCCGTCATTTACATGGAACATCAATCGGTTCCATGGTTCAAGCGGATCGGCTATCTCCACCATCTGCTCGGCAAGCTCATCTTCCAGAAAGTCAAATTCGTCGTCGGCGGGGGGGGCGTCGAGGTTATCTTCAGTCGGCGCTGCGTTGTTACTGGCAGCGAGAGCATGCTGTCGGCTTGCTGAAGATTTTGCGAAGTTGTTTGCTGATGGATTCTTCTCCGAGACCGCGCAGCCACCGGTCATGACAACCAGGACAGCGAAAGTCCAGGCATGCTTTTTCATATTATCCTTCATAGCGACTATTTTAGTTCCTTTTAATACCATCTGGTCACATTCATTTCACACTTTCATGCCTCTTTCCCAAAAGGTTTCACAAGAATCAGCAGTTGCGGTAAAAGCGTCAGCGCCGCTATCAGGGCAATGACCATCGCCAGACCGGTCAGCAAACCGAAATAGACACTTGGTTTGAAATTGGAAATGGCCAAAATGGAAAAACCGATGATAATCGTGACCGACGTATAGTACATGGCGTGGCCGATGGTTCCATGGCAGCGATGCATTGTATTTAAGTATTTCCGGTCTTTTTGAAATTCACGCCTGAATCTGTGGATATAGTGAATCGTGTCGTCGACGGCAATTCCCACACTGATTGCCGCAATGGTTATAGTCATCATGTCAAGAGGGATGTTCAGCAGGCCCATCACCCCCAGCACTGCGGTCACCGAAAGCAAGTTGGGAGATATGGCGATAAGTGCTAATCTCAACGACCTGAACAGCACCAGAAACATACCCATTAACGCCAGTACTGTGATGCCCAATGTTAATATCTGGGAACCGAAAAGGCTTTGCAGCATGTTATTGTAAAGGACCATCAACCCTGCAAGATGAATGTGCTCCTCGCCAAGCCCAAGGATGACGGGCAGGTCCGCCTTGATTTTCTTCAAAAGTTCGTTGCGTTTCAAAGTCTTGTCCGAGTCCCGCACGCGCACCCAAAAGCGGACCTGATTATGCTCCACAGAGACATAAGGTTTGATGAGCATGTTTTTGAATTCTTCCGGGCTTTCGCTGTAGAGCAAAGCCAGTCCCAGACTGTCAAGAGGTTTGCCTTTGTTCAATTTCTCCGCGATTTCCAGCATCGTGGCCAATGACAACACCTTACCCGTCTGTGGAATGCTGTCGAGATAGTCATGTAAGGCCTTGACTCGGTTCATCTTCTCAGCCGTAAACCAGTATTTCTCATCCGATGCGGACTCGTCAAATTCATCGAATTCATCGAAATCGGAATCACTTTTCACCGCGGAAGGTTTGGTAGAGGCGGGCAGGCCGTTAGGGTCCTCAAAATCTACAATGACATCCAGCGGAGTCGTGCCGCCAAGACACTCGTCGATAACTTTCATTCCCTGGTGTATCTCGGATGACTCCTTGAAGAAATCGATAAAGCGGTTTTCAACCTCTAATCTCGAGATACCAATGAGGCTGGAAATTAAGATGAATACCGCGATAACCAGGATGAGAAGTCCCCGTGCTTCGGTGAATCTCGCCAGGATAGAGGTCGGTGAAAAACGCCACTCATGCCTGACGCCGGGCGTGTCTTTGGGTATAAGTATCAACAGGGAGGGGAAAAGCAGAAAGGTCACGACCAGGGACACTATCAGGCCGGCAATCATCATCCAGCCGAATGTAATAACGGGTAAAATGTCACAAAGCACCAGAGAACCAAAACCGGCAATCGTAGTCAGGACGGCGTATACACAGGGCTTGAGCTTCAGCAGAATGGTATTGAGAATCAGCTGGTGATTGGGTGCTTCAGGACTCTGAGCCAAAAGTTCACGATACCGTACTATCAGGTGAATCACGAGGGCCATTGTCATTATCAATTGCAAAGAAATAAAATTGGAGGAGATGACCGTTACTTCCCAGCCAAACCATCCCAGCAGACCGGCCATACACATCACGGATACAAGGCAGAACAGTATCGGAAGGCACACCCACCGCATTCTCCGGAAGATGATGCCCAGCGCAATAATCAGAAACAGCAGAACTCCGATACCGAAAATGTTCAGGTCATTTTTAATGAAGCTGATCATGTCGTCTGCGATCATACTGACACCACCGAGGAACAGGTCCGCATTCGCGCGGTAGTTGTTCATGATAGCCCGTATCACCAGGATATCCATATGTCGCTCCTGTCTCATTTTGTCCCTGTGTTGTCGGAATCTTTCCGTGACGCGGCTCAGTTCGGCATGCTCCGGAAGCGACAGTGACCTCGAGGCTTTCTTCTGACGCAGTTCATTACGCCGCTCCAACAAATCGTAATAGACCTCGTCTTCTTCAAAATCGATTAAAAGGGCTGTGGTTTTCAAATCGGAGCTGACCAGCAGGTCTTTAAAAAGGGGGCTTTCTCGAAGCTCGGTCCTGGCCAGTTCTCTGTCGACCGTCGGTGTTTTGAGGGTGGGTAAATCGCCCGAGAGCTCATTGAGCGAGACAGGCGGACTTTCCAGTAAAGGAACGTCCAGTATGGAAAGAACTGATGTGACACTGTCCAGGGACTTCAAGTCGTCTCGTAGCTGGCCTATATTGGCCAGTGTTTTTTCCGAAAAGAGGTCGTTTAGGGGAGTATATGTCAGGACCAGAAAGTCTTGTTCTCCGTAGCGGGAATGGATCAAACGAGAATAGCGCAGGTCTTCATCGTTCTCTAAAACCAGTGTTTCTGCCGAGGCGTCCAGCCTGAAGTGTCGGGCCTGGAACGTGAGAAAGCCGACAGCTATCAGCACGAAGAGGATGACTGTCTTGGGATGTCCCAGAATCACTCTGTCGAAAAAAAATGATAACCCAGAGGGGTGTTTCGTCATAACTCCGATCCTGCTCAGCAAATGGGGCCTCACCCATCCGGTGGTTTTTCCAGTTGAGAAAGAAGATCTTTCACCGTGCCGCGCCGAAGAATATCATCGAATTGTGACCGGTAGGTCAGTAGGATGCTGACTCCTTGTATTTCCACATCGTAGATCTTCCAGTATTTTTCCGCCTTGCGAAGCTTGTATAATATGACTATCTCGCTGTCCTTGGTTATCAGTTGCATCGGAACGTAGATAATTGTCTTCTTTTGTTGCTGTACGGGCTTGTAAAAGGCTTTCTCGTATTTGTATAGTTTTACTTTCTCCAGGTACGAGTTTCTAAGCCGCTTGGTAAAAAGGCTGGTGAATTTCTCCCGTTGGGATGGGCTCAATTTGGGCCAGTTTGTTCGCCCTAATGTAAGTTTGGCCATAAGCGAAAAATCAAAAAGCGGACTTACGATTTTGTAGATTTGCTCCTCTTTCACTTTCTCATTGAGTTCTTTCTTCTTGAGAATTGTAATGACAGCGTCCCACCTGCTCTGCAAAAGGTCTCGTAGCTCATTCGGATCCTTGACAATAGGACACGACTTGGAACGAAGCAGCTCATTCGGGTCGCTCGGGTATTTATTTGCTGCATAGACTCCCAGACCGGCAATGAGGAAAATTAAAAGGACGTACGAAAGACTTCTCATGGTCTACTCCTTATATCGTTTGTGTTTCTGCACCAAACAAAGGTTTTGCATTATCCAGTGAGTAGGCGATGCTCCAGGTCAAAATGTCTGCTCTCAAAGATCAATTTCTGCCATAATTGCGGCTCAATAACATCACGTTTTCCTCTCCTGCCTTGATTATAATATCGACTAATCGGCTTTAAAACTGTTAAATTTGTGACTTTTATCTGTTCTAACAACTCATAGTTGCCGATAACACAACTCCATTAGCAACCGTTCACTTAGTAAGATCGTACTGATTGATAATATCCGGTCGATAAGGCATAAGCGGAAAATGTCAAAACAAGAAACTGTTTTTAAGGTTGTAGCTGTCATAGCATCTGTGGGATGCGGTATTTTCAGGTAGCGTTGAATAATCTGCGCAGCTTCACAACCCTGTGGTTCCGTAGCAGCGGAAGCGAAACTTGTAACTACAAATGCCGGAATTAACATTAATTTACTAATTTCGAATCTTTAAATTTTGCTTAAATTCCTTGCATATATTGTACGACTCTTGTGAAGGGGAATGGTTGTAATTACTTTGTTAATTTTCTGTACAAAATAGACCGGCCTTGCCGACCTGAATAATTTGCATACGTCAGCCTTACGTCATTTTTACTTGTGTTCTGTCTGTAGCGCAGATATAACACAATACAATTATGCAGCCAGTATGTATCGCGTGCAGTGTACAAATAAGGTGTGTCAGAGAGCTTATGGCTGATATATAAAAGCCCTGTTCCGGCCTTTTAGGCCGCAGGTCTTGCGTTCGAGTCCCAGCACCCTCATTACTTCGGGTCTTTTATCTGCAAGTATTTGTCCTGTCTTTAGATAGGCCCTTATGGGTTGGCGACACCGGGTGAAGGCGCAGCCGCTTTCCAGTTGGCTACGTCATTGCCATAAGCACTCGGCACCTTGCGAGAAAGCGAGTAACCATAGCCGTCCGCCATAAACGGCC
>Ga0209636_10006328_pt1 | contig 12088 bp, 8 predicted proteins | sample DeeMarSWOR152_54_FD_187464 | JGI IMG/M metagenome (GOLD analysis project Ga0209636, IMG submission 187464) | Marine sediment microbial communities from White Oak River estuary, North Carolina - WOR-1-52-54 (SPAdes) (version 2) | ecosystem: Environmental > Aquatic > Marine > Intertidal zone >...
ATCGGTGAGTAGCCGGCATCCTTTATCCAGGCCAGTCCTTCGATGACATCATCGTAACCATACTCTTGGGCGTTTGTCTCGGAACGTAGAAGGCAAACTTTGTTATTCTCACCCGCCAGATAGCGAACGCTGCGACCAAATATCTCGCTGCTGACTGCAATCTGGCGCACATCAGCATCCCAATTGAAGAGAACTACTTTCCCTTTTCCGAAATTGTTAAGAAGCACGGCAGGGTGTCCATTATCGAACTCGGCCAATACCTGAGCTGTATCTACGCCAGCAAGAGGATTGCTGTTGAACATCGCATAGGCCGGCAACCCCGAGCCGCGCAAGAGTTCCAAATCAGCATCATATTCCTGAGCAAATGCCTTAACGCTATAAGGGTCAAAACTATATTGAAATCCGGGGTAACGAGTATAATCGAAATGCACGCCGTCCACATCGTAGTTCTTCACAATTTCTAGCGCCAGGTCACTTATAAACTTTCTGACATCTAGCCGGGCGAAATTAAGCCAAAAGCTTTGCCTGCCGTCTGGGCCTATCATCGACCAGTCAGGGTGTTGCGTCAGAATAGGGCTGGGTTCGCCGTAATAATCTACTGGGCCAGTCACAAACCAAGCGTGGACAGCAATACCTCGACGGCGTGCCTGCTTAATAACATAGGCCAACGGATCATAGTCTGGTGCGAGATCAGGGTGCTTTTCCAATAACGTGCTCTCATAATAAGCATATCCATCGGCAAAGACGTTGACAAACGCCACGTTTAAATGCCCTGCTTCGATTCGAGCCAGCATTTTGGCAGCCTTTTCAGGAGTGTCTATTGAATAGGCTTGCATCCACGCGCCGCGCAGTTCGGGTACCTCTTTTTGAAAATAGCTGTTTGTAGAATAGCTGCCTGTCAAACATCCGTAGAGAACGCCTGATATCAAAAAACATAGCAGTAGCACCCGGCTTAACCTTCTAAAGTGATTAGTTACCCTGACCATATTGGCCTCCCTTACAACAGTGGATTAATCCTCAGTGGATAGTTGCTCCGACCGCTTGCAGCGCCATCTCCACCGTGATGACACGCCCCAAAAACTCGTCATAATCGAACCCTTCGGTTTGAGCTTGAGACAAAAAGAGTCGCAACTGATCGAATCTATATAAATTTGCGGATCGCATTTCGGATGGGGAAAATAGTCCCTCAGCCTCAGCAAATTTTAGTATCTCCTGCCGCCATTCCAGTCGAGAGTAGCTTGTGTAGCTCCTTGCTGGCCACAACGATTTTCCGAAAATGATCTCGCCAAGTTTATTAGCTGCTTTTCGACAGAAAGCAACCTGACTAGGGATAAACCGATAAAAGTTGGTGATCCGCATTGGCACAGCCGGCCCTCTGCCCTCCACCTCGATATCGGCCAACGCAGGTCTATATCGCTCAAGCATGTGTTTTACCAGTCGGTTTTTGGTTTTCCAGCGGTAATTTAATGAAATCACATGGGTCACGATATCTTTGGAAAAAAGGATGGGTATAGTCCTCAATAAACCTGCAGCAGCCGATGCCCAGGCTCCTACGTGCGCGGTCTCTCGATAAGCCCAAATGCAATCCAGCTTGAACGTGTTGAGAGCGTCTGGATAACGGTCACCGATGCCCTTGAATTGGCTCTTAATTTCTTCTCTGACTTGGTTGCTAGAGTCGGATACAAACACCGAATCGGCTACAGGATGTATCAGACTCCAAAGTTGCCGATCATAGTTTACCAGAGTAGATTTGCCCAGAGTGCTTCCCTCTGGCCACCAGAGAGGGCCATGCCATATTTCTCCGCCCAGGCCATTCAACAATGTCGTATATTGATTAGTTTTCTGCCTGTGCGTCCATAGTGACTGTGTTAACAGTAAAAGATTCAGGTGGGCATCAGCTCGGCCAAGAACATCCTTAAGATAATATGGACATTCTTGCGGCCAGGTGCTGGGAGGGTCAAAATTTTGATACTCCCAGCCCATTTTTTGGGCGATCGTGTGGGCAATTCTGACATCAGGATGTTTAGCAGAGCCAACCGAATTGGCCTTGAATGGAATACCTGCTCGTTCCAAGAACATCGCCATAAAACGAGTGTCAAAGCCTCCCGTCAAATCTATCCACACTTTTCCTTCCCGCTCCAAGTTCCGTTTGAAGACACTCTGCAGGACCTGGGTCGAGGTTTCAATGGAGTCGGCAAACGATAACTTTGTCACTGATTCGTCGACGCTGGGCATCCAGTAAGTAAATTCCCGTATCGCTCCATCAGAAAATTCTAGAACGGTGCCAGGACACAGGCGCTTCACATCATGCCACAGAGTCATATTACCGAACACTTTTCCCGTTCGCAGGAAACAATTCACCCCAATGTCGCTCGGTTCAGATTGGATCGCTTTAGCGACGGCCAGAGCTGAGGTAGAGACGAACCCACGGCCGTTACGGCTGCCATAGAATATGGAGAAATATCCAAACGGGTCGGAAGCAATGGCAATGCTTTGGGTCAAACGATTATAGATCACCAGGGCAAATAGACCATCACAACGCGCCAGAACAGATGCGCCGTGAGCGAGATATTCTTTGAGTACCAGGCGTAAATTTCCGTCTGAAGCGATATGGTGGGTATCCACTACGGTCCCGGCTGCAATGAGCCAGGATCCCGTCTCGGGATCAACGGTTATCCCTGTATGCAAGGAGGCGGGCGAATCTAACTTGGCGCCGATACAATGCTTCCCGTAAGCGCGATCGGTTGGCTTCTCCAGCGACTTATAGTCGGCAACGAGTTGCAAGAAGCCATCGAAATCCGCATCGTGTCTCCCTTCTCTGCTTATGTCGATCACTACTGCAAAGCCTGCCATAACTGCCTTCTCTCGTAGCACCCAGTTTATTCGCCTTCTGAAGCCCCTGAATCATCCTGTACCATCGCACGCACTAATTTCGGCGCAAAATAGCACAGGGCGTTCCTCTGAATCTCTGTCCTGGTGTAGAAGATCCTATTTCATCTGCCCCAGGCCCGCAGCCCGTAATCCCACAGCGTAAAAGCATCTATGTCACCGGTAATACACAGGGCGCTTTGAGCGCCGCCAGGCCAACGGCCCAGGCGTACTAATGGCCAATCTCCTTTTTCTATCTCCGCCAGAAGCGAACGCTCATCATGAGGGGTAAACCTGGTTCGATGAATGTAGAATGGATAGGCCTGGGCATCGGCGCCGATCTCGACCAGATAACCTTGCTGTCGCAGAAAGCTACGCAAAGCGGGTGAGCTATCTGGTGCCAGCCCAATAAAGGGCCGTCTGTTTCCCCAAAAGGAGAAACTGTTTGTCGGGACGCGTTGGTAGCCGTGGGTCCAAGGCTGGGTAAGTGCTTCGACCTCAATGGCCCGAATCAGAACCGTTGCCTCGGGAGGAGCTTTTATCGCTAATTGAGATCGTCCATCAACCTCCTGTGCCACTTCGAAAGTCGCCTCTTCTAGAGCTTGCCACCAAGTGGCAAGCTCGTCCAGACGGGCAATCCACACTGCTGGCGAAAAAGAACGCGCCCTTTTTAGTACGGCTCGGAGCGCCTCCCGGCAGAGCACGATTCGCTCCGGGTGTAGCCCCAGGGTGAACAACTCCCCCGCTTCGTGAACACGAAGCAGCACCTCCAGCCATAATTCCGCCATAGCTTGGCCATCGGTCAATTGCAAGCGCTCGACCATGGCTTCGTCGTCAGGCATACAGTAAGGAATGCGTACCAAACCACCCGTTAGCCGGGGCAGTGAAGGATAATCGGCGGCCGCCTGTGCCCTGTAAAAGGCCAGTACGCGGTGATAGTCGTCGGTTGCAAGGCCATCCACCACATCCCAGGCCAGAGCCTGGCTGCTATCGTAAGCAAAACCACATTCACCAAGGGCGGCCAACGTGTCGGCGTTCCAGCGCAAATAGGGACACCGAAAACCGGTAACGTGGATTCCCGCTCTTTCAAATATTCGCCAGGCGCGACTGAAATTAGCGCGCTGGTTATTCAGCGAAAGCTGAGTGTGATCCACATGGACCAATCCATGGATGGCAAACTCTATACCTTGTGCCTGATACTTTTCGATAATGGCACTGTGTCGGGCCAGGGCGACGGCCGTCACGGGGAAGGTCGCCTTGCATTCAAACTGCTGTAACGTACTGGCAAATTGCGAGAGCGCATACTCTATCTTGGCTGAGGTGAGGCCATAGCGACCTACGATAGCACGAGCCCGTTTGAGCAAGGCAAAAGTTCCTTTACCTTTGGCAGCCGTTGAGATAGAGTTGGTTACACGATTCAATGATTGTTTCCCTGTTCTCTGGATAAGCGTTACTGCGATGTCGAGTACTGTCTTATCTCTAACATCCAATCTTCCATCGAAGCGATCAAAGAATTTCTTTGCACTGTCGAAGCCTTCTTGAAGAGAACTCTCGCTGTAATCTTCCGATAGGTAATAGGGCTTTACGCAAAGGAGATGGAAAAGCTTTTGAGTTAAACTCTCCACATTCAATTCCCTTCGTTGATCGTCCATTGCGCTCTCCCTGAAGTGATTGCAGGGGGATATGATAGACGATGCGCCTACAATGTGTTAGCGGTTTCCACATAGTTCTTTGTAAACCTCGATGATTTGGCCCGCAATAAAATTCGACTCTAGGTGGCCGATTTTACTTCGACCGTTGGTGCGGTGGCGGTCCGACAGCACCACACGCAGCTTCTCCGCTACTGCTTCTGGTGTCGGTTCGACGACATAACAGTGCTTACTCTCACTGATGACCTCGGCCACGTCGCCCACGTCAACCGAGACGATGGGCAGATTGCAGGCCATCGCTTCCTTGATCACCATCGGTGAACCTTCGTAGATCGAGGTCAACGCTAACACGTCACATGCACTCATGTAAACGGGTATCACCTGGTAAGGTTGGCCGGAAACCAGTACCAGTTCCGCATCCGGCATATCTAGTTTGACCAGTTCTACGGCTTGCTCCAGCATGCTGTACCGCTTTTCGGGATGCCGATGATCGCCCACCCAGACCACGAGAGGTTTGTCCTGCGGTAGTCCGAGTTGCTGTCGTGCCTTGGCCAAGGGAATCGGCTTAAAGTCGTCGAGACTGACGCCACAGGGAATGACGCGCACTTTAGGGTCGTTAAGCATCTGTTTCATTTGGGGCGAAACGACGATCACCCGTTGGAAAAAGGGGTGGACTGCCCGAGAGAGCCTTGACAGCCAATGACTGGTTCCCACCCCTAGCTCCGAGCCATGGTAGGTTACCACCACTGGGAAAAAGGATTGCAGGCGGGCGATAATTCCCGAAAAAACGTAATGCGCATGAATGACATCATACCGCTTTCTGAGCAACTGACACCAGAATCGAAGGATCCCCCATAGATAATTCGCCCTGCCTTTGCGCCCGTTGATGAACAGCACATCAACCTCAATCCCTTTGCGACGTAGCGCTTCCACCTGATCTCGGACAAAAGTGCCAAAGGCAGGCTGATCTGGTTGTGGATACATGTTGGTGACAACCAAAACCCTCACAACGGTCTCCCTATCCTATTTTCCCACTTGGTTGGGTTGATTACCCCGCTTAGTTCTGAATAGTCGCGTATTCACTAGCAAATGAGTTCTCTGTCGGAGGTATCTGAAGCCCGGAAAAATGCCACTCAGTTGAGCAATCATCTCATTCAGGGTGGCATCATCGGAGATAACCATACTTCTTAGAGCATAGATATTGGTGCTAGGTCCATTCCAACCCACGTCAGTAGCTCTAGCAGAGCGATAATCAGCCTCCTGTAAATAAGCGACTTCTCGAGTACTATAATCGCCATTAGGGTAGGCAAAATGAGCAATAGACGCTTCCAGCAAGTCCTCCAGGACTCTCTTTGATTCGGCAACTTCGAGCCAGCATTCCTCGTCTGTGCAGGTGGTAAGAATGGGATGCAGCAAGGTATGGCTTTGAAAATCAACTCCCTGACGTTTCATGTCAAGCATTTCGGCTTTAGAAAGCGCTTGCCGTTTTATGAACTCTTTTTCAGGATGATAGCCATTTACGGAGGCAAGTCGGTTTAGGCGATCTTTATTGGCCAATAGTTTCAATTGCTGCGCCTGGTCTGCGAAATCTAAAAACCAGTAATGATGTTTCGTATCCACAATTCCAGCACAGACGTAAATTGTAATTGGCACTTTATATCTTTTGATGATATCAAGCAGGGCAAAGTTTCCCCGATGACCATCGTCGAAGGTGATGACCAAGCTTTTTGGGGGGATCTCTTGCCAGTTGTCCTCCTCAATAGCCCCGACCAATTGCTCTAGTGGGATAATATTGAAATGGTCTACCAGATAGGCCAGATGTGCTTCAAAAACTTTCGGCAGCGGATCATGGTAAACAATAATAGTTGCTCTTTTCCGGCAAATAATTTCCCTGATGAGAAAGGGCAAGCCCGAAAACCTGACCAGCAAGGCTAACAATTGTCTCATTATTGACAAAGGTCATCTTTCAATATCTTTTGATACATAGTGTATGTCTTGGCGGCCACTACTTCTGCCTTGAAGCGACGAAGAGCTTCTTGGCGAGCTGCCTGTCCCATCCGCCTGCGCAAATCAGGGTCTTGAGCAAGCATCACCAGGGCTCGGGCAATCTGATCTGGTTCGTTTGATTCTACCAGGATTCCAGTTCGTCCATGATCGACCAAAAACGGGACACCCCCGACTGCTGTAGCCACCACTGGCTTGCCAGCGGCCATCGCTTGCTCGACTGCCATAGGTGAGGTTTCCAGTTCAGAGGTAAGTAGCAAAATAGACATCTGCTGGTATGCTTCAAGTAAGTGTGCTTCGGACAATTGCCCCAGGAACTTGACATTCGCACCAAGGTTGTTTCTAGCAACAAAGTCATGCAGTTGAGCTTCAAGTTTGGGTTCGATGGCCGCGCCGGCAAATTGTAAATTCAGCTCTGGCACCTTCTGTCGGGCCAGAGCAAAAGCTTCCAGAGCCAGATCAGGGCGTTTGCGAGCACGTAACAGGCCTACGAACAAGACTTGATGGGGTATCTCATGACCCGGATTCAGGTCAAAAAAACTATCAGCGACAGGATTATCAATGTCGTAAAAAGTAGCATCTACATAAGACACAAGGTGTTGGCGGATGTACGGGTTAATACTCACGATGTGCTGGACGTGAGAAGCAAAGTACCGACGCATGATTGCGTGCTGCAAGCGTATATTCAACCGGTGGACCCACCGGCTGGCAAATCTGACCTCTGTACCATAGATACTATGAAGGGTAAGTACTGTAGGATAGCCCGCGCTCAGGGCGATACAACCAAAGATGTACCCTGACTGCCCATGAACCAAATCGGGCTTGATTTCCCATAAGACACGGTGGATTGACCGCTGTAGGGGAGAAAAGGCAAGGGCTGTCATCACACGTGGATAAGGGAGGTAGTGGAATGTGACGCCATCTCGCTGAGACGTGTATGAGCTATCCAGGGCTTTGTGAGCAGTGACCACGTGCAACTCCAGGTCTGTAAACTGTTCAAGCCCTTGCAACAAATAGGAAAAAACGGCCTGCGGTCCGCCACTTACTTTATTCGAATCTATCGGATAGTCCCCGACGAGAGCAATACGCATTTGGCTCACTCAGCATATCGTTAGTAGGCAGTCAAGAGTCCTTGTCACTTTCTCTATCGTCTCTGCCTATGACTGGCTGCTATTCTCTGATACACATCATAGGTACGCTTAGCGACGATGTCCGGGTGATAATTTTCTGCAGCGAATTTATGGCCTAACTGACCCATGCGGGCACGCAACGACGAGTCTCGAAGCAAATGCAGTAGCGCGTCGGCTAATCCATCGGTGTCTCCTACGTCAACCAGGAAGCCTGTCTCGCCATGGCTAACCATCCCGCTGACACCGCCCACCGGTGTGGCGACTACCGGCTTGCCGGCTGCCATAGCCTGAGCGATTACCATTGGGGCGTTCTCTTGAGCTGAGGGCAGTGCCAGCACGTCGCAAGCAGCAAACTCACGCAAGACAGCCTCCTCAGACAAAGAACCTAGTAGATGAACCTGGTTATGCAATCCGGCCTCTCGGATGAAAGCGCGAATGGTTTTGACGTAGGCCGGTTCGCTTTGACATTCGCCAGCAATACGCAACTGAGCTTGGGGGAAGTGTTGAATTATTTTTTCGAATGCCTTTACCAGGTCCAGCAGCCGCTTGAGGGGAAGAACACGTCCTGCGAACAAGATTGTATGACCGCTGGCAATATCTTGCAGGTTAAGGTAACTTTTGTCAATGGCATTGGGTATGTAATACACCTGGGTCTCCGGTCGGAGCAACGATGAGAAATAGGTTGCAACGTAGCGACTGATAGCGATCAGATGGCGTGTGTGACTCAGACTATAGCGTTCGATTAGCAAAGCTGCTAGCTGATTTCGTAGGCGAATAACAAGGTTTCTGGCATACTTGATGTCCTCGCGAAAGACTCCATGCACGGTGAGCACAGTTGGGCTACCTGATTTGAGAGCAGCATAAGCGTGGTAGGTCGAGCCTTGGGCGTGAACCACGGCAGGCTGAATACGGTCCAGTATCTCATTCAACTGAGATTGATAAATCCGATACATCCTTGCCAACTCGAATCTGGCGAGACCCGGTAGCAAATGCAGTATCACCCCGTCTTGCTCAATCTCGGTACTCTCCATATGACTTTCTGACTGCATCGTAATGATATGGACTTGCAGATCCTCAAATTGACGCAAGCCTTTTACCAGGTAGGCAAAGGCCGCCTCTACGCCGCCCCGCAAGTGTGCGCTGTCCAGAGGATAGTCACCGACGATGGCTACCTGCATTTCTACTCCGTTGCCTATGTTTGCATCAATCAGTTGAACTACCAGAATAGATCACTCGCGTTATCCAGGCTGCCATCCCAATATCACCTGGCTGAAGGTAGGCCCGAACTATATTGGCGATCAATCCCAAGCTTAGCCAAGGTAAGGTGAGGCCGAAGGGGAAGAAACGCATATCGATAAAGTTAGAAACTACTATGCAAAAGAGTATGGCTAACCATAACAGGATTAGCAGATGCCAACTCCAGAAACCCTCACCCGGCATCCGATGGCGGATCTTGAGCGTGAGTGACAACCACCAAAAATAAGGGTAAACAGAAAGGAAGAGACCGACCAAGCCCAACTCTGCCATGATGGTCAGGTAAGTATGGTGAGATGTGTCTTCCTCGTAACCCAGAAAAGCTTGGTCCTTAGCGCTTAGGAATTGGTAATCATAACGGTCAAAGTTTTCATATCCCCACCCGAAGAACGGTCTGGCTTGGATCATGCGAAGAGAGGCGTGGAGTTCACTAAACCGCGCATCAGCGGTGCCTTTGTCCTCCAATCGTATAGAAGCCCAAGAAGAATAACGGGTGAGCAGGCCGGTGCTTGCACTCAAGATTATCACGAATAAGAATATGCCTGCGTATAATCGGAGCATAGTTTTGGGGTATAAGGCCAGGAGTGCAAGGCCAACCAGCAAACCAGCCAGCCAGCTACCCCGAGAGAAGGAAAGAAAGATGCCACCGGCTCCTAGCCCAAAGGTGAGCAAAAGGATGAGACGGAGCGTATTTGAGCGATGGTGTATACCATAATGCAACAAAAGAAGCATACAAAACATCAATATACTGGTGTAGATAGCAGGCTCATCGAACGTACCGGTTGTGCGTTCACCTTGCAAGTAGAGCCACTCCTGAGGGAGCCATTGTGGGACATACCAAGACATAATACCAATAACGCATTCTGCAACACATATTATCCAAAGAACGGGCATCAGGCGTTTTAGATCCTTGTCTTGAGGGGCAATGAATTGTATTAACAGGTAGGTAAGGAACGGGATTAACAATCGGTCGTAAAAGTGGACCAGTTTGGCAGCGATCGCGAATCCTTCCAAGAGAGTCCAAGTCACTGCCAATGCCAGAAAAGCAACCGCTGCTAACTCCGCTCGTCCAAGTGGGGGAAGGCGGTGCTTGTCCCGATTGATCCCACTCGAGATGATGGTCATTGCCAGAGCCAGAGGGATTGTGACTCGGTGAATTAGCCAGTAGATGTAACGAATGGTGTAGGTTGGAGTAACCTCGACAAAGGGAGCCACAAGCAGCCAGATGAGGATAGCGGCAAACGGATAGCGTATGAATACTACGGCTGTTGGTACAGCAATCACCATGGCGGCCGCAACCCTCCACTGACCTCTGGCAATCAACAAGGCAACAGTGGGCCCCAATATCAAGAACAAGCCGATCGGCAGTCCAACTGTTACGAGCCGCGAATCCATAATGCCAGTTCTATTCTTATTATGTGAGATATTTGGGACTATTCTCGTCATTAGTGCTAAAGGTATCATACCGTGGGAGCCACTTATTCATCAGATTCAAAAACCATCTACACTAGCAATCCATCTATGTTCACTAACCCGGTGAGGAGAAATCTGGTGCATACCTCGTGTATTCCAATTATCAAATCCTTTCAGGATCGGCCTGCTGCCAACTCTGTGTTCCTTATAGTCTTTGGTCGTCAGTGTAGTTATTTCGAACGCCCAAACTTGATTGCCATAGTAGGGATCACAGTCTTGTGCGTATCTCACAATTCGACTGTCAAAAACAACAACGTTTCCACCTGGTCTGGCTATATTGGCATCCCCTTCTATAATCGGACTTTTAGGATGTTCAGTCCAAGAACCTAGCGGGTTATCAGAGTAATAGAGGCGCAGAACATCGTTGCTAATCGTTCCTGCAAAAAGCCACCACATATTGTCGTAATGAAATATCGTGTTGTCAACATACTCCTCTCCTTCTAGCAAGATTTTGACAAACGACCAGTGATATGGGAAATTATCCGCTTTGTACAATCTAATAGACTGATCCTGGCTAGATTCTGGAATCATGTAGTATTCGTTTTTCCATTTGAAAACATAGGGATACGATAAATGGAAAGGTTCGTCTAGAACAACTTGACCATAGGACCAATTTAACCCATCATTACTGGTTGCCAGGGCTATATCCCCTTGATCAGTGTTGGCATTTAAAATTTCAAAAAATAAAAAATAAGTTCCGTTCTCATAAGTCAGAAAGGGATCTGCAACATATTCTGTTTCAACATCCACTACATTATTTGCAGTCAAAACAGGGTTATTTATATTTTCCCCGGTAAAACTGAAAGGTTCATAGGATGAAGAGATGTAGATTCCAATTGACCATTCTTCTGGCTCTTCAGAATCATAATTACTATATATCCACCCGCTGGCACCGGATAACGAAGCAACCAAAATAGCTACTAAAAGAGCTTCGAACAAAAATACTTTTGCAGAGAAGATACCCTTATTTTCAAATATTTCATATCTATTCAAAATAAATAGCATTAAACCTATGACGGTGAACACGACTCCAGTTATGATACCAGCTTTGTCAAGGGGTCCATATTGGGTCGCCTTTTCCTGCATATAATCGTGCAGTAAGATTAATGCAAGAGCTAATACACCCATGGAAAATACAGCGAGGTATAAGCCTTCTTTTTTGCTAATAGCCTTCATCTTTTGTTTAGTAAATCTTTTTCTTTTCAACGGGGATGCCTTTTCAACGCCGGCGCACTGTTGAGTCCAAACGAGCTTTTAAGGTTGACAATATGAACTTGTCCTCTTCCGATATCCCTAACAGCATAAGCCCCATAGCATAGCTGAGCCATAGCGCCGCAATGTTGAAGACCAAGCTGAATGAGAGGGAGAGCCCGGCCGGGATCCAGCGATTGACAATGAAAGTGAGAGCGGCGGCCATTAGACCAGCTATTAGCGGTTTTGCGAAACCTCGATTGTGAGGCCAAAGTCGCAATAAAATAAAGACTTCTAGCAGAGCCAGAGCATTGGCAAGAAAAAGCGAGGAAGCGGTGGCTATGGCTGCGCCGAACACACCCCAACGCGGAATGAACAGCAGATTGAACACCACCGATGTTATCACTGCGACGATGGAGTTGAACAAGTGCAGTTTTGAACGTCCCGTCATGCTGAGAAGCACGCCAGGAATTCCTATCGCCGCATCAGCCAAAATGCCGAAGGACAAGACGATGAGGC
>Ga0209636_10006329_pt1 | contig 12088 bp, 11 predicted proteins | sample DeeMarSWOR152_54_FD_187464 | JGI IMG/M metagenome (GOLD analysis project Ga0209636, IMG submission 187464) | Marine sediment microbial communities from White Oak River estuary, North Carolina - WOR-1-52-54 (SPAdes) (version 2) | ecosystem: Environmental > Aquatic > Marine > Intertidal zone >...
TGCAAGCATTGTCGTAATCGGGAAAACATTGGCGTATTCGTATATGGTGGGGCATTTAGTCTACCTGCAGACGCATATATTTTAGCGCGGTTTATTTTTATTAACACGCATAATATTTAAAAAAAACGATGAAAACACTTCATATTATTATTTTGGCGGCTGCGGCCATTTTTCTGCTGATCTTCATAGTGGTTATTTTCGGTGTCGCGCTGTGGTACATAGGTGTATTCAACCTGGGAGAGCCAGCCAAAACCTTCACAGGATTTGGAGCGGTGAAACCATTGAGCTGGGCGGTGTATGAAGACGGGAGTGGCGTGATTACCATGACAAGCGGTGAGGGAGCACCTGTAACCATTACCGATGTGAGCGGCGACTGCACTTTTAAGTTGCCGGCCGACACACATATCTCTCCGGGAGACGTATTCCGGATAACTGCAACCGACTGCGGTACGGGTACTGCCGGCAGTGACGTTTACCGTGTAGATGTATCTGTTGAATATACTAAAGAAATAGCGGGGGTGAAAGAAACGCACATGAGTTCCGGAAGGATAAGCGGACCGTACGAATAAATTTTTATTTTTTTTTCTAAAAGGCTTTTTTATAATATTAAAGTAATATTAATACTGAAACAATGAAAGGTTCAAAAGGATATAGGCACAAAACTCGGAATTTAAGGGTGGAGACCAGGGACAGGGGGAAGGTGAAGATAAAGCAATACCTGCAGGAGTTTAATGAGGGCGACATGGTTTCGATCGCTATAAACCCGAGTTTCCAGGCAATTCCACACCCGAGATTCAGGGGCAAGAGCGGAAGGGTTGTCGGCCGCCAGGGAAGAGCATATTATATCGAGATTAAAGATAAGAACAAGGAGAAGAGGATTCTGGTGACGCCAGAGCATCTGGTTGGATTGAAATAGGATAAGATGGACAATAAAAACATCATAATAATCGCACTGGTTATTGCCGTGGGATTCGTTGCGGGCTGTCTCCTTGATACACGCGGTGATTCTGGCGATGTAACCTACCCTGAAAACATGTCAAAGATCAGAGATATCGTAGCCGATTCTTACGAGATAAACATAATATGGGACGGCAGGATAATTGCAAGGGATTACCCAAAGAGTTTTAATGGGACACAGGCGCTTTATCATGCTATTGGTGTGCTGAGCAGTTCGGAAGGCTCTCCAGAATACGTTTATTCCTACATAAAAGAAAACGAGAGCTGTTATCTTGACTCATCGCTTACATTTAAAGATGTTCCTAAGCCGTTTTCCCAACCGGCGCTAAAGACACCGCAGAGCTGTGACATTGACCAGGCAATCTATATTCTCGTTTCAGACAAAAATGAAGTGAGAATTGAAGGAAGCCGCATATATCTCCTTGGAGATGACGAGCATTTATACGAGGAGGAAATCAACGTGAGCAGGGTAATAGCGCCCGCCATACCAAATTTTTAAATAATCTGTTGTATATATGTTTATGGTTTATAAATTTATCAACATTTCTTTATAAAAAGAGGATCTAACTTAGATAATTATCGGGTTTTTATTCAACCCTCACCGCCTCGCCCATCGTTGTCTTAACGTAGATGGAATCAAACTTATCCTTTGTGATCTTCTGCTCTACCGAATCCAGGGCCGCTAAAGCATTATCTGCCAGATCCCCGGGGCTCATATCTTCCGTGCCGATGGGAACGTGAACGGTCGGGTTTTTCTTTGACCTTGCTTTATTTATTTTAATGAAATAAAATTATAAAACAATAGGTGAACCATGAACAAACGAGATGATCTGAAAAAGTTGGCTTTGAAGTGCGCAGAAGTGTTAAGGAATAACTACAATGTCAGAAGGGTCTTTTTGATCGGATCCGTGGTTAAAGGACATATCCATGCTAAATCTGATATTGATCTTGTGGTTGAGGGGTTGGATCCGGAGATGTATATAAAAGCTCTCACAGAACTGTATGACCTCTTGCTGCCTGGTGTAGAACTCAATCTCATTCCTTTTGAGGATGCTTACGAAAGTTTAAAAAAGAAGACAATTCAGGAAGGTGAAATCATATATGGATAAAGATAAACTTGAAGAATGAATTAAGTTTGAATTAGAGAATCTTGAAAGATTGCTCAATGATGCAAAAGAATTACTTGAAAAAAAAGATAATACGCCTGGTTTTGTAGAAACAAGAGCCGCGGGAAGTATTCTCCATGATTTTTATTGCGGGGTTGAGAAAATTTTTGAGAGAATTGCCGTAAATGTTGATGAAAACTTGCCCGCAGGTGAAAGTTGGCATGCAGATCTCCTCGTTCAGATGGCTGATCCATGGAAGGATGTAAGAGGTGAGGTTATTACCACGGAATTTATGAGCACTTTGAAAGAATATATGCGTTTCCGTCATCTGTTCAGGCACATCTATGGCTTTGAACTCAAATGGGGAAGATTTAGGCACCTCTTCTTAAGATTGGAACATACTTTCAAGGAATTAAGGTCTGAAATTGAAAAATTCTTAGAGGAGTTTTGATTTTCATTATGATACCCCGGGGCTCTGCCCCGGGGTAGTTCATTAGATGCCAGGGATTTGGAGAAAGCAAAGGAACACGTAGGGATTGCAAAAGAGCGGGCAGAGTGCGGGTATGTACCAGCGCTAAGTAAGGCAGAGAAAATCTTAAATAAAATCGAGAAAATTTGATGTGTTATCGAGCGAAGCGAAGACAAGCAAAATCACGAAGTGATTTTGATGTGCCAAAATCGCTTTGCGATTTTATGCATAGCATGTGGCAGACATAAATGTCTGACACGTGTAAGACACATAGTGTCTTCCACACTTTTTGATAAAATGTGGCTTACACTTTGTGTGGGACACATTCAATACAACAAACTTGTATTGAATACTTTTATAAAAATTTTTATTCAACCCTCACCGCCTCGCCCATCGTTGTCTTAACATACACGGAATCAAATTTATCCTTTATGATCTTCTGCTCTAACGAATCCAGGGCCGCTAAAGCGTTATCTGTTAAATCCCCGGAGTCCATATTCTGTAAATACTGCAGAAAACGATAATATTTTTATGTTTCAAATATATAATAATAAAAAATGGAGAATAAATTTACTGCGGTATTCGAGAAAGTAGATGACTGGTGGATTGGATATGTTGAAGAACTGCCGGGTGCAAACACACAGGGCAGAACTTTAGATGAAGCGCGAGAAAATCTGAAGGAAGCAGTGCAGTTGATTATTGAAGCGAACCGGGAGTTGGCACGGCGTGAAACTGTAGATCATCAAGTTATTCGCGAAGAGATGTCAGTAGCAGTATGATGAACGATGAAGCGTCGTGTATTATTAAAACATATAAGGAAGCACGGATGCGAATTGCTGCGAGAAGGTGCCAAACATTCAATCTACTATAATGTCACTAACAGAAAAACAACATCTGTGCCTCGCCATACTGAAATCGTAGATAAACTCGCAATCAAAATCTGTAAAGACCTTGATATTCCAAAACCATAATGACATATCTGGAAAAACATTTAATGGCTTATTGTATTTTAATTTCTAAGGGTTGAAATAATAATTAAGTTGAAATATAGGCAATTACAACTAAAACTTGTAATATTCCATTAAGGGAAACGATTCTGGAAGGCGATCAGAGGAAATACTCAAGAATGTAAGAGTATTTGTAGCTTCCCCCGGCGATGTGGCAAAGGAAAGAGAACACCTGCGAAAGATTGCTGATAAAATAAACGAGTGCATTGCACATGAATTTGGATTTAATTTGAAAGTCGTGGGCTGGGAAAATGTTATCCCTGAGATGGGTGACAGACCCCAGGCGATTATAAATAAGCAAATTGAACCTTACGACATATTCATCGGCATCATGTGGAAAAGGTTTGGAACTCCAACAGGAGAAGCAGAATCTGGCACTGAGGAGGAATTCAATCTTGCTTTTGACTGCCTTAAAAAGTTTGGCACTCCACACATTATGTTTTACTTTAATCAAAAACCATTCACACCCAACACTACAGATGACTTGAAGCAAATGGAAAAGGTGATAAATTTCCGGGATTCTATGTTTCAAGAAGGATTAGCGTGGAGCTACAACGGGGATGAAAATTTCAAGGATATTGTTGATGAGCATTTAACCAAACTTATGGTTAAACTGAGCAAAAAGAGTGAAGAAGAAACTCAAAAAGTTGAAAAAAGAATAATGCTTGAGCCGTATTTTGCTCACCCGTACCCGATGCAGGAAAACTTTGTCGGCAGGCAAAAAGAGCGGGATTTGCTTTCGGAATGGCTGGAAAACGACCCGACTCCCATGTTAGCATTGACTGCGATTGGCGGGATGGGAAAATCAGCTTTGTCATGGTACTGGCTTAATGAAGATTTACTAAAGAAAGGTAAGAAGTTTGACGGAGTATTCTGGTGGTCTTTTTATGATGAGAAGTCAAGTTTTGAGAAGTTTCTGGATGATTCAATAAGTTACGCGAGCGGGAAAAAGATTAATCCAAAGGAGATAAGGTCAACATGGGATAAAATGCAAACTTTTTTTGATTTATTCAAAAATTCAAATTTCTTCCTTGTTCTTGACGGTCTTGAACGGATTCTGAGAGCATACGCAGGCATGGGCTCGCCTTACAAAGGAGATGCTGTAAAAGAAGACGAAAAACAGGATTTCAGGGCGTGTATTGACCCGAATGCGGCTCAATTCCTTCAAAGGCTTTCTGCTGGTTGTCCTCAAACCAAAATACTGATTACGAGCCGACTTTTCCCTAAGGAACTTGAGGGGATTGCAGGATGCCGGAGAGTAAATTTAGAGGTTATGAACAAAGAAGACGCCGTTGAATTCTTCATAAAACAGGGCGTTAAAGGAACAAGAGCGGAAATTGAAGATGTCTGCTGTGCTCACGGCTACCACCCTTTGTGCCTTCGTCTTCTCTCAGGCATGATTGTTAAAGACACAAAATACGCGGGCGACATCAAAGCATGGACGAGACATAATCCTATCCCAGAGTTAGTCCCGAAAGAGCATCACATCCTTGAACTTGCCTACGACTCCCTTGACGACAAAAAGAGGGCGTTAATCAGCAAAATTTCCGCATTCAGAAACCCAATGGATTATAATTCATTATTAATTTTCAATGATTTTTACAGCGAGGAAAAATTCAATGATGTTTTGATTGAACTTACAAACAGGGGTTTATTGTTCAGGGATGAAAAGCATAATAAATTTGACCTGCATCCTATTGTGAGAAATTACTGTTATAACCGGTTAATTGATAAGAAGGGGGTTCATTCTAAACTCAGGGATTATTTTAAAGAAATTCCAGAGCCGGAGAAGTTTGAGTCGGTGGACGATTTAGCGGCGGTTATTGAGTTGTATTATCATACGGTTGGGGCGGAGAGGTATGATGAGGCATGTGATTTATTTTATGATAGGTTTGGCGAGCAACTACATTATAGATTTGGAGCATATCAAACAATAATTGAACTCCTTCGTGCTTTATTTCCCGATGGTGAAGACAAACCGCCGAAATTAAAAAATGAACGCTATCAGGGATGGACGCTGAATACACTTGGATCTTCTTATTCATTTTCAGGTCGATCCAGACGAGCAGTGTCACTGCGGGAGATGCATAATAAATTAAGGGAAAAAGCAGGTGATAAGGAGAATATTGCTGTCGGTCTGGGCAACCTCTCTCTTGATCAAATTAAACTCGGTGAACTTGATGCCGCGGAATCCAACTTAAAGCGTAGAATTGAAATCTGCCGTGAGATTAATGATGAATTTATGGAAGCAGTCAGTAATCAGGAACTCGGTAGATTATTATCTTACAGGGGAAATTTTGAGGAATCTGGGAAGGAACTTGTGAAAGCACAAAAAGTGTTTGACAAGTATGGTCCCACTCAGACTAATTTTGTATCCATTGTGCTTGCATACCGCTCCATCCGCTCCCTCTTAATGTCCAGCGCCGATGAAGCCCTCACCTCCGCTAAAAAATCTCGTGAACTTGCAGATATCAATAAGTTAGAAAGAGACATCATCCAAGCGGAATACCTTCTCGGCGCCGCTTACATCATGAAAGGAAATCTTACCGAAGCAGAGAAGCATTTAACCGAAGCATTAACCCGCGACAGAAAAATCAATCTCGTTGAATTAGAACCGGACATCCTCCTGGAATTTGCTAAACTCCGCTTGCGGCAGGGACACAATGATGAATCGCTGAAGTTTGCACGGGAAGCCCTTGGGATTGCTGACCGCTGCGAATACCGGCTGAAGCAGGCGGACATCCACAACTTCCTTGCGGAATTTTGTTTAGATGCGGGGGATTCGGAGAAGGCGGAGGAGCATGGTGAAATTGCAAAAGAGCGGGCTTCGTGTGGGTATGTGCCTGCGCTTAAGAAGGCGGAGGAAATATTAAATAAAATCGAGAAAATTTGATGTGTTATCGAGCGAAGCGAAGATAGCACCTTTTGATAAAACTTTTATAAAAGTTTTTATTCAACCTTCACCGCCTCGCCCATCGTTGTCTTAACATACACGGAATCAAATTTATCCTTTATGATCTTCTGCTCTAACGAATCCAGGGCCGCTAAAGCATTATCTGCCAGATCCCCGGGGCTCATGTTTTCCGTGCCGATGGGAACGTGAACGGTCGGGTTTTTCTTGGACCTTACCGCCACGGTATCCTTTAATCTGTTGAAAACAGGCTCAAGGTCTGCTGTCGGCGGGACCGGCTGCGGCATCTTCCCCCTCGGTCCGAGAACAATACCCCACTTCTTTCCGATGTTTGCCATCATATCCGGCTGTGCCACAAAGAATTCGCAGGATTCGGCGAACTTTCTCATCTTCCTCCTGCTCTTGGTGTAATCATTTACTTCTGCTGCAGAGAGAACATACTTCGTTAACTTTTTGGCTCTAACTGCCATGTCCCCTTCCGCAAAAACCCCGATACTGGTATCTTTACCCCTGCCCTTCGGCAGCACAAGAGTCAGATTTAATTTATCGTCAGATTCTATTTTAACATTTTTGAAATTTATTGCCAGCTCCACGGACTGGGTAAATTTCCTTTTCTTCCCTTTCTCCAATGCTTCTTTAATCGCCTTTGTCATAACTTTTTTGTCCACCTTTTTATTTCTTATTATTCTTTATATTAAAAATTAAATTATAAAAATCAAATCAAATGGATATATTAATCATCGCTGGCAGCAAGTCGGATGAAAGTGTTGTGAAAAAGGCCGCCAGGGTCCTGGATGAAGCAAACGCTTCGTATGGAGTTGAGTATTGCTCGTTTCACAGACAGCCGAAGCGTCTGGAGGAGGTTGTTAAGGGCAGTGATGCCAGGGTGTTTATAGCGATTGCCGGTTTGTCTGCTGCTCTTCCCGGGGCTATAGCAGCCCTTACGGATAAAGTCGTCATCGGAGTTCCCGTTTCTGCAAAGCTCGGCGGTTTAGATGCACTGCTTGCGATCGCACAGATGCCGAAGGGCGTGCCGGTGGCTTGCGTTGGAATCGATAATGGAGAAAATGCTGCGCATCTCGCACTGAGGATTCTGGGGGCATAGAATTAGAGTCACTGCCTTGGGATTAAACTGTGATACGCACTGCATGCGTCATCATCATGTGTTTTGATACTATGGGTTGGATTATATTGATTTGAGAACGGATTTAACCGGCAGAACATAAATCAAATTCAAAAATAACGGCAAGACAAAATACTGAAAATTAGACAGACCAAAGATGAGGTAAATCAATATGCAGGTTGAGTATGAGAGCAGCAGGGTAAAAGCTATTATCCGCGAGTATTTTTTGTTAATCAAGAGGAAAGTGATCCAGACAAGCAGAGGAAAAAATATTTTCATATTGTTGATGTAGGAAAACCCGAGAAAAAAGATTATCATATTATTCAAAACAACAGAGGATTGTGCCGAGACCATCAGCCTTCCCTGTAACTCCGGCAGAGAAGAATTAAATTTCCTGAATGCAAGCATTAAGAGTAAAGTTGAAAATGCAAATAGCAGTCCTGTAAGGATGGTGACCAGGATCAATTTGTGCAGAGGCAAGCCTAAAATAACAACCATTCTTTGATTGCACTCTAAATACAGGCCGTATCTTGAAGCCGACAGAAACGTGGAAAGATAATCCAGGCTGGTTAAAATGAACGCAAATACCGGGAGCACCCACCAAAAATCGTTTTTCTTTAATCTAAAAATTTTCATGATAACTTTATTTTAGTTCCCCCTATTAGATATCGGATTGTGAATAATGCCGTGCTCATACTTCACCCCTCAGTTTTTTTGCATAATGTAGGATTGATTCTAACTGGGATGCGGTCTGTATCGACCCTGGCCTCTTTGCCCTTATCTCACGGACGGCATCTTCAGGATTTTTACCCACATATACTAAATAAGCCGCAAGCATGGTACCTGTTCTTCCGAGACCTGCATGACAGTGCACCACCACTCCCACCCCCCGGTTATCCATCCCGGCAACATAACTTACAAATTTTTCAATCTGCGATATTGCGGGGGCTGTGAAGTCCTCAACAGGCAGATGCAGATACTTGAAATCTTTAGCGATCGCATTTGAGTCAATGGCATTTTCCGTCAGAGAGACAATCGCACTGATTCCATTTTCTCTGAGAAATCTCAGATCATCATCAAGGTCCGCATAGTATCCGGGACACTCGGAGCCCGCCAGTTTATTTTCGATTATCCAGCTAAACCTCTCCATTTTTAATTTTTAAATTATAGATAAAATTCAATTAATTACTGCTCAAACCTTCAAATCTCGTCCCTACGACCTGTGAAATTCCATCACTCATCGCCACCCCCACTACTGCTTTAGCATATTTCATGATCTCCTCGTTGTGGGTTACTAAAATAAACTGGGCACCGGAATCGCGAAGCATCCTGGCCAATCTCATTGAGTTTTTTCTGTCCAAAGCGGCATCTAATTCGTCGACAACATAAAATACGGATGGCTTGTATCGCTGGATGGCTAAAAGAAACGCAGCGCTCGTTAATACTTTCTCGCCGCCGGACATTGCATCCAGATGCAAAAGTTTTTTACCTCCTGGAGATGCCTCTATTAAAAGCCCGGAATTTGAAATATCTTCCGGATCAGACAATACCAAAGTGCCTTTGCCGGAAGAAAGCTCTGCAAATATCTCCTCGAAATTTTCTTTTACTCTCACATGACAGTCCATAAAAACCTCTTTCTTTCTTTTTTCAATTTTATCCATAAGGTCAAATATGGATTCTTTTTCTTCCTTCAGCGTGTCTAACTTCTCTTCAATCCCGCCAACCTCGTTGTTCAATATATCATAGTTTTCAATCGCTTTCAGGTTAACAACACCGAAGCCGTCTAATTTCTCTTCCAGGTCAGAGACTTTTTCTTTTAACTTTGCCAGCGGCATGGAAACAAATTCCGACGCGGAATATTGCTCGAACTCTTCTCTCAAATCATCTATCTGCGTTTCTATTTTTGCTTTCCTTACCATCAGCATCGATTCCCTCTCCCTGACCTCTTCAAGTTCGCTTGCAAGTTCATCCTTATGTGTATTTAAATTCATTATTTCCGACTCAGCATTATTCTTTTGCCCCATATAGGTTTCAATTTCATCTGCAGTATCCTTATGCTCTTCCTCCAGAGTCCCTAATTCTTTTTTTAATTTTTCCAACTCCGAAGATATTTTCTTTTTATCTTCGGTCAGATGCTTTTTCTCCTTAAACAATTCTTCGAGTTTCTCTTCCAGTTCCGAGACCTGGGACTTCAGACTTTGACCTTTTTCATTCAACTTCCCATGCGATATGTCTATGTCCCTTTTTTTATCCTTTAACTCCCCCATGTAATCAAGGTTTACATCCTCTCTTTTCTTCATCAACTTATCCGCTTTTTTCTCGTATACCCCCAGGTCGTGCTGGAGGGTTTTAATATCGCTGCCCATCCCGCTGATATCCTCTTCTGACGCCTCGATCCCTGTACTGATTTCACTGATGTGCAGCTTTAATTCCTCTCTTCGCTCATTTAATGACACCTTCTTTTCCTTCAATCTCTCGATTTCTGCCCTGTCATCCCCGGCAGATTGTTTCAGGACATCCAGTCTTGATTGTTTTATCTTTTTTTGCTGAAGAAGTGCCTGTAAATCCTTTCCAAGTTCATTAATTTTCCCTTCAATTCTCTTTATCTCGTCCCCGATAGAAGTTCCGATGCGTGTATCCCCTCCCCATCTTAAACCAATCCTCTTCTTATCTACATAACCGCCGGTCATTGCTCCGCTCAACTCCATTAAATCTCCGTCAAGAGTTACCATCCTCCACTTTCCAACCCCTATTTTTTTTCCGGTGTTGATATCATTAACTACGAGAGTGTTCTTAAAGATGTAATCAAAAACATCCTTGAACTTTTTATTTGCCTCAACAAAATCTCTTGCAAAGCCCAATGAGTCATCCGGGGGCGAGTTTGAGATATTGACTTTTAGTTTATTCAAAGGCAAAAACGTTGCGCGCCCTATTTTCTTCTTTTTCAGATAGTCAATGCACTTTCCAGCGATATTTTCATTTTCTACAACAATATTATTTAGCCTCTTTCCCCCCGCTATAGAAAGGGGAATTTCATATTCGGGATTAGTAATGGTTCCGAGTTGTATTGCAGGCCCATGAATACCCTCTACAAAATCCTTTAACTTCATAACTTCATTTACGACCTTTTCTGTCCTTATCTTGCTGTCGGTTTTCTCAAGTGTTTTGAGCTCCGCTTTCTTTTCTGTTGCCTTAATCCTCAGATCATCCATCTTCTTATCCAATATTTCTATCTTCCTATCCAGCCCTGAAATGACATTGCTCAGCGAAGAAATCTCCTTAAACGCTGAACCGTGCTCTGATTCCAGCGTATCTAATTCCCTTGCGATTTTTGTTTCCTCAAATAACATATCCTTCATCCCCGAACCCAACGATTCCTTTTTTGATCGTAAGTTATCTCTTTCTGCTAAAAGTTTTCTTTTTAACTCAACCTTTGTATTCAATTGTGATTTGGTGACATGGATTTTATCCTTTAATTCATCGATCTTTTCTTCAAGGTTTAATACGCCCATATCTTCAATCTTCTTCTCCTCGGCATTTATCTTTTCTTCCAGACCTTTAAGTTCGTCCGATACTTTTTTTAGTTCGGAATCAACCATATGCAGGTCGGTATTTAATTTTACTTTACGGTCGGTTGATGTAAAAACCTCGTTCTTTATTCTATCCAATCTTTCATCCAAATTTTTCAGGTATTCTTCTTTGCCCGCTATGCTTACTTTATGCTCTGTTATCTCATCTGCCCCCTTTTTCTTCTCCAGTTCCGAAATTTTGTTGTGCAGCTCTTTAATCCCGCTGTATTTATCGGATACCTTTTTCTTTACTTCAGCGATCTTATTTTCCAGGTTGTTTCTTTCATCCTCGGCGACTTTAATATCCCTGTTAACCCTTTCAATGTTTTTGTTGTAAGAAGCCATGGTCTTGCCGAGCATGCCCGCTTTTGCCACTCTCAACTCTTCCTCAACCTTCCTGTACATTAAAGCATCATCCCTCTCCCTCTTAAGCATCCTTAGATAATTCTTCTTCTCGCCCAGGACAATCCCTGTTTCAGAAATCTTATCCTCCACCTTTTCCAGCTCCAATAATGCTCTTTCCTTCTTCCTGTCATACTCCCCGATCCCGCACAGATCATCTATTATCCCCCTTCTATCAACAGGTCTCATCTCTATGACCTTTGTCACGTCTGCCTGGAAAATAACATTATACTCGCTGTCCCCCACCAATTCTACGATTTTTTCTCTTGTAACTCTCTGGTTATTCAGGTAGTAAGCACTCATGCGGTCGTCAATCTTTCTGCTTAGTCTCATCTTTCGCTCACCATCGCTCAGGTACATACTGATCACAGCCCTCTTCGACGGTTTGCCCTTAACCCCTCCGTTAAAAATAAGTTCGGTCAGTTTTTGAGCCCTGAGACCGCGAGACTTGCCCATCACAAAACATATGGCATCAACAATATTTGACTTACCTGAGCCGTTGGGTCCGACAATTGCCATAAACTTATCAGGAAATTCTATTACA
>Ga0209636_10006330_pt1 | contig 12087 bp, 9 predicted proteins | sample DeeMarSWOR152_54_FD_187464 | JGI IMG/M metagenome (GOLD analysis project Ga0209636, IMG submission 187464) | Marine sediment microbial communities from White Oak River estuary, North Carolina - WOR-1-52-54 (SPAdes) (version 2) | ecosystem: Environmental > Aquatic > Marine > Intertidal zone >...
TGACATTATTAATGCCTGAATGGGAAAAAATCCACATTGTATCTCTGGGATCAAAATCATGACTTTTCATTATCTCTACCCCGAATCCTTCTGCTCGTTCCATAAAGAGAAACTGATGTATACCCATTTCACCGGTAATATGAGTGAAAAATGTCAATGGCAGTTCAATCATAGGATGGAATCCCACAAATCCGCCAATACGTGGATACATTTCTTCAACAGGTAAAGTGGCATGTCCGCAGCCAAACGTATGCACCCATCGACCGATAGCAATTGATTCAGCCATTACAGAAGCAGCATTCTGAACGTTTGTTAATTGTGTTTTTTCAATTTCAATCATCACATTTCTTGCTTTTTCTAACCACAAACTTGCTAACATAATAAACCTCTCTGATTGTTTATGAATCTTTATTGCGTTGATTTTGTCATTGCAATTCGCTTGAGAATATTCCAGAACAGAATGGCGATACAACAAAGACTAAAAGGAACCACGATAAATGATAACCGAAGACTCGACAATTGTCCAACCACTCCCGTGAAATAGGGAAATAGCATTCCTCCTATCAATGCCATGACAAAAACAATGCTAAAAGCAGTACCGGACAATTTAGCGTAAAAATCGCCAACATACCCAAGCATCACTGGAAATGCGGCAGCAAAACCACAACCGATTAAGAATAAACCTAAAACTGATAATGTCAAATTGTGCGATAATAACATTGTTAAAGCCCCAATTAATGCTATCATTATAGATGAAAATTGAATATTTACAGGGGAAAGTATTTTAAGTAGATAGCCGAGCAAGAGACGAACCATGACCATGCCTAACCAATAAAATGAAAGAAAAAGAACTGCTTTTGTGGCATCGATTGCGAGTTCCTCTTTGAAAAATAGCGCTGCCCACCCTCCTACTGTAAATTCGATTCCGCTCTGGAAAAACAGAATAACTCCAAATAAAATTAAAGTTAATTCTTTCAATAATCCCACCCCTTGTTTGATCGGGAAACCCTGTGCTTGCTTGGGATCGGGGAAATGAAGTAAAAGAAAGAAGAGCAACGGAAAAATAACGATCAAACCAACGCCTGCGATGATAAACTCATAGGATAAATAGTCTGAGAATAGCCATAGTAAAAATGGAACATCAAAGCGATCGACAATAGGCCCTAATACCAGTGATCCTAACAAAATTCCAAAGGACATTGGTAGCATGAGAGAACCAGCATTTGTCTTGTCAATGCCAGACTTCTCTATGACTGATGGTAATATAGCTCCGAGAATGGTTATCACAATACCAAACATCAACATACCGAGACAGGATGCAATGAAAATAAATTTTCTATTACTACTTAGTCAGATTAAAAAATTGAGAAAAAGCTTGCTAACTGATTAAAAATTTATTATATTAGGATATAGCAAATCAAAACTCACATATTAACATACCTTATCCTAATACCTCTTAGGGAGGAGAAGTAATGAGAAGAAGCGCGGTTCCATAGAGAACCTTGCTGACTCGTTTATCGCTTTCAATAAGCGATATCATCTTTATTTTCAACTGAAGAATAAATCAGTTAGCCAGTAATCATTACAATATTTATGTGAATTAATGCAGGCTGACAAAAAGAATATGGAACGGATGTAGGTAAAATAGATAATTGTCAGGTTGGCGTCTATGGTGCATTATGTTGTCGTGACCAGGCGGTTTTGATTGATACCGACTGTTTTTACTTGAGAGTTGGATCAACAATCCCGACCGTTGTCTGGAAACTGGTGTTCCAGAAGATCGATTGGAGCATCGCAAAAAGGCTGAATTAGCATTGGACATGGTTCAATCAGTCCGATCCAATGGTGCTGATTTTCAATGGGTTGGTGGCGATGCGTTTTATGGGGATGATCCTGAATTTTTGCGTCAACTGAATCAATCAGGAGAAACTTTTATGCTGGATATTCCAAGCGCAGCGAAGCTGCAAACAAAATTTATTGAAAAAAGTTTGTTAAAAAAACAAACTTTTATAAGGTAATAGTATAAAGATCAGACTATATATTTAGAGGATCCAGCGCCTTATATCCCCGAGCGACAGTCGGCTCGTGGCAGGATACCAACTCGATTGCAAACCGATCAAATTACCGTTGAGGAAGGGCATTGGGCTGATGAACAACCAAAGTCAACCTGGGAAAAAATATTGGTTCGCAACAGCACCAAAGGATTCATATCTCATTTTCTACCTCGACGCGATATCACCAAACAAGAAATCATCAGGCAAATGCTCATCCGACATAAACAAAGGGCTGCGTCTATCGAATTTCACCGTCGGATTTAAATTCTAACTCTGATTAAGTAGTATTAATTATACAAAAGGAATTGAATTGCTAATATTAATCATAGTGCAATAGCGGGCACTTTCAAACCGGGAAGATTGGGCATCATTGCTTTAAATATTTTGGTCATGGACTATGGTGATTTCTACGGTACGCGACGCGCTAATAATGATCAAGGTTTTATCGATACCGGTACCTTTTCTCCTCAATCTTTTGCTGTTGGCTTATCATTTAGCGAGCGGGTAACTGACCGCTTTTCGTATGGTGTGCGAGTGAAATATGCTAAACAGGATTTAGAAAACACCTGGATCGGAATTTCTGGTGGTGACGTTGATGACCCAAACTTGACAATTGAACAAAAATCATATTCACTAAGCGAACCAGCAGTGGATATAGCAATTTACGACTTTCACTACCATAACATCAGATTTGGTGCTGCAATTCAAAATGTCTCCCGAGAAATCAAATACGAAGAAGAAAAATTCCCTCTTCCTTTTGCGGTCTCCTTTAGTTTGACGATTAATCCTCTAACTTTACTGCGGGATGACGATATGCTAAATCCATTCTTTATCCATTTTGAGACGCGTCATCCCCGCGACTTTAAAGAAAAATGTAACAGTTCACCACCCCCTTTTACGAAAGGAAAAATAATTTAAAAAGTTCTTGCGTTCCATGTCTAAATTTCGTATATTATCGACATGGAATTCAAATATCGAAAATTAATCGTACAAACGGATGAACTAAATCATATCAAAAAGTTAATAGCCACTCATCTGGATTGGAGTCGGCGCAAGCTATCTAAACAAGTATGTCAGGATTTTGATTGGCGTCAGGATAATGGTTATTTGAAGGATATGGTATGCCGTAGCCTATTACTTGAACTTGATCGTGCCGGATATATTCAATTGCCACCAGTAAAATGTCGCCCGAATAATCCTCTGGCAAATCGAAAAAAGCCAACAAAAATTACAGTTGATGAAACACCCATCGATAACGCCAATAAGATAGATGTTGTGCAAGTTCGTAATACTCAGCACGAGGGTTTATATGATAGTTTGATAGAACAGTATCATTATTTAGGCTATGTTTATCCTGTTGGTGAGTATCTGAAATATATATTTTTTAGTAACGACCGGCCGTTAGGTTGTATTTGCTTTAGCTCTACCGTACGGCATCTAAAATGTCGGGATGATTATATTGGCTGGACAAAGCAACAGCGTGAAGCAAATTTACATTTAACAGCTTACAACACCAGATTTTTATTGTTGCCCTGGGTATCGATTTATTGTTTAGCATCGCAATTATTGAGTCGGGCTGTAAAGATGGTTTCAAAAGATTGGGAATGCTATTTCAATCATCCTTTATTTTATTTAGAGACGTTTGTCGATACGGAACGTTTTGCAGGGACATGCTATAAAGCAGCTAACTGGCGCTATTTAGGAACAACAACCGGTCGAGGTAAAAACGATCAAACCTGGCAAGCAAATCGCTCGATTAAAGCAGTTTGGGGCTATCCTTTATCGAAAAATTTTCGGGAGGTGTTGCAACATGGATAGACCCCAAGCTGAAAGGCTCTATGATTCAGGAAAAGAAGTAACCGTAAAAAAACTTCTTGAATTAGATGCTGAAAACAAAGCGTTGAAAGAACAACTAGCGCAATTAGAGAAGAATTCACAGGATTCATCCAAGCCACCGTCATCTGATACACCTGACCAGAAACCGGCTAAAGACAGATATCCACAGCAAAACAATAAGTCAACTCGCAAGGCAGGTGGTCAAAAAGGTCATCAGGGAAAAAACAGGCCATTAGTTGGAGAAGATGAGGTTAATGAGTTTAAACATCACTATGCCTCACACTGTAAAGGTTGCAATAAACAATTGCCACAAGATGAAAACGCCAACACAACAGGCGACTTTTTCAGGTGGCAAATATTTGATATAGAACCGATAAAACCTTATGTAACAGAGCATCAGGCTCACACAACAATATGTGAATGTGGTTGCGAAACAAAAGCCATCATCCCCGGAGAAGTTTTAGGTTCCAATTTTGGTGAAAATTTGATGGGGTTGATCAGTTATTTAACCGCAGTACTTCGAGTTTCACGCAGAGGAATTAAAGAATTCTGCCTGACATTTTTAAATTTGTCAATATGCTTAGGCTCAATTCAGAATATTTTGGAATATTCGTCAGATGCTTTGGAAGCACCGGTGGAAGATGTCAAATCTAAGTTACCAGAACAAAAAGTAATCAATGGAGATGAGACCGGTTGGTATGGGAGTTGGTTATGGATATTTGTCACATCAACATTTTATTATTTTCATGTTGCGAAATCGCATGGTTCTAAGGTCCTAAAAGAAACAATCGGCGATGTATTTGAAGGTATTCTTTGCGTAGATCGCTGGGGAGCGTACACTAAGTATCATAAGGGTCTAATTCAATTTTGTTGGGCACATTTAAAAAGAGACTTTCTGGGCGTTATCAACGTTGGCAGAAAAGTGAAAGTAACTGAAGCGATAATTTTTGGTAAAACATTAGCGCTATTACGAAAAAAAATTATGTCATTATGGTATGATTTTAAAGATGGAAAAATATCTCGCTCGGAATTGATAAATAAAAGCGAGCCAGTCATTAATTTGATGAAAAAGTGCTTTTTCAAACATCAGCACTCACAACAGCGGTGCGTCCGGACATTATCGAGGAAATTACTGAAGCATTTTGATTATTTATTTGTGTTTATTTATTATGAGGGCATCGAACCAACAAATAATATTTCAGAGCAAGGTATCCGATCCGCAGTCCAATGGAGAAAACTATGCTTTGGTAATAGAAGTGACGCCGGAGCTGTTTTGACCTCACGGCTACTGACAGCAACAAGAACTTGTTGGTTATATAAACGAAGTTCATTAGAATATCTTGGAAATGTTATTAAAGCGTATCGATATGGTACTCAAATCCCCTCATTATTACCATAATCTTGAGGGGTGGTGAACTATTACAGAAAAATTTAAAATTGGCGCCGAATATAACTTAAAAGATGTGTTGACTCTTCGATCAGGATATATGGGAAATTATGATGAAAGAGGTTTGACTTTTGGATTGGGATTTTACAAAACTTACTTTAATAGCAAATTCAGAATTGATTACGCTTTCCAGGATTTTGGAATATTCAATTCTGTACATACGTTTTCTTTTGGCATCACATATTGATAGTTGGTGATTGGCAAAATATTCTTCTAAACATGGAGCACCATAAATGAAGAGAAAAATATCAACATTGTTAATTGTATCAATTTCTATCGTCGTAATAGCCGTTATTTTACTTAATTTAAAAGCAAGTAATTTAACTTCTGAACAGGAAATAATTGTTCTTATCCGATGTGATGACTTGGGGATGTGTCACTCCGTGAACATGGCTGCAAAAGAGTTAATTGAAACCGGCGTGCCTTTCTCAGCCTCCATCATGTTCACCTGTCCCTGGTATCAAGAAATTGTTGAAATCCTGAAAGATCATCCAGAAATATCAGTTGGAGTCCACCTCACGCTGAATTCAGAGTGGAAGAACTACCGCTGGGGACCGATTATGGGTAAAGAAGTCGTTCCAAGCCTGGTTGATAGTTGCGGATACTTTTTCCCCTCTCGAAAACTATTTTTTGCCAACAATCCTGAAATCAAAGAAGCCGAACAGGAGCTTCGTGCCCAGATTGACCGAGCTATTCAATCAGGACTTCAGATCGATTATCTGGATTACCACATGAGCACAGTCGTCAGTACGCCCGAATTTCGTACGTTGCTTGAGAAGTTGGCTAAAGAATATAACTTGGGAATTTCCCGTTATTTTGGGGAAATTGATGTGAAAAGCATTTATAGTGTTCCCGTAAAAAGCAAAACCGATAGTCTGATCGACGCGATCAATAGCTTAAAACCAGTGGAAATGAATTTAGTTGTTTTTCACATTGGATTAGAAAATCCAGAAATGAACGCCTTGATAGATTTAAATCCATTTGGATTGCCCCAAATGAGCCGGCATCGACAGGCAGAATTGAAAGCAGTATGTTCACGAAAATTAAGAAAAACTATTAAAAAGAAAAATATTCGTTTGATAACATACCGTGACCTCATTTCTGATTTGGGTGTAGAAACGATGAAATCCCCGGTATTTAATACTAATATTTATAATCCCTAACCTGGACAAACCAGAGCCAGAAATTAATAATTAATATAATTGAACCGCTAATTATGCGAATTATGCTAATTTTTTAAATTTGCATAATTTGCGAAATTCGCGGTTAAAAGCAATTGCATTTTTTGCCCATGATGTAAAAATTTTACTATTTACGCACTAATAACTCTCGTCCATTCGTTTTCTGATGGATGAATTCAAAAGAAAAGGTAGAAAATTTTTCGGTATCGAGCAATGATGAAATATAAAAAGAAGTGAGTTACAATTATGAACGCAAAAATGATAGCATCACTAATTTTCATAGCCTTTATTTTTCCATATCAGATATCAGGGCAAACAATCAAGACCATATCCCAACCTGTTTTCCTTCCAATCTCCGTCTGGTATAGCGGGGGCAAAGCAAGAGCACCAATGCTATCTCCAATCACGGAAAATTCAAGGGGTGAGTGGCAGCGTGATCTCGAACAAATAAAATCGTTGGGATTTAATACAGTGAGAACCTGGGTTGAGTGGTCACATGGCGAACCGCGTCCGGGCGAATATCATTTTGAAAATTTACATCTGCTTTGCAGTTTAGCACATGAAGTAGGATTAAAAGTCATCATCCAGATGTATGTAGACTCAGCCCCGGATTGGGTGGGCAAAAAATTTCCCGATGCTCGTTTTGAAGCCCAGAATGGTTCAAAAATTTTTTCTCAGGCTGCTCCTGGCTACTGTACAGATCACCCGGGTGTTCGGAACGCTGTGCTGAATTTTTATACAGAAACAGCCAAAGTGGCTATTCAATATCCTAATTTTTATGGATGGGACTTATGGAGTGAACCCCATATCGTGAACTGGGCATATATAAATTATGTTCCAGATGTTCAATTTTGCTTCTGTCCGCATACGCAATCTCGATTCCGTGATTGGTTGAAGGCTAAATATCAAACATTAGAAGTCTTAAATCAGGCATGGTATCGAAATTTTGAAACATGGAATGATGTGGAACCGCCAAGATTTGGCACAATTTTGAGCTACACCGATTTTATTGATTGGAAAAATTTTATTTATGATAAACTTGCTAAAGATCTTCGCATGCGTTATGAAGCCATTCGTAAAGCAGACAAAACGCATGTCATCACTTCTCATGCGGCAGTACCTTCCATTTTTTATACACCCTATAATGGCTACGGTGCAACTGATGATTTCCTCATGGCTGAGCAGGTTGATTTCTATGGTACATCATTGTATCCCAAGCATAATCACCCTGACCGACATTGGGAACTGTGGAAGTTTATGGTTGCCGTAGACTTTTCTCGGAGTGCTAATAAGAAAAATGGTGGATTTTATGTGGGCGAACTTCAGGCAGGTAAAGGAACAATTGGATTGAACATCGGCAATCCAATTACCCCTGAAGATCATCGCATCTGGATCTGGTCTGCTATCGCCAGAGGAGCCAAGGCAATTAATATTTACGCCTACTATCCCATGTCTTCAGGTTATGAGTCTGGCGGCTATGGCTTGATCAATTTAGATGGGAGCATTACGGCGCGCGCCAAAAATGCCGGTAACATTGCTCGTATTATTAACGAAAATATGTCCTTATTTCTCAAATCCAGACCTGTAACAGCAGAAATCGCCATCGTTTATAATCCACTGGCACAGATGGTCGGTGGTGAACAACGTCATATTAGCGGAGATATGCATTATGGCTCGCTCATCGGTTATTATCGATTCTTTGCTGAACACAATATCCCAATCGATTTTATTCATCGTAACGATTTGGAAAACCGTGATGTATCGCAGTACAAACTAATCATTGTTCCTTATCCCCTCATGTTTACTCAAAAAGGTGCAGCAGGCTTAAAATCGTTTGTAGAACAAGGGGGATTCGTAGTCGCTGAGGCGAGACTTGCCTGGAATGATGAACGAGGTTATGCAGCTTTAACTATTCCTGGCATGGGACTTAGCGAAGTTTTTGGTGTTCGTGAAACCAGGGTAAAAATGGACAAGGATGTTTTAATGAAAATTATTGACAATTCCCATCCGACAATGGCTAACTTAAAAAAGGGCGATACTTTAAAGGGATCATATTTTGCGGAGTCCATCGAATCCTTAAACAACAGTCCCACCCAAATCCTGGCATCGTTAGCTGACGGCACACTCTGTATGGTAGCTTCACACTATGGGAAAGGAGAAACGCTGTTTATTGGTTCGTTTTTAGGACTCGCAAACCATCCTTCACCTGATCAAAATAATAATCAGTTTCTGTTCAATTTACTCGAATGGGCAAAAATTGTTCGTCCTTTTACCAGTTCCCATGATGATAAAGCCGATACTCCAATAGAGGTTCACCTCCATCAAAATTCTGGTGGCTACATTCTGTTCATCATTAATCATAGTACAACAAAAGAAAAAGTCTCGATTCGTTTAAATGTAAATGATAACGGCAGATTTACCTGTCATGAAATTTTACATAAAAAGATTATTCGAGAAGTATCTCATGATAAGACATTGGCATTCGTCACTGATGTTTCCAGAAAAGATGTAGAGGTGTGGAATATAAGCCGTTAATATTACTTTGTATTCAATGTTATTAAGTTACGCCTGCCGATTCCATCGCTCAGAGCGACGGAATCAGTAAATAATTCCATAATTATCAAATTAGGGCAATGGGAGGATTTAAAGACAATTTTACATTCAAATCCTGGGAAAAGCTTATTAGCCTGGAAAATAAGGTGGTTTCTAATTCAAAATAAATTTTCAAATATCAAATAACTCCTTCAATCTATTAGACCGCCTTCGACTAACATCAATCTCCGATTTCTCCCTATCCGTCATAGTTAACCAAAAGCTATGGTTGAACCAAGAAAGCATGTCATTAATTTTTCCTGAACTTGAAAATTAATATTTTCACTTGAAAATTATTAATCAATTTAATATATTGAATGGAATAAAAAGTGAACGCATAAAATGAAAAGTTTAGTTAAATGATATTAAAAACAAAAATTGTGTTTTTAACTTTATCCATTTCGTTTACTTCCCAATTATTCGCCCAGAAACCAAATCCGACTGGTGTAAACTGGCCCAGTTTCCGAGGCGAAAACTCAAACGGGATCTCCGAAAAATTTTCAACTCCCACCTCCTGGAGTGTTGAAGGCTCAAAAAATATTAAATGGAAAACAGAAATTCCAGGATTGGGACATTCCAGTCCTATTGTTTGGAATGATCGAATTTTCATCACAACTGCTATTAGTGGCATGGAAAATCCAGATTTGAAAGTCGGGCTTTATGGGAATATTGAGCCAGTCGATGATGAGACGGTTCATCAGTGGAAAGTGTACTGTCTGGATAAGAAGACGGGCAAAATCATCTGGAAACAGACAGCTTGCGAGGGAGTTATTTTTGTCGTCAGGGCAGGACCTGAATTTGAGTTATTAAGTGCAAATCCCATGAATGATATCTGCATGGCAACTCCAGCGATTTCGGAAGGTGTATTGTTTTTTAGAACGCATCATTATTTGATTGCTGTCTCGGGTAAATAAACTACAGTAAAAAAAAATCATAAATTTAAGAGGCTTTTGACCGCGAATTACGCTAATTAAAGCGAATTGATTTTATTAAAGTTAGCGAAATTAAAATAATTAGCGGAATTAGCGGTTTTTTAAGTACCCTTAAAAATTGAGAGAATTAAAATGAAGAATATTTCAAAAACTTCTGCAAAACTTCCGAGACAAATTCAGTTCACTTTTAAATTCTTTATCTTTTTCTTTTGTCTATTTACTCTCACCTGTTCAAATCAAAATGAACAGAAGGAAAGCGGACAAGCCCAGGCTTCTGAGCAAAAATCTTACAAAATAATTCAGGATAAAGGTGTTTGGCCTTCGTTCCGAGGAGAGCATGCAAGCGGCGCTGTGGACTTGCAAAATCTACCTGAAACCTGGGATAGAAAGAGCGGTAAAAATATAAAATGGAAAACACTCATTCCTGGGCTTGCCCATTCCAGTCCCGTTATCTGGAAGGAAAAACTTTTCGTGACTACAGCGATTAGCAGTCGAAAAGATGTGTCATTCCGTCATGGCTTATACGGCGATGGCGATGCTTCGGATGATCGGTCCAATCATCACTGGTGCCTTTACTGTCTTGATAAAAAAACTGGACAGATTTTGTGGGAACGTACGGCAACAGAAGGAGTTCCCAAAGACAAACGCCATATCAAATCAACTTATGCGAATTCGACTCCTGCCACTGATGGTCGATATGTTGCTGCCCTTTTTGGTTCCGAAGGATTATTTGTTTATGATTTGGCTGGAAATTTAATCTGGAAAAAGGATCTCGGAAAAATGGATTGCGGCGCTTACGATGCACCCGAATATGAATGGGGGCCCGCAAGCTCCCCAATCATTTATAAAGATATGGTCATCATGCAGGTTGATACGCAAAACGAGTCGTTCATAATCGCCTGTGATATTAAAACTGGGAAGACTGTGTGGAAAACCATGAGAGATGAGCTGCCTTCATGGGGGACTCCAACCATTGTTGAAAGTGATGAATGGATTGAGATGGTTACTAATTCTTCAAATTTTATTTATGGCTACAATCCAACAACGGGAAAGGAACTCTGGCGGCTTGGCGGTAGCTCGAAGATTACAGCGCCGACTCCAATTTTTTTTGATAATCTTATTATTGTCTGCAGTGGAAGAAGGCCAGAGGCACCGATATTTGCGATTAAAACGGGTGCAAATGGAGATATTACTTTACCAGACAAACAGACAAGCAATGAATATGTTGCGTGGAGCAAAACCCGCAGAGGACCCTATATGCCCACGCCAATCATCTATCGAGGCTATCTTTATACGCTTCAAAACAATGGTAATTTTAATTGTTACGAGTTGAAAACGGGAAAAGAAATTTACCGTGAGCGGATTCCACATGCTGGTGGTGGTTTTAGCGCATCGCCTGTAGCGGCTGATGGGAAAATCTATCTACCGAGTGAAGATGGCGATATCTTTGTGGTAAATGCAGGGCCAGAATTCAAGCTTATTGCCACAAACAATATGGGAGAACTACTCATGGCGACACCCGCTATTTCAGAGGGAATGATGTATGTTCGGGCTGAACATCATTTATTTGCAATCGGACAATAGGCTTAAAATTAGAAACTTTTTATACGTGTTAAGAGTACGATATTAAAATCAAGATTAAATCATACAACTATTTATTGAGGTAGGACATGAAAAAGATCATCACAACTTTAGTGCTGCTGTTAAGTTTAAATGTTTTATTTGTCTTCGGACAGGTAGACTCCCAATGGAGAGGACCGAATCGGGATGGAATCTATCCCAACGAAAGCCTGTTAAAAAAATGGCCCGATGCGGGACCAAAACTTTTGTGGTCTGTAAAAGGGCTTGGCGATGGCTATTCTTCTGCTGCCGTTACTTCGGATAGAGTTTATATTACTGGAGAGAGAGGTGGAAAAGGAACTTTATTTGCTTTCAATTTGAGTGGCAAATTGGTCTGGAAATCCCCTTATGGACCCGAGTGGGGTGAAAGTCATCCTGGGGCACGCACGACCCCGACTGTCGTTGGCAATCGAATTTATTTAATG
>Ga0209636_10006331_pt1 | contig 12087 bp, 12 predicted proteins | sample DeeMarSWOR152_54_FD_187464 | JGI IMG/M metagenome (GOLD analysis project Ga0209636, IMG submission 187464) | Marine sediment microbial communities from White Oak River estuary, North Carolina - WOR-1-52-54 (SPAdes) (version 2) | ecosystem: Environmental > Aquatic > Marine > Intertidal zone >...
GAATTTGTTTAGTAAACTTTAAATCAGTGAATGATATATACCTCCTTCCCAAGGCTAAAGCCTTGGGCTATAACTCCATACTCAAATTCGTCCCCTCGCCACTCGCCCATTCTCCCATTCGCCCATTCGACCATTCACCCATTCTCCCACTCGACCATTCTCCCACTCGACCATTCTCCCACTCGCCCCCTCGTTCTTCCCTCCCAGCTCCCTATTCATTACTCCCTTCTCCATGCCCCATGCTCCATGCTCCATGCTCCATGCTATTTTATAAGATCAATACTCCGGTTCACGAACCGGATCAGATCTTCTCCCTTCAGCATATTATTGGACAATAATGCCAGATCGATTAGCTGTTTGACAATCCTGTTTTTTTTGCCATAAGTTTTCAGCACACCGACTTTCTTATCAACCAGTTCACTTTTCTGTTTATTGAGTTCTTCTTTTTTGTCCTTTTCAACAGTAGGGATCTCTTCGGCTTTTTTATCCTTATGTTGTTCTTCAAGCTTATTTAGTTCTTCATCAATCGGTTTTAATTTTTCTTCGATTTCTTCCACCTTTTTCCCGACAGCTTTATCTTTTGCTTCATTCACTTTCGTAATCAGCGGATGATTTGTATTGACAACTAAATTAAATGAATCAGACATGCCTGCATAGAAATTTGGGGCTCCACTTAACTCCGACATGTCTTTCATACGGCGGATAAATTCAGGTTGTGTGATGATTATTGGACTTTCGGTCTCACTCAGATTTTCATAAGTGATGAAAAATTTTTCTTTATCTGGCAACTGACCCTGAAAGACATGGGTGAGATCCTCCTTCTGTTTCTCTGTTAATTTTGATTCTGGTTTATCTTCTTTCAGGATCAGCTTATCAATCACATCCGCATCCACCCTGGTAAATCTTGAATCTTTGAATTTTTGTTCAAGATGATTCAGGAAATGGGTGTCAATCTGACCGTCCATCATCAAAACATCATAACCTTTATTCCTGGCTTTTTCAATATAACTATACTGACCTTCCCGGTCGGTTGCATACAGGTAAATGAGCATTTTATATTTATCGGTCTGACTTTCTTTGATCAGTTTCTCATACTCCTCAAAGGTAAAATAATCCCCTTCAGTGTTTTTTAACAGTGCAAATTTCTGGGCACGTTCATAAAATTTTTCTTCGGTTAACATCCCAAATTCGATGAACAGTTTTAGATCATCCCATTTTTTCTCAAATTCTTTCCTCTCCTTTTTAAATATCTCCTCCAGCCTGTCTGCAACCTTTTTAGTTATGTGCCCTGATATTTTCTTTACATTCGGATCACCCTGCAAATAACTTCTTGAAACATTCAATGGTATATCGGGAGAGTCCAATACGCCATGCAATAAAGTAAGGAACTCAGGGACAATCCCTTCTACCGAATCTGTAACGTATACCTGGTTACAATAGAGCTGAATCTTATTCTTCTGTATCTCAATATTGCTTTTAATTCTCGGGAAGTAAAGGATCCCTGTAAGGTTAAAGGGATAATCCACATTCAGATGAATATTGAACAGGGGCTCATCCTGTCCCGGATAAAGATCACGGTAGAATTTTTTGTAATCCTCATCCTTCACATCAACCGGTTTAATAGTCCAGAGGGGTTTAGTATCATTAATGATGCGATCCTTTTCAGTTTCAATTTCTTTCCCGTCCTTCCATTCCTTTTCCTTGCCGAAAGCTATTTCGATCGGTAAATAACGGCAATACTTCTTCAGGATCTCTTCAATCCGTGGTTCCTCGGTGAATTCCTTTGAATCCTTGTCAAAATAAAGTGTTACATCCGTCCCACGTCCTTCCTTTTCGATTTCCTCAAGCGTATATTCCGGATTCCCTTCACAGCTCCATTTTACAGATTTGGAATCTTCAAGGTATGACTTTGTAATGATTTCAACCTTATCAGAAACCATAAACGAGGAATAAAATCCGAGTCCAAAATGGCCAATGATCTCAGTTTCCTTGTTCTTATACTTTTCCAGAAATTCTTCCGCACTGGAAAAAGCAATCTGATTAATGTACTTCGTTATTTCCTCTGCTGTCATCCCAATACCGCGATCAGAAACGGTCAGGGTTTTCTTCTTTTTATCAACACTCACACGAATTGTCAGATCCCCGAGTTCACCCTTGAATTCATTCAGGGATGCCAATGTCTTAAGTTTCTGTATAGCATCTATAGCATTGGAAATCAATTCTCTGAGAAAAATCTCATGTTCTGAATAAAGGAACTTTTTAATGATTGGAAAAATATTTTCCGTTGTGACATCGATCTTACCTTTTTGCATTTTTCCCGGTTTAAATTAGACTTTTTCAAATCATATGCTGTTTTTCAAATGATATGCCAAGATGGAATGACTGACAAATCGTCATTGAATGGCAGAAGAAAGGCTAAGGCCAAGGCTAAGGAAGAGATAGGTAGTTTGAGATGAGGAGTGAGAATTGCAGGTCGCAGGGTTGCAATGGTCGCAGGGTTGTGTGAGAATAGGATTTTGAGTTTGATATTACAGATGAACAGATGAAGAAGGCCCTGAATGGGCTGACCTTTAATAGCGCATGAGAAAATCTACTCTGCATATCCTCCAAAGGGAGTAACTGATACTTTGACTCAGGGATTACGAATATCGACATCGGGCTGGTATTCCCATATTCCCTTCCGGAACATAAAACCATCATAAGAACCATCAGGAGCATAGAAACGATCATTGCCTTCCAGTGCAGGTTTGATGGGGGCCAGGTGATCGAGAATGATCATTTTTTGACCGGGCTCATATCTCAACCGCATCACAATATCAGGAGAAAATTCGTAGATCAGGCGATACCTGATTCCTTTTTCAGTCTGAAAAACCGGTTCGCCAAACGAAGGTTTTAATTCCTTACCAAAGGCAAGTACATCGATGACTTTCTTATTGGAATAGATGTCATGAGGATTAAATCCAATAAGGGTATAAATTTTCCTGCCCCCTGACCTATTCAGAAGAATATCGTAATACAGCGCTCCCCACCACCGTTTTTGATCCAGGCGTGCGGATTCAGGATCGTTAATCTCATCAGACCTGTCATTGAGTATGTAAACCAGGCATGGTTTGGTTCGTCTCATCCGGTATTGAATGATACCATGACAGATATGTCTGCCATCAGAAGTCTGAACATTCCAGGTAATCAATCTGAATTTTTTATCCGGAGAATATATTTTACCAATGCGAGTGAGTGAATCAAAAGGATAACCGAATGAGAGAGGATCTGGAAGAATTGATTGAAATTTATCAATAATCTCCCGGTTCAGGCTTTCTTTGGCAACATCAGAGGGAGTGGCATACAGTTTTTCAAATTTCGCATGAAGCCATCTTTCAGAAGCTGCAAGTTCTGATTCTGAATATGCCTGGGAATAAAGCAGGAAGCAGAGAAATAAAAATAGTGATAAGATTAATTTTTTTTTCATAATCTGAAAAGACCACCCAAAGTAATATTAGAAGCTTATTTAGAGTAGTTCTCTCAGATCTCCCTGAGGAGGATCTGAGAGAACTTTTTTTAAATAGACAATTCCAGTAATATGATTTGAACCAATATAATCATTTCCTGTGATTATATTTCATTAAGGACCCCATTTAACCTGTCACATATTTCCACGATCTCCTCATCAGTAATTGTCAGGGGCGGGGAAATCCGGAAGGCGGTATTACAGAATAAAAAAGAATCCAGCACGATTCCATTTTCGAGACTTTTTCTGATCATTTTCTTTATGATATCCTTATTCCCAAGCTCCACTGCAAGCAGAAGCCCTTTACCTCTGACCTCCTTTATATGAGGGTGTGATAAATGTTTCCTGAAAAGGTTTTCTTTCAGTTTTACATTTTCAATCAGGTTATTTTCCAGAAGGATTTCCAGTGAAGCAATTCCGGCTGCACATGAAACAGGATGGCCGCCGAATGTAGTAATATGTCCCAGGACAGGATCGTCTTTAAGCACAGAAAGAATCTTGTGCGAGGCAATGAATGCACCAAGAGGAAGACCTCCACCCAGGCTTTTAGCCAGTGTCAGGATATCAGGTTCTACGGCATAATCCTGAAATGCAAATAATTTTCCTGTTCGGCCAAAACCCACCTGAATTTCATCAAACACCAGTAAAGTGCCTGTTTCGGCACATCTTTTATGAAGTTCATTCAGGAATCCATTCACAGGTAAACGTACACCGGCTTCTGCCTGGATGGGTTCAACTATGACACATGCGACATTTCCGGTTATCCTGTTAAGATCATCAAAGTCATTGAACTTCAGGAAGGTTATACCTGGGACAAGCGGCCTGAATGAGTTTTTAAAGGATTCATCTCCCAGTATACTCAGGGCTCCCTGTGTACTGCCATGGTAAGCATTTTCAAAAGCAATAATTTCCGGCCTGCCGGTATACCTTTTAGATATTTTTATGGCACCTTCAATTGCTTCACTCCCTGAATTCACGAAATAGGTACAATTCAGCTTCTCCGGAAGGTTATCTGCAAGCATTTTCGCAAGCTTTACCTGTGGTGCCAGGATGTACTCCCCGTAAACCATCAGATGCATATGTTTATCGATTTGCAGCTTCACCGACCGGTTTACATAGGGATGATTATGTCCAATGTTACTTACTGATACGCCCGAAATAAGGTCTGCATATTTCTTCCCATCAGGACTATACAGCCATATCCCTTCTGCTTTTTCAACCTCCAGCATGAGTGGAGAATCAGAGGTCTGGGCAACGAACTGGAGGAACAATTGCCTGTTGGAGATCATCAATAAATAATTGGATTATTCAGGTGAGTACTGAATGTATTTATTTGACCATCAGGTTGATATCGCCCATAAGTTTATCCTTATAGGATTTCCCAATCGGGATTGTTTTGGTACCATCCTGAACTTTTATCAGTACCGAATTATCTTCAATAACATCAATACTGCTTGTATTCACAATAAAAGACCTGTGCACCCTTGTAAACTTGTCTTGTGGCAGTTTCTGTTCAATGGCTTTCATTGTAAAATGGATGGTGAATTTTTCATAGAAAGTATTAAAGATCACATAATTTTCAAGGGCTTCAATCCACAGGATGTCATCATATTTCAACCTGACCAGGGTGGAATTCTTTTTTATAAAAATTTCATTCCTTCCTATTTTATCAAGTTTATCCTTATCCATCCGTTTGCGTGCACGTTGTATTGCTTTATAGAATCTCGCATAGGTTATCGGCTTAACCAGGTAATCGGTTACTTCGTAGTCAAAAGCATCGGCAGCATATAAACCCTTTGATGAGATGATGATCACCTGTGGATGGTCTTTAAGTGAATCAAGAAATTCCATACCAGTCATATCCGGTAACTCAATATCAAGAAAGATAAGATCAATTTCAACTTCATCCTGGAGGGTATTGATGGCATCTATCGCATTAGAGAAAGTATGAATCAGGTTCAGTTCAGTGGTTTTACGGATAAATTCCTGAATTATTCTGACCGATAATGGATCGTCCTCGATAATGATACAATTCATCTGGCTAAGTGTTATTAATCAGACAGATCACAAGCTTAACCACCTGATTCAATAAGTTCATCAAAGATAGAAAATTATTTATAATCTTAAGGAAAGAACACGAATTATCTTCATCCCATGGTGGTGGGATGATAGAGCTAATTCTATTCTGAATTCAGGAATTTCTTTTCAAGAAGATTTACATGTTTGATAGATTTTCTCAGCCAATGGAGCATGATCTCTTCTTTTTCTTCTTTAGTTAATATCCAGGGAATATCAGATTTACGAAGGATGTGTATGAGATGTGAAAGTATAATAGCTGCTGACACTGATATATTGTAACTTTCCGTAAAACCATAGACAGGTATTTTGATAGATTCATCTGACTGTTGGAGCATTACATCTGTGAGTCCGGTCAATTCTGTTCCAAAGAAGATTGCTATTTTCCCCTTTTCCAGGTTAAATTGGTCAGGCGGAATTGCCTGATCTGACAGGGAAGTGGCAACAATCCTGTAACCATTTTCCCGCAGGTGAGCAATTGCATCAGGTGTATTGAAATCAGTCCGTTTATATTTTTTCAGGGTGATCCATTTTGCAGCGCCCAATGCCACATCAGGATTAACCTGGTATTTGTTCTTATTTTCGATCACATGCACATCCTGTATGCCGAGGCATTCACATGTTCTTAAGACGGCACTGGCATTATGGGACTGATATATGTCTTCCAGGGCAATGGTAATATATCGTGTCCTGTTTTCAAGGATTTTAACCATCAGCTGTTTTCTCCTGGGGGTAACAAATCCCGTGAGGTAATTAATCAGATCATTATTAGAAACCGGCATAGAAAAAACAAAAAAAAAGGAGCACGATGTGCTCCTCTTCCAACATTCTGATATCTTTTAGACAGCACCTGAAAGATCGCTGCCAGCCTTGAATTTTACAACTTTCTTTGCGGCAATCGTAATAGGTTTACCGGTTTGGGGATTCCTACCAGTTCTTGCATTTCTTTTTGAAACCGAGAATGAACCGAAACCAACCAAAGCTACCCTGTCACCTTTCTTCAGTGCACCAGTTGTGGTTTTAACAAAAGCATCAAGAGCTCTTTTAGCATCAGCCTTAGTTAACTTGGCCTCGCCAGCAATTGCATCGATAAGTTGTGCTTTGTTCATAACAATAAAATTTTAGGGTTAGTAAAACAATTTCTGAGAAATTCAAATTTGTATACAAATATAGACTATTTCTCATCTTTAGCAAGTCTGAGCCAAAAAAAATTACAGAAATGTTGATAAATACTGGGATTTTGTTCACAAATCCCGCGGAATCGTCTGTAAATAGCTATTTTAAGAGCATGGTTCCTGGTTCCTGGTTGGTTTGGGATTTTGGGTTTAAGTTTGCAGGAGTGAAAGAGGGAGGGGAGGGATGGAGAGATGGAGAGATGGAGTTAAGGGATTATAGCCCAAGGCTTTAGCCTTGGGATTAACGAATCTCCAACATTCATATGGATTTTAACCCATTCTGTGGAGCGAATGAAGAAGGGAGGGAGGGATAATAAGAAGTATGGAGTATGAGGGGAAAAAATCCCGAAGGGATTTAACTATGAATAATCCGGTACGAAGTGCCGGGCAAAGATGAGAAGATAAAATACAACCCTGAAAGCCTGCCTACCGGCAGGCAGGGATTGAATATATTACAGGTTAAAATAATTTGTTTTTCGATTCTTAAATTTCCGGAGCGATCATTGAATCAATGAGAGCCCTCTCCGCCTCATGCGGATCGGGATGACTTGTTTTATCTCAGTTATATTCAGTCAAGATTAAGAACAGGACATGTATTTTGAAAAAACATTCTATTTTTGCACCGGAGAAATGGTTTTTATAAAGTTTCCGGACTCACCCCCCTTTAGTTCACCCCTCTCTCGCGAGAGAGGGGGTTGGGTGTGAATAAAGGGAGTGTGTTTGGGAAATATTCTAAAGAAGTTTATTACATGATTTTGGAGAAATGGCAGAGTGGTCTAATGCGGCGGTCTTGAAAACCGTTGTCCGCTTACCGGCGGACCGGGGGTTCGAATCCCTCTTTCTCCGTAAACCCAAACCAATCCCCCCGAGTACTCGGGGGGATTTTTATTTGAAGGAAGATCCCATTGAGAGCTTGCTTTCATATGGGATCTGACTGAAAATAAAATAATCCGCCTGCGGCGGATTTGTTTGAGTTTGCAGGAACCAATAAATGAGATCACAAATCAAATATAGTGAGATTTGCAATCCTCATTGGATTTCATTTACATTCTTATTATTTTTGGATTATGATTAATGAACAAGATATCAAACAAGTTGCTATCCAGCTCGGAACGGCTGCGAATGCCAATCAGGTCATATTATTCGGATCTTACGCACGCGGTGACGCTAATGAAAACAGTGATGTTGATTTTATGATTATCACGGAAAGTGATTTACCAAGATATAAGCGCAGTCGTGAACTATACAAAATCTTTAAACCATATCCATTTGGAATGGACATAATAGTCTATACACCTCAGGAGATTGAAAAAGCCAGAAAATCTCCTATTTCTTTTGTGTCAAATGTTTTGAGGGAAGGCAAATCCCTCTATGCCAGTCAGGATGGAAATAGCTAAACAATGGCTGCAAAAAGCCAGAAATGATCTGTTGAACGTGGATAATAATCTTCAATCTGAAGTTGTGCCCTATGATACGGTCTGTTTTCATTGCCAGCAAGCAGCAGAAAAACTTCTGAAAACCTTCCTTGCCTGGCAAAGCCAGGAACTTCCCATTACCCATGATCTGTTCTACATTCTTGAGAAAATCCTTTCAATCGATCCGGAAGCTGAGAAACTAAAAGATTCACTTGCTATCCTGATGCCATATGCAGTGGAGATCCGGTACCCTGATGATTGGTTCATGCCTACTGAAAATGATGCAATTGAAGCACGAGATGCGGCAAATACGGTTCTGCACTGGCTTGAAAAAGCACTGCCCGATTTATTTGAAGGAAGCAGCTAATGAAAGCTTGCTTTCATAAAGGAACTTACTGAAAAGGGAATTAAGTTTATATCCCTTTCAGAGAACCTGGATTTTTCAACATCGGCCGGGAGACTTCATTTTCAGATATTGAGTGCTTTTGCTGAATTTGAGAGGGATCTGATCCGGGAACGGACCATTGAGGGCATACGAAGGGCAAGATTAAATGGAAAGGTGCCAGGGAGGCCTGCAGCTATTACCGTTTAATAAAAATGAAATCTCCGCCTTCATCACCGGTATCCTGAATGACACCGTATTGTGGGACATTGGGACTGTTATTCAGAACAGCTTCCCGAAAACTATTAAATAACTCACTGGCTGATAGATACTTCTTTTCATTTTCGAGTAGTCTTTTCAACAGATATTCCAGAAATACACTTCTGTCAGGCACTTCCTCTAATGTCCCGCTTGTCATAGCTTTTCGACTTGTCATTGAATACAACTTGTTTACAGCAATGGAAGCATCCTGAAATGCTCCCCTGGATTTAAATATTGCACCAGCAAAGCACGCATCCGTAATTAATAATGTGTGATGTGTATTAATATCATCCACAAAATCCTGGATTGTGCTGTTTCGAATCCAGTTAACAGAGGATAATTTGTCAGCATCAGCCGGCAACCAGAATCCGGTCTCTTTTTCATTATCCCAATATCCATGTCCTGCATAGAATATCAGTAGATTATCATTCTTTGTTAGCTGGTAGCTTAATTCATCAAGTTTTTTAATTATGTCAGCCCTGGTTGGATTCTTAAGGAGGGTGATATTTTCAGGATTAAACATATAATTCCCAATCAAAGTGCTGTACAGCAAAGTGGCATCCGTAATCGGATTATCCAGATCAACCAGGGCAGGATCATTATAGTTATCTATACCTATTATTAATCCATAATATGCTCCTTTAAAATTTAACTCATCAGTAATTACCGGAGTTTCTTTAGTTTCATTATTTATCAGATTAAGAAATTTAGTGGATGAGTTTGATAATACATCGGTTGCCTCAATTTTAAAAACATTTAATCCATCTGTCAGATTATATGATTGCTGAAAAAAACCATTTTCATCCGTGGCAATAATATGATCATTTATTGAAAATGATTGAATATCAGACTCGTCTGTAAGTCTGCCAATTAAATAGATATTTGATGCCGAAATATGGGCCGTGTAGGAGGTATCAACCTGGGGCGAAATAATTTTTATCCTGGGAGGAGTAATATCTCTGATATCTCTGTCGCCTGAATCCTCCTTACCCGACTTAGACATTTCAGGCTTTTTAATAATGATAGTGGTTACTTCACTTTCTCCTTCTATCTGGCAAAGCAAAGAAAGGTTTATGGTCAATAAGACCATGAATAATAAAATGAATTTTAAAAAATTTAAACTCATTGGTTATATTAACCCGGATTTATGACAAATTTTACTACAAAACCAATGCAAAATCCATCTATCCCTTCATCAGGATCTTTCGATGGAACAATATCTAACCAGGGAGATAAATAATATTCGAGTTCAACTCCCAGGTATAAAAACCTGACAATATTCATATCAAATCCCAACCCAAGCGTGCCAAATATGCTATACTTAAAATACTCATCCTTTTTGTATTCCGAATTATATTTATAAAGGATTTTTGTTTGTCCAAGGTATAAAAAAGGGTATAATGAATATTTGGCGTTTCGAAGTAAGTCATACTCAATTATTGCTCCACCAGCATATCCCCAATAATATCCTGTATCTGGATAGATACGATTTTCAGTATCTGCGGGATCTGAATAATTAATTTTCCCACGAAAAGTTTTATAATAATCACCTCTCACTCCTAATCCTAACTGTTTTAAATAAATTGCCCCTTTCAGATTGAAGCCATATGATTTAGAGTCAAGAATACCCTTTGATCCCAGATTTGTATTCAAATCTAATTTGAATTTACGCTCTAATGATTGTCTGTATTGTTCAGATTGCAGAAGGTCGGCTTTCACCTTAAATTTAACATTTACACTAACCAGCTCATCCACCTCCTCAAAAACATCCCATATAATACATTTGCCTTTCCCCGGACCAACAACTACTCCAACATCCCCGGCAACACTCTTTAAGGATTCTCCATAAGTCTTACCACCATCAGTTGACATATATAGTTTTACAATTACAGACTGGTCAGCAGCAATGCCAATTAAGTCGTAATATATATGAATCTTTTCTCCTGCTATTTCAGGATGTACATTTTCAATTCTCTGTGAAAAACAATCAACAGGAGTTAATATCAGAACTGTAAAAAGTATGGATTGAAACAGATAATTATTATTCATGTATATAGTAAGTAGATATTAATATCTGATTTGCATAAAATTAGAAATAATTTTTGTTCCTGTGATATTTCAAACCTGATTGGATAAAATATTATTTATATGAAGATGAATGTAAATAATCGATATTTCGGCTACTAAGTATCAGATTTAAATCCTGTTTGTAATAATCCCTGATTTAATAATGCTTATAATATTGATTTAACAACACTTTATTATGTAAGGTGTATGTCTGAATCTTTTCCTGGTTCTGATTACAGTAATTTTAAACGATCCTCTGATAACTATTTGATTTTAAACTTGAAATACCTTAATTTTATCTATTCAAATCTGGTCATTAATTCTTGCTACAATGACAATCTGGTCAGCCGAAATAAAAGATCTCGAAACGTTGTACAACTCTCTGAAAGGTCAGTTTCCTGATCTGGAGAAAGAATTGGGACACCTGATCAGAACCGATGATGAGAACGTTGCTCTGCTCTATTCAAGAAGATGTCTTGAAATAATCATTACTGATCTTTGTGAATGTGAACTAAAAAGACCACGCAAAACAGAACCACTCAAAGGCATCATTGATAAGCTGAAACATGAAGAGAAGGTGCCTTCACATATCATTGCATCCATGCTGAATCTGAATAGCCTGTCAACCTTCGGTGCCCATCCCAAGGAATTTGATCCTGAACAGGTAAAACCGGTTCTGAGTAACCTTAATATAATCATCAAATGGTACCTGAAATATAAGACTCAGAAAATTGAAGTTGCAGCAAAGGAAAAAGAGGAAGAGCATGAACCTGAAAAACGGGATAAAATAAAGGAACCCATTCCTGTTGTTAAACCAAAGAATAGATCAGTTCTGATCGTCTCCGGAATACTGTTTATTGGTGTTATCCTTGTCTTTGCTCTTGATCTGTTCAACATCTTCCATAAAGACAAATTTGAAGATATCAGGGATGCGAATGGGAGGATTTCCATTGCCGTCATGCCTTTTGAAAACCTTACAGGAGATACCACGTTGAACTGGTTCCAGAGAGGTGTCTCATCATTGATTATCAATGGACTTGGTAGTTCACCCGAACTGGCTGTGCGTGATGATCACACCATGTTTGAAGTAATGGAAAGTATGGACCAGGTTTTTACTGCAGCCATATCACCATCACTGGCAAAAGAAGTGGCTGAAAAAGTCAGGGCAGAGACATATATCAGGGGCAGTTATCAGGGAAGAGAGGG
>Ga0209636_10006332_pt1 | contig 12087 bp, 11 predicted proteins | sample DeeMarSWOR152_54_FD_187464 | JGI IMG/M metagenome (GOLD analysis project Ga0209636, IMG submission 187464) | Marine sediment microbial communities from White Oak River estuary, North Carolina - WOR-1-52-54 (SPAdes) (version 2) | ecosystem: Environmental > Aquatic > Marine > Intertidal zone >...
TTATTACGCTTTACAACGAAGGACTGATCTATCGCGGGAAGAGATTAGTAAACTGGTGCCCCAAATGCGGAACGGCTATTTCCGACATAGAAGTTGAGCATGAAACTAAAAAAGGAAATCTTTGGTGGATCAAATATCCGATCGAAGGGACCCGGGACCACGTGACGGTTGCTACCACCCGACCTGAGACCATGCTTGGCGATACTGCGGTGGCGGTCAATCCCAAAGATAAGCGTTACAAGAAGTTAGTTGGTAAAATGTTAATTCTTCCCCTGGTCAATCGGCGCCTTCCCATTATTAAAGATGATTTTGTGGACCCAGAATTTGGAACTGGAGCGGTTAAAGTGACTCCGGCCCATGATCCAAATGACTTTGAGATGGGAGAGAGGCATGAGCTTCCCAGGGTGAATATCCTCACTCCGGATGCAAAGATTACTTTTGAGCAGTTTGAGGAGCATGAAAAGGGTGAGGTGGCGGAGCTTGAAGGAATGGATCGCTATAAGGCCCGCAAGAGATTGGTGGAGATGCTCGAGGAAAGAGGCTTTCTTGAAAAGATCGAAGAGTATGAAACCTCCATTGGGCATTGTTACCGCTGCAAGGATGTGGTTGAGCCCTATCTTTCAGACCAATGGTTCGTAAAGGTCAAAGATCTTGCCCGGGAAGCGATCAAGGTGGTGGAGGAAGGAAAAATCAAATATGTTCCCGAGCGCTGGACCAAGATCTACATCAATTGGATGGTCAACCTTAAAGATTGGTGTATTTCGAGACAGCTTTGGTGGGGGCACCGCATCCCGGTATGGTATCGTAGCGAAGAGGTCTATGTTGGCGAAGATCCCCCAAAGGGCGAGGGATGGGAACAGGACCCGGATGTTTTTGATACCTGGTTTTCTTCCGCGCTCTGGCCTTTTTCGACCCTGGGTTGGCCGGATAAAACAAAAGATCTAGAGACCTTTTATCCGACGGATGTCCTGGTTACCGGCTACGATATCATAACCTTCTGGGTCTCCCGCATGATCATGACCGGTATGCATTTCATGAAAAAAGAACCCTTCCATACCGTCTTTATCCACGGTCTGGTGCGGGATGCCAAGGGCAAGAAGATGAGCAAATCGTTTGGGAATGTCATCGATCCCCTGGAGATCATTGATAAAGTGGGCGCGGATGCCTTGCGCTTTGCCTTGATCTCGCTCATTACCGGTCAGGGACAAGATATAAAGCTGACCCAGGACAAAATTACCGAGGCTCGGAATTTTGCGAATAAGATCTGGAACGTGAGCCGATTTGTGCTCATGAATCTGGATAAAAAGATCAAGCTTGAGATTCCTGAAGATTTAGGTCTGGCTGATCGATGGATTATCAGCCGTTATCAGAGCCTGATCAAAGAAGTGGCCGATTTAATGGAAGATTATGATCTGGGAGAGGCGGCCAGAAAACTATATGAGTTTCTCTGGGGAGAATTCTGCGATTGGTACGTTGAAATATCCAAGATCGATCTTTACTCGAACGATGCTAAAAGAAAGGAAAGGGCACTGAAGGTCCTGATATACGTTTTGGAGGGGACGTTAAGGCTCCTGCATCCATTTATGCCATTTATTTCCGAAGAAATCTGGCAATTATTAAAGGATAGGGTAGAGGGGGGAGGAGCTGAAAAGAGCATCTTCCTAACATCTTGGCCAGAAGCCGACAAGAAATTGATCGATAAGAAAACAGAAGCGGAGATGTCCCTTTTAATGGAATTGATAACAAAGATAAGAAATATTAAAGCGGAAATGGGAGTTCAAACTAAGGATATAGAGATTGTTTTCGTTGCGCCAAAGAAGGATGAAAGGGCAGCTATAGAGCTTGGTAAAGATTATATGAATTTTCTGGCAAAAGCTAAAAAAATGGATATTTGGTCAAAGGTTAAGGAAAAACCAGAACAATCTGCAACGGGTGTGGTTTCGGATATTCAATTTTTTGTGCCACTGAAAGGATTAATCGATATTGATAAAGAGATTGGACGCCTCAAGAAGGAAGACCAGAAAATAGAACAGGAATTGGGCCGTATAAAGAAACTATTGTCAAACAAGAATTTCACTTCCAAAGCCCCGCTTGAGGCGGTTGAGAAAGAAAAGGCGAGAGAAAGGGATTTGGCGGAAAAGAAAAAGATTATCTCAGAAAGACTAAAAGACCTAGTCGGCTGATTCTTCCACCACCTTGACGATGCGCTTGATTTCTTTGGCTCTGCCGCTAATTGCATCAATCTTCAGGAATACCGCATTGAACAAACCAGGCCCACTTTCGGTCGGTTCGAATTTTTCCGGCATCTGAGTGGTGAACCTTTTCAGGATCTGTTCCTTATCCATGCCGATGATGGAGTTATAAGCTCCCACCATTCCAATGTCCGAGATAAAAGCCGTCCCCTGGGGCAGGATCCTTTCATCCGCGGTCATGACGTGGGTATGGGTTCCGATGACCGCCGAAACTTTTCCATCCAGAAACCATCCCATGGCGCACTTTTCCGAGGTAGCCTCGGCATGCATATCAACAATAACCAGGTTGGTCTTCAGGGTCGGAAGCAGTTTCTGAACAGCCTGAAAGGGACAGTCAAGGGGTTGCATAAAGGTCCTGCCAGAGAGATTGATAATCGCAATTTTCACTCCGGACTTATCCAGAATAAGGTGATCTTTACCTGGAGTCCCCGGCGGATAGTTGGCGGGGCGGGTTAGCAGGGGAAGTTTGTCGATACTCTTTGTCAGTTCCTTCTTGTCCCAGACATGGTTTCCCATGGTGATGGCTTCGATCCCCATCTCCAGCAGTTCTTTGTATACTTTTTCCGTGATCCCATAGCCGTGGGCTGAATTTTCTCCATTCGCAATGATCAAATCCGGCGCGAGTTTTTTCCTTAACTCAGGAAGCACCTGCCGGCAGACTTTTCTCCCCAGCTTGCCGATGATATCTCCTATAAATAATATATTCATTAGTTTTGATTTTTGCATTTTTACTTTTTAATTATTTAGCAGTTCCGCTTGCCCGCGTTTCGCGGATGACGGTTACCTTGACCTCGCCCGGATATTCAAGCTCCGCTTCTATTTTCTTGGCAATGTCGTGGGCTAATTTGGTGGCGGCCGCATCATCGATCTTTTCGGGCTGGACAATGACCCTCACTTCTCGGCCGGCTTGAATGGCATAGCATTTTTCAACCCCCGGGAATGCCTTGGCCACCGACTCCAGTTTTTCCAGTCGCTTGATGTAGGCTTCCAGAGTATCGCGCCTGGCGCCCGGTCGGGCGGCAGAGATCGCATCGCAAACCTGCACGATCACCGCTTCGATGGTTTTTGCTTCTACGTCTTCATGATGGGCCTCCATGGCATGCAGAACCTCCGGAGATTCCCCGGCTTTTTGGGCGAACATGACTCCCAGCTTGACATGGGTTCCTTCAACTTCCTGATCAATGGCTTTTCCGATATCATGTAAAAGCGCGGCTCTTTTGGCCAGGTTTACATTCACCCCAAGCTCTGAGGCTAACATCCCAGCTAAATGCGTCATTTCGATGGAGTGTTGCAGAACATTCTGACCGTAGCTGGTTCGATAATGTAATCTTCCCAGAAGTTGAATCAAGACCGGAGGAAGCCCGCGCACCCCGGTTTCGATGGTAGCCTGTTCCCCGTATTCCCACATGGTAGCTTTGATTTCCTCCTGGGTCTTTTTATACATTTCTTCAACCCGGGCAGGGTGGATCCTTCCGTCCGCGATCAGTTTTTGTAAGGTTAATCGAGCGGTTTCCCGCCGGAGGGGGTTAAAACTGGAAAGGATCACTGCTTCCGGGGTATCGTCTACGATAAGATCCACCCCGGTCAAGGTTTCAAAGGCCCGGATATTTCTTCCTTCCCGGCCGATGATTCTTCCTTTCATCTCATCTGAGGGGAGCTCGACCACACTGGTGGTGGTCTCAACCACATGGTCCACCGCACAGCGCTGGATGGCGGTGGCCAGGATTTCGCGGGCTTTCTTTTCCGATTCCTGTTTGATCTTTTCTTCGTGGGCTTTTATTCTTTTGGCGGTTTCTTCTTCCAGTTCTTTGTCAAGTTTGCTTAGAAGCTCCTGCTTGGCTTCTTCACGTGAAAGAGCCGCTACTTTCTCTAAAGCCTGGATGAGCTGGTCTCTGGCTTTTTGAAGTCCCTCCTTTAATTTTAAAAGATCTTCCTGGACCTTTTTTATCTTTTTCTCCTTGTCTTCAATTTCCTTTTCTTTGGACTGCAGCCGATCTTCGCGGGAATCCAGCCTTCTTTCGAGCGTAGATAACTCCGCTTTTCTTTCCTTGCTTTCTTTTTCAAATTCAGCCCTTAATTTTAGAGACTGATCTTTGGCCTCAAGCAGGGCTTCTTTCCTGGTTCGCTCGGCCTCTTTTTTGGCGTCTTCCAGAACGCGCTTGGCGGTTTCTTCGGCGATCTTTATTTTCTGCTCTGCCAGACGCCGGCGGAGCATAAGATAGACCAGCGCCAATCCAAAGACCAATAAAGCACCGATGATAATATAAAGTAAAATATTTAGTTCCATGTTAATAACCCCCTCAATTTTAAATCTTGCTGACGGTTCATTTCGATCCAGCAGCGGCGATGGCTTTTCTCACTTCGGATTCAATCTTATTTGCAATTTTGGCGTTTTCCTTTAAGTAATTTATGGTGCCCTCAAAGCCCTGGCCGAGCTTTTCATCCCCATATGAATACCAGGCCCCGCTTTTCTGGGCGATTCCCAGGGCAATTGCCTGATCTAAAATATCTGCTTCCCGCAGTAAACCTTCTCCATGGATCAAGACAAAGCTTGCCTGACGGAAGGGTGGGGCAACTTTGTTTTTAACCACTTTTACCCGGACCCGGGTTCCGATGATTTTGTCACCTTCCTTTATCTTTTCGGCTGCTCGGACGTCCAGCCTCACGGATGAGTAGAATTTCAAGGCTCTTCCGCCGGGGGTGGTTTCGGGATTCCCGAACATGATCCCGATTTTTTCCCGGAGCTGGTTGATGAAGATCATGGAGGTTTTGGATTTGGAAATGACCGCGGTCAACTTTCGCAGGGCCTGGGACATGAGGCGGGCCTGAAGGCCGACCTGGGCATCCCCCATTTCTCCCTCGATCTCTTTTTTGGGAACCAGGGCCGCCACCGAATCGACCACAATGATGTCGATGGCTCCGGATCGGATGAGAGTCTCAGCAATTTCCAGCGCCTGCTCGCCGTAATCCGGCTGAGAGATGAGCAGATTGTTTACATCCACGCCGAGCTTTTTGGCATAGACCGGATCGAGAGCGTGTTCTGCATCAATAAAGGCCGCCACCCCACCCCTCTTTTGTGCTTCGGCGACCGCATGCAGGGAAACCGTGGTTTTTCCGCCGCCCTCCGGGCCAAAGATCTCGATCACTCTCCCTCTTGGCAATCCTCCCACTCCCAGGGCCAGATCGAGCGAGAGCGAACCGCTGGGGATTACCTCCACTGCCAGTTTTTTGCTTTCCCCCATCTTCATGATGGAGCCTTTGCCGAAATTCTTCTCAATTTGGGTAATGGCCACGCCTAAGGCTTTATTTTTTCCGTCACTCATAATTTTACCTCCTTTACTTTTTCATAGATTGGACCGCTTGGAGTGAGCGTGCTTTTCATTATATAGATACGATCCACCAGCACTTCTCCAAACTTGGCCTCTTTTATGCTTCTGATTTTTTCCTTCAACTTATCGACCTCCTTGTCCCGAGCTTGTCGAGGGACCTTCTTTTCCTTGACCCTTCCAATGGTTATGTGAGGTCTGAATTCCCGATCCTCACCCCGAAAACCCGCCTTTGATAAGTTTTCTTCAAGTGCTTTTGCTAAATTGCATAATTTATCCCCTCCTTCGGCCGTCCCCACCCAGACTACTCTTGGACTTTTCCCTTCTGGAAATGTGCCAAGGTCCTCGAATTTAGCCTTAAAACTTCCTCTGCCACTCACCGCGTTAGTGGTTAGATCCGTTAATTCGTCGATCTTCCGGTCTTCCACCCAACCCAGGAACTTCAGGGTAATGTGCAGATTCTTGGCTTCCATCCACTTTACCCCGCCTCCGGCAGCCCTGAGCTCGTTTACTAGCTCAGCGATATTCTTCTTAACTTCGTCCGGCAGTTCCACGGATATGAAGGTACGCATGATAGTTACTTAATTACTTCCTCTCCTCCGAGATGCAGCCAAAGTAATCCCAAAGCCGCCTGAGCCGCCTTTTCTCGGATTTCGGTTCGCGTTCCTTGCAAATTTAACTCTTTCCATTCGGTTTTCTGGTTGGATGCCAGAGCAATGTAGGCTCTTCCTATGGGTGCCGGAGGAAGAGGGATCGGTCCGGCGACCCCGGTAGAAGAAAGGCCAATGTCGGTTTTAAATCTCTTTCTGATCTCCTCTGCCAGGGCAATTGCAACCTCTTTGCTCGCCAATCCATATTTACTGATGAGCGAGGCTGAGATGCCCACGTTCACAACTTTTATGCGCGGATGGTAACAGACAATCCCTCCGATAAAATAGTCCGAACTCCCAGAAACATTTGTTAGCCGGCTTGATATCAAACCTCCGGTTAGGGATTCTGCGATTGAAATGGTCTGCTTGCTTTTTTTGAGCTGATCCGCGATCTGCTGATCGGTGATCTTCCCGATCATGGAAAGAACCTTGGTGAAAAAATCCTCTAGCTTAATTTCAACTGTTTTAAGATCTTGCTCTGCCATAAATAGGTACCGCCTGAAATGAGTGAAAGAACGACTGCCAGCCAAAGCACCCAGTGGGCATAGGGAAGGCCGAGGATCAACATAAAGATCGCAATGAATTGAAAAGCTGCCTTTAATTTTCCAATGGGAGCAGCCTCCTCTACTTTTTTGCTTCTTTTGGCCAGATTGATTCTTAAGCCTTGGACCAATAATTCTCGAGCAGCAATGATGGCGACGGGAATTGAGTCTGCTTTTCCCAATCCGACTAAGACGATTAAAACGAGCATGACGAGGAGCTTGTCCGCCAAGGGATCCAAAAGCTTGCCCAGATCGGATACCTGTTGAAAACGACGGGCGAGGTAGCCATCAATGATATCCGAGAACCAAAGAATAGCAAAAAAGATTACTGCCAGGCCGTTAAATCCAAGAAGCAAGAAGACTATAACGAGGGGGATTAAAGCAATTCTTGCTAAGGTGACATAATTTGCTAGCGACAAGGTGTACAACCGATGAGATCATAGGTTTTTGCACCTGTGATGCGAACCTTTGCGATCTCTCCCGGTTTTAGAGATTTTCTGGATTGGACAAAGACTGAACCATCGATATCCGGAGCGTCCATGGGGCTTCGACCGAGGAAGCCGCCACGGGTTCTGCTTTCGATCATGATATCCAGTGTTTTGCCAACCATTTTCTTATTATATTCCTTGGAGATGCGAGCCTGGACCCGCATCAATTTGTGAAACCTTTCGGTTTTTTTAGGTCCGGAAACCTGCCCCCTCATTTTACTGGCAGGCGTTCCTTCTTCATTCGAATAGGTAAAAACTCCAAGTTTCTCGAACTTTACCTTTCTGATAAAATCGAGCAGCTCTTCGAACTCGGCCTCGCCTTCACCGGGAAAACCGGCGATAACCGAGGTTCGAACAGCGATTTTCCGCCTCCTAATCTTTGAGATTAAATTTTCAAGATCTTGGCGCGTGTAGCGCCGCTTCATCTTCGCAAGTATTTTATCACAGGTATGCTGGATTGGCAAGTCCAAATACTTGACGATCTTTTTCTGGGTGGCCATAACTTGAATAAGTTTGTCTGTTACATGTGCGGGATGGGCATACATGACACGAATCCATTGGATGCCTATGATCTTCGCAGTTTTTACCAAAAGATTGGGAAATTTTGGATAGGCAGTTGTGTCCTGAGCCACGTAGATAATTTCTTTTACTCCGGTTCTGGCAAGCAGTTCGACCTCTTTTAAAATATCTTTCATGGGGCGGATCCTGAGCGGGCCCCGGATCAGAGGAACCGCACAATAAGAACAGCGGTTGCTGCAGCCTTCTGCGATCTTGACATAGGCGAACCAGGGTGGCGTCGCCTTTACTCTTGGGGCTTTGTAATTTAGAAATCTTTGGGGCGTGCCAATGAAGGCATCGACCTCAGGAAGAAGCTTGGGCAATTTATGTTTGTATCTTTGGGGGAGACACCCGGCTGCGATGAGGTATCGGCACTTTCCTTTTTTCTTCCATTTTGCCAGCTCTAGGATAGTGTCAGCCGCTTCCTGCTTAGCGGATTGGATAAACGCGCAGGTGTTGACCAGGATCAGGTCTGCCTGGGAGGGATTATTTGTAAAAGAATAACCGTCTAGAGCTAGTTTACCCATGAGAGCTTCGGTGTCGGTTAGATTTTTTGGACAGCCTAAACTTATTATGTATGCTTTCATATTTTTCTTAAATCCTTTTAAACGAAATCCGAAAATCTGAAAATCTGAAAAGCAGAAAAGCTGTTATTATACGGATATCGGATTCTCGGCTTTTCGGCTATCTGCTTTTCGATTAACATAATTATCAACGGAACGGATCAATCCATTCAGCATCATCCCTATTTGATCCGCATTATTATATAGATTAATGAATTCTTCTTTAGACAACTGTTTTCTTCTTAAAAGCATTTCTAATAATGGTACACATTCGTGCAACGAGCCTCTGCTCACTTTATAAAATTGTTTTCTTTCTTTATTGTGAAATCTTCCGCAACCTTCAGCTATGTTCAACGGAATTGATAAAGAGGCTCTGCGGAGCTGATCTGCGATTTTGGATAAACTGCTCTGTTTTAAATTATCGCATAAAGAATAAAGGTTGTCTACAAAATCGATCGCCTTCTTATACACATTCAGATTCTCAAACATAAAAATCATTATTTCACCTCCTTAAGGTTAATTTGCTGGCTACTGAACTACCAACTACTGCACTACTAATAAAGCAGCAATCTTATTGCCATACATCCCGAATGCCCGAATGTTGAAACGAATGCCCGAATTTTTATTATAATATTCGGGAATTCGTCAATAATTTGGGTATTAGGGAGGTAAGGTGGGAGTGTCGGGATTACGACACTTAGCGATAATTCACAAACTGTAGCACAAGCGGAAGGTTGGCCGCCTTTATCTTTTGGATGGCTGCTTGCAGGTCATCGATCTTTTTGGCGGAGACCCTTATTTGTTCTCCTTGAATATTTGCCTGAACTTTTAGACCTGACGATTTTATCAGTTTGGTGATCTCTTTAGCTTTATCCTGAGGGATTCCTTGTTTGATGGTAATTAGCTGTTTTACATTTCCGCCGAGTGCTTCTTCGGTTTTTCCATATCCAAAAAACTTCAAGGGGATTTTGCGTTTAACAAGTTTATCCTGCAGAACATTGACCACATTTTTCAATTTATACTCGTTATCGGAAACAATTTTTATGTTATTTTCCTCTTTCTCGATTTTGCTGATGCTGCCTTTGAAATCAAAGCGGGTGGAAATCTCTTTCATTGCCATCTGAATGGCGTTGTCGATCTCCTGGAGGTTGGGTTTGCTGATGATATCAAAGGAATGGTCCTGCGCCATGGACCTATTATACAGAATGTTTATGATATAATAAAGAACGTGAAAGAATTAAAAGTTGGTCAATCTAAAATTGTCTTTATCAAAGGCGATATAACCAGGCAGAGAACAGATGCGATTGTAAACGCCGCGAACTCTTCCCTCATGGGTGGTGGGGGTGTGGATGGAGCGATCCATCGTGCCGGAGGGCCAATGATTCTTGAAGAATGCAGGGAAATCATAAAAAAGATTGGAAGGCTTCCGACGGGACAAGCAGTTATAACTGCGGGAGGAAATCTTCCGGCGAAGTATGTTATTCATACGGTGGGGCCAATATATAGTGAGTCGAAAGTAGTAAGTAGTAAGTCGAAAATAGAACTGCGAAGTTGTTATTTCGAGTCCTTAAAACTTGCTGCGGAAAGAGGGGTAAGAACAATTGCTTTCCCTTCAATCTCAACTGGGGCTTACCGATACCCTTTATCCGAAGCTGCGCCGATTGCCATCCAGGCGGTTAAGGATTTTCTTAAGCAAGAAACTTCAATAAAAGAAGTTTACTTTGTTCTCTTTAATGATCAGACCTATGAGGCCTACGTGAATGCCGCTTGAAATTCGTCTTCACAAATACATGGCTGAATGCGGAGTTGCTTCCCGCCGCAAGGCTGAGAAATTAATCCTTTCGGGCAAAGTAAAAGTAAATGATCAAGTTGTCACTCAGCTTGGGACCAAAATCGATCCCTCCTCGGATAAGGTTATTGTAAATGGGAAGCTTCTCAAGCGGAAAGAGGAGAAAATCTATATAAAATTAAACAAACCTCGTGGGGTAGTCAGTGCGGCTTGGGATCCGAAGGAAACAACGGTTATCGATCTGGTTAAAGATATTCCTTACCGCCTTTATCCGGTAGGCCGTTTGGATAAGAATTCCGAAGGATTGATGATTCTGACCAATGACGGTGAATTGGCCAACCGTCTCATGCATCCGCGCTATGAGCATGAGAAAGAGTATATCGTAAATGTCGAATGCCGAATTACGAATGACGAATTAAGGAAGCTGGAAGAGGGAGTGGTTATCGATGAGCGAAAAACTCTTCCCGCGAGAGTTAAAAGGTTGGGAGACAAGCAATTCAGGATTATTTTAAGGGAAGGAAAAAAGCGCCAGATCAGAAGGATGCTGGAAGCGGTTGGGAATAAAGTAAGTCGTTTGAAAAGAATAAGGATAAAGAGTATTCGATTGGGAAATCTGGCTACCGGTAAATATGCATTTTTGACTACTTCAGAGATCCAGGGTCTTGTGTTATAATATTCTCGCTATGCCGATCATTGTTCACAAATACGGCGGGACCTCCGTCGGAACTACTGAAAAGATCAAGAATGTTGCCCGCAGAGTAAAGAAAGTAAGGGATCAGGGGAATGAAGTGGTGGTGATTGTCTCTGCCATGGGGCATACCACGGATGAGCTGATCGACCTCATGCATAAAGTCACAGATAATCCTGGCCACCGCGAGTACGACATGTTAGTTTCAACCGGGGAGCAGGTTTCTGCGGCGCTGCTCGCCATGGCCCTTCAAGATATTGGCTGTCCGGCCATTTCTTTAACCGGGGGACAGGCCGGAGTGGTTACCGAAGATATCTACAAAAAAGCGCGCATCAAACATGTTCATATGGACCGAATAAAAAAGGAGCTAAAAGAAGGGAAGGTTGTAGTTATTACCGGTTTCCAGGGGATTGATAGTAAAGGAGATATAATTACCATTGGCCGGGGAGGTTCGGATACTTCTGCAGTGGCGATTGCGGCTGCGCTTAAGGCATCTGTCTGCGATATCTATACGGATGTGGATGGGGTTTATACTACTGACCCAAGGATTGTTAAGGAAGCCAGGAAACTGAAGCATATTTCCTATGAAGAAATGCTGGAGCTTGCGAGTTTGGGAGCACAGGTTCTGCATCCCCGCTCGGTTGAGTGTGCCAGCATCTACGACATTGTGATTCACCTGCGCTCCAGCACCAAAGAAGAACCGGGAACTTTAATCATGTCGGCAAAAGCGATCGCGGAAAGCAAGCCCCGACATTTTCATCGTCGGGGCAAGGAGGTATCCAAGATGGAAAAGAAAGAAGCGGTAAGGGGGATTGCCCTGGATGAAAACATTGCCAAGGTCGGGATCCTGAAGGTTCCGGATCGGCCCGGGATTGCCGCCAAGCTCTTCGGAGCTTTGGCAGGCGTGAAAATAAATGTAGATATGATCGTGCAAAGCATTCATTCTGCGGGTGAGATGGCAGACATGGCATTTACGGTTGAGCGGACCGACATGAAAAAAGCGGTTCAGGTGGTGGAGAAGGTAGGCAAGGAATTGAAAGCCGAGGGAGTAATTTCCGATCCGGATGTATGTAAAGTCTCCCTGGTCGGAATAGGAATGGTCAGTCAACCTGGAACCGCGGCAAAGATGTTTGATAGCTTAGCCAAAGAGAAAATAAATATTCAGATGATCTCCACTTCTGAAATTAAAGTCTCTTGTGTGGTCAAGAAAGAGCAGGGCAAGAAAGCGGTG
>Ga0209636_10006333_pt1 | contig 12085 bp, 8 predicted proteins | sample DeeMarSWOR152_54_FD_187464 | JGI IMG/M metagenome (GOLD analysis project Ga0209636, IMG submission 187464) | Marine sediment microbial communities from White Oak River estuary, North Carolina - WOR-1-52-54 (SPAdes) (version 2) | ecosystem: Environmental > Aquatic > Marine > Intertidal zone >...
CCACCTGCGACAGATGTAGATTGGTTCATAAATCCGACCAATCTCATATTCTCTTGAGAGGCGAAGCCCTACTGCATAATCCTCACCGTAGCTCACGTTAGGAAAAGGATGACGCTTCAGAAGGGGCGCGTAGAACGCCCTTGGTGCCCCGAGCCCATTAACCCGAAGGAGGTTGTTTCGGCCGTTCTCCCGGCTCCATTCGCGATGGGCCACGACGCCAGGCGGGATTTCCCTCTGATTGAAATCGGTGGTTCTGTAAGCCCCCACTACCATGGCATAGTCTCCATCGTCAAACCTATCCACCATAGTCTGTAAGGCTGAGGTGCTGGCATAGAGATCGTCAGAATCGAGTTGCACTGCAAAGGTACCGCACTCACGGGAGTGAATTGCTTCATTCCAGCATCCGCCGATACAGAGATCCTTTCGGGAGGGAATCAAATGGATCAGGCGGGAGTCTTTTCTCCTACGATCTTGAAGTATCTCTGATGTCCGATCGGTGGAGTGGTTATCAACGACGATGATGTTGAACTGGAAATTGGTCTGCTGGGCCAAGGCACTCCTCACTGCATCCCCAATGGTCTTCTCCCTGTTTTTTACGGGGATGATGACGCTGGCGGTCTTGGGCAAGAAACGACGCCTAGCCCTTGCGAAGCGGGGCTTGAGGAAGGCTCCGATCCGTTTCAGATGGTCTGTCAACACGCTCTCCATCTCGATCTGGGCCTCACGGTTTTCCGGGCGGAGATAGTCGAAGAGCCTTTCGCCGGTGGTTTGATCCTCATCTCTGAGCGTTGAACACAGAAACTCGGGGATTCTGATGGTCTTTGAATCGATAGAAATCTTCAGTCTCAAATCGTAGAGGCCAGACCACTTTCCCCCAAATAGTGGGCCGTGGCGCTTCACGGCGCGGTCGATGCTCCGTCTGGACAGAAGGAGAAGGGGGCCAAAGTCAAAATCATCCCGGAGGGATCCTGCCTGATAGTCAACAAGAGGATGCGCGTGAATTCGTCCACTTTTGCTTTCCTGGTAGCAATCGCTGTAGACGATGCCAACTCTAGTATCTCCAGCAATTTGGAGGAATCTCCCCAGGGCTTCAGGTTTCAGACGTATCTTCTCGCCGGGAAGGATCATCGCGATGAAATTGGCTTCACATCGCTCGACGATGGCCATGAGGTCGAATCCACCTGTGAAGCTATCGATATGCAGAGACTGTACCCTCTTGGGAAGGTTCTTGGGCTTCTGAATATATGGGACTACAACCGAGTGGATGAGACCTGAGGTCAATTGACGGAGGTTCCATCGAAAGGCAGGCTCTTGACTGCAAGGTAGAATCACATCGATTCGTCCCAAAGGCTCCCCCGCGAATCGATTGTGTGGCTTATTTCTGGAAGAATTGCTGGGAAGAGTATAAGATAGGGTGTCTGAAAGGTCAAATTATGTTGAGGATCTCTCTGTTATTTCACTCACTTCCTTAGGAAATCACTGCCAGGACCTTGAGGGATATGGCAGGCGTTCAGTTGTCAGCCATCAGCAAGGTCAAAGAGGCCGAATGCCGACCGCTGATGCCCGAAACCTTGAGGAGAACAACCGGGAGCCTCCTCCTCTATTGACCAGCAGGTTTCTCCCTTTCTTTTGACAGGCTATTTCTTGCGAATCAGGACGATCCGTGTCGCCACCATTCTCGAGTCTTCGTCTGGTTCCGCCTCAACCAATACCCATCGGCCGGGTTTCAGATGGCGGAAACGCCGGTCTCGACCCTTCTGGTCTGTGATTTGGGTTGATGGGGCAACAACGATGCTCCTTTCGTTCACCACGATCAGGCTCATTTCCTCTGTCTTTTCCATGATGGGCCCCTGGGTGGAGAGAAAAGGCTCTGCCCAGGCCAAAGATAAGGAAACGAGACAGAAAGCAATCAGTAAAAAACACTTCTTCATAAGGTTACTCCTTTTTTTGAGAGGGTGTGGCTAAGGGATTGCTACAACAAATGTCTCCAGTACATCCGGGTGATGCCAGCGGCAGTGACCAAATCCGACGTGACGATGCCGCCTCCCACACCGATATAGCTTGCTCCTTTTCCCTTGATCATGGCAATCACCATCCCCGATGGGATGGCGGTGCCGATGACCGTTGACCGATCGCTTTTATCTAAATCGTCGCTGTCGTCGAAATCGATCGTGGCCGCTCCGGTCTTATAGGCTAGGGCGTAAAGACGGGCCGTTCCCTCTCCCACGTAGCAGGGATCGATCGGGTCCCCAGCGGTAGGGATGAAGGTGGTGAGATAGGCCACACCGAAGTAGACAATAGCCGGGGCCAAGACCTTCTCCCCTGGATTCTCATTCAGCTCTATGTACCAGCCATCCGTGTTCTCGAGATCGGCCAGTGTGTCTGCCTGCTCCTGTTGGGTGCCGTCTTGAACGAGGTTGTCTGTCACATTAACAAGGTCAATCTCGGTGAGCGGAGTCGCAGGGTCCCTATCCTTCAATGCATAGATTCGGTTGATAATCATCTCGTTCCTTGGGTGGGCCCGATCTCCAGTCCCCCAGAAGAGCATCTCGTAGCCGTACTCGAGAACCACATCAGGCCGATAGAAGATCTTCCGTTCGTTTCCCGAATCGTCAAAGATCACCTTGCCGTCCCACATCGCAGGATCAGGGTCCCGCATGTCGAACCTCCACATCCGGCCGCCGGTGTCGCCAACGTAGGCGCGATCAATATAACCTGTGTCGTCGGTATCGACGACGGTGATGTCACTCGGGATGGAGTCTTCCATTGCAGGGTTGTCCTTGTACGTGCGGCTCCAGAGATGAGCCCCCGAGAAAAGGTCCACCACATAGATCCCCCGTCCCATCGAATCGGTCACAACCACAGGCTCACCATCCTGATTCGTATCGTACCCACCGCCGAGAAAAACAACCATCCGGTCCTCGAGGCCAATCTTGACCGTTCCGAGGGTGGGCGTGCTCCAACTCTGCCCCATCTCCTCGAAATAGCTCTCAGGTTCGGGGTAGACCTCCCAGAGAATCTCGGGGCTGTTTGGATTTGTCACATCCAGGGCATAGTAGTGGCTGCCGCCCCTTCGTTCTCCAAAAACAAGAATGACCTGGTCATTCTCCGGAGGGCCGGGCTCGATCACGCCATTCATATTATTGTCAATCACCGCCGCAGTGGGCGAACCGTCAACAAAGTATTCCAGGTTGGCTCCACTCAAAAGCTGTAGCTTATCGAGGAGATCGGGTGGAATAAAGGCCCACAGCTCCGAGCCATCGCTGTCCAGAAAGGCATGGAGCATCCCGTCATTGGCGCCCGCATAGATCACAGAGGTGTTGTCATCGTAGTGGACCACGGCCGGGCGGGAATGGAGAAAGGCCCCCAGGATCCAATGGCGCTTTTCGGCGGTGTCCCAATCTAAGTCCTCGTCGTATGCATCATGGCCGTGGATAAAATCGATGATTTCAGATCTCTCGGTTTCACTCGATACCCCAAGCATCTGGTATGTGAGCTTTGTGTTGTTGGTTTTCGTGAAGGCATTGCTCGTGTGGGTGAGTCGTTTGTCTTCTCTCACCCAGGTGTAAATGTTTCTTGGCGTGCTGCGCTTGAGAAGAACCTCACCGACTCCTCCTGCCTCTGTCTCTCCCCCGTCGGCCGCAGTCCCCCAGAACGAGACGGCCCCGTTGAGAATGTGCCCGGAATCGTCGGTTGCCCGATCGCCGTTCACGTCGAGAATATCGCCTCTCTGGATGTCGCCGATGTCCTCTTTGGCGATGGAGAACTTCTTGATATTGCCCTTCCAAAAGGCATGCTCGGTCGGTTTGAAGAGGGCGAGGTAGATCTTGTCGCCACTCGTGGTCTTCTCCATCTGACTGATGGGAACCACTGGGGCAGTGAAAGAGGTGGACTCTTCCAGGATATCCTCGATGATTCTCTGGAAGGCCGCACGAAAAGTCTGAGCATTATGGACATAATGATACTTTCCTCTTCCATTCTTGGCTGTGTCATCAAGGAGTTTGTGATTGATGTTGAACCCGAGTGTGTAGGTGACGATGTTCTGCCTGTCTTGCAGATCGCCCCTCAAGTCGATGTCGTAAAGATACTTGGCCACATCATCTAGATAGTCGGATCCCTCATCCTCGTAGGTCCCAGGATCTGCGTCGTCCCCGTCGGTGTCTCCGTCGTTTCCAATGGTGGTCAGAACGGAGTTCTGGTCTTTTGTGGATAGGCCGTCGGTAATGATGATGATATAGCTTTTTTGGCACCAGTCGACGATGGGGCTGGTATAATTAACACCAGCGTTGAATTCGCTCGCAACTCCCCGGTAGTAGAGTCCTGCCTCATAGAGGGTCTCCGCCAGCGGGGTCCACGTGTCGGCCGCAAGTCCTCCGATGGCCGTGTGGAGATCAGACCTATTCGGGGCAGTCATGTCCCTGACTTCTCTGAGGATATGTCCCCCTTCTTCGTAGTTGAAGATCATGGCCCCAAATCGGATACCGTATGTGGTATTGACGTAGCTTTGAATGGTTCCCTTGGCTACCCCAAGCTTGGGATGCTCGGTTGGAGGATTTGTATCAAGGAAGTTCAAATAATTGCCCATTCTGAGATAGCGGATCTGCCTTCCGCCGCACGTGGTATCGAACCGTATCCTTCCGTTATAGAACCCCTCGGTTTCCAGAGCGGTCTTGGCGTGGCTGCAGCTGAAGTCAGCGACGGTGTCACGAAAGACGTTGTCCCAAGAACCTTGCCACCGGTAGTAGACCTTGTCCGGTTCATAGGTGACAGGATAGGTTACAGCAGGATCATAGACCGCACTCGGTATGGTCTCGTTCATACTCGACGAATTGTCAAAGATGATCAGCACGTTTGGTTCGACACCATCCATTTCATTGGCATAGATTTCAATGTCTTCGGCACCAGCTTCTATGCCTGAGAAAACCAATACCATTGAAGTGATAAGTAATGACAGAAGTACAGTTTTTCGAAACATCGTCGTCTCCCCCCAAATCCCTATTGGTGATGCCATTTTTGATCAAAATAGTAAGAGTAACGAGGTTGATACGTAATGGACCCCAACCGATTGGAATGGTAGATACCCTCCCTCCGAGAAGGATCTAGAATGTACGACTCTCCCCTTTCGTACCAGGTGACCCAGGCGTGCATGGTTTTTTCGTTTGTTCCTGCGAATCCGATGGTGAACCGGACATTGTTGAAGCCCTCATCCAAGAGATGACAGTAGAGCCAGAGAGCGAGGTCCTCACAGTCACCGCTTCGGAGCCTGTCGGTCTCCTCTGGGAGTTGCCAATGATCCTCCGGTCTCCCGGAACTGGCCAGGCCTTCTTCCTGGAACCTGAAATTCTGGACCACACTGAAATAGCGCCGAATTCGGCTCTCCTGAGCGAGGAAACTGGGACTACAGAATTCAGAGTTTTCACTCCGAATCGAGGTGAGATACGTTTCAACTTTCCGGTATTTGGCGTCGTAAGGGGTTCTGAGAGCGGGAGAGCCGCGGTAGTTGACAGTTTCACCCTGAGATGACCATGAAAGAGAAAGCAGACAGAACGTAATTCCGATGACAAACGGCCTGAGCATGCCCTCGTTCCTCCTTAGAGCGGGATATTGAGCAACGGGTATGCCAGGCGATATATCTAGATAACCTACTGAAAATAAAAGCGAATTTTTGGAGGGGCAGAGAAAGGATTCAAAAAGTAACGGAAAAAATGTCCCATTTGCCGTGGAAACTGGTATAATTTATTGTTTAAGCGGGATTGGCCGGGAGTGAGACATTTTGTACCGGCTCCTGAAAAAATATTAGGGAAGGGGAGCCAGGGGGCGGATATAAAAGCTCGGCAGGAGCCAGCATGGATGTCAGAGAGGTCTCAATTTCGGTTAGGAGAATGAGCATTTCGGGGGTTTTGCATATCCCTGACCAGAAGGCTCCCCCGTGTGTGATTGCCTCCCATGGCCTCCTCAGCAGCAAAGACAGCGAGAAATACGTTGAACTGGGCAGCTGGCTCTCCCGGGAGGGCCTCGCCATGATTCGGTTCGATTTCTTGGGGTGTGGACAGAGTGAGGGGAGACTGGAGGACTCAACGGTTACCGGAAGACTGGAGGAACTGAGGGCGGTCATGGATTTTGTACGGAGTAATGGTGCCGTGGGTGATAGATTTGGTTTGATGGGAAGCAGTCTGGGAGGATACCTCTCACTGCTTAAGACCGCCCAGGAGAAAGATGTCAAGGCCATTGTTACGTGGGCTACTCCCTACCGACTGTCGCGGCCCGCTCCGAATGCCGAAGGGGTACCGCCAGTGGGAGAGGAATTCTACGATGATCTGAAGAACCATGATTTGATCTCCATCCTCCACAAGGTCCGCCACTGCCTTGTGATCCATGGAGACATGGACGAACTGGTTCCCTTGACGCATGCCTCGCTCATCTATGAGAATGTCGGGGAACCCAAGAGGCTCGAGGTAATTCCTGGCGCTGACCATCGATTAACCAATCCCGACCACCGTGAGAGGGCCTACCGGTTAACCGCCGCCTGGTTCAATGGGCACCTGAATCCGTGATCCCTTCCTGGCCTTGACAGGCAACCTCTTTTGGTATACAGGTTGCAGATCTTACGATAAGCTCCCGGGTATTCACGATAGGGACTGTTTCGAACATGGGCAGAAGAGTTCGCGTTGGAGTTCTTTGTGGAGGGAAATCAGCCGAGCACGAGGTTTCTCTCCAATCGGCGAAAAACATCGTTGAAGCCATCGATAAGGAAAAGTACGAGGTCGTTTTGATCGGCATCGATAAAGAAGGGCGATGGCATGTGGGTGAAGCCTCGAGTTTTCTCATACATGCCGATGATCCCAAGTTGATCGAGCTAAGTACAGGGGACAGCAAGGCGGCGTTTGTTCCTGGCAAAAGAGCAGAGCAGTTGGTCAATCTGTCCGGGCTCCGACCGGTGGAACCGGTTGACGTCGTGTTTCCGGCCCTTCATGGACCGTTTGGCGAGGACGGTACCGTTCAGGGTCTGTTGAAACTCGGCGATGTACCATTTGTTGGTGCCAGTGTCCTGGGGTCAGCCGCGGCGATGGATAAGGATGTTTCGAAGCGGTTGCTCAGGGATGCCGGAGTTCCAACGGCCAAGTTTCTTGTGTTCCACCGATCATCAGTGGACAGGATCGATTTTGATGAGGTGGTGCGTCACGTGGGGCGGCCGTTTTTTGTCAAACCAGCCAACCTTGGTTCGTCGGTAGGAATAAACAAGGTCAAAGATCGAGTACGATTTGAGCATGCGGTAGAACAGGCCTTTGAATATGACAACAAGGTCCTGGTGGAAGAGTACGTAAAGGGAAGAGAGATTGAATGTTCTGTCTTGGGAAATGAGAGACCCATCGCGTCTGTGCCTGGCGAGGTCATTCCCCGGCATGAGTTCTATTCTTATGAAGCCAAGTATATCGACGAAGAGGGAGCAGCTTTGGAGATTCCTGCCAAACTCCCCGAACCGACCACCCGTCTCGTTCAGGATCTTGCCATTAGGACATTCGAAGTACTTTGTTGTGAGGGTATGGCTCGGGTTGACTTCTTTGTCAAAGACGACAAAGAAGTGATTGTTAATGAGATCAATACGATTCCTGGTTTCACAAAGATAAGTATGTATCCCAAACTCTGGGAAGCAAGTGGAATTCCCTATCCTGAACTGATCGATAGACTCATTCAACTCGCCTTGGAAAGATTCGAAAAGGAAAAGAGGCTGAAAACATCGTTTCACATTGATTGATTCTTGTCGTAAGGAAATCTTGCGACCGGGTGGCTTCGTGCTTCGGCTCCGGTATCTGCTGGGTACGAAGCATTTTGTTCGGGACGAGTTTGAGAGGGTATGTTCAATCTAGATTTGACCCGCGTCCGGTAAAATTGGATTCCACTCCGACCAAAGGTGGTGGTTATTGAACGTTCCGTATTGTCCGGCTCGAGTGGCTTGCCAAACATGCATTTCCACAGGAAAGCTGTCCATCAGGGCGTTTTCCCCCACCGTTTTAAGGTTCCGAGAGATTTTGCCGATATGCATTGTGGATTCTATACACACGATAACCTGTGATTCTGCAAATGGGAGTTGAAGGATGCGACGGTTTCTGAGAACAGGATTGATCTTGGGTGTATTGCTAACATCTTTTCTCTGTTCGGAGAAGGGAAAGGCCCAAGACGGTCGATTTCCGCCTCAGAGCCAGAAAAGGGTCCGGGATTCCCTGATTCAGAGGCTCACCGCCGAAGGGTTTGCCCAGGATTTCATCCATTCCCTTCTCCACGACAGGCGCTGGGAGCTGTCATTTCTTGTCCTGGAGAAGAACCTCATTTACAAGGAGTCCAAGGCAAATTACCTCCACTTCCTTGACGCCTATTCGACCGCTCGGGCCAGAGATTTTCTGGAGAAGAACCGTTTCTTTCTTCAACACATAGAGAGAGAATATGGTGTTGAGAAGGAGGTCATTGTGGCCATTCTTCTGGTTGAATCGTCCCTCGGCCGGCACGTGGAGAAACACCGGGTTTTCAACACCCTCTGTTGTCTTTCACAGGCGAGTCATCCGGAAGTCCTTCGTCTGGCTTTCGAACACCTGAAGGAGTCTTATCCTGATCTGACTGAGGCTTATCTGAAAAAGAGGGCAAAGAGCAAGTCTCGTTGGGCTTTTCAGGAGTTGAAGGCCTTTCTCGAAATTAGTATTCGAGAGAACCTGGATATCCTTGATGTCAAAGGATCGTGGGCCGGCGCTTTTGGTCTTCCGCAGTTTATACCAACAAGCTATCTCACATACGGAGCCGATGGAGACGGCGACAATCGCGTGCACCTCTACACCCAATATGATGCTATTGCCAGCGTGGCCAATTATCTGAGGTCCCATGGATGGAAGCCCGGGCTTGACCAGAAGGAGATGATGAAGATCCTTTTCCGGTACAATCGGAGCCGTCTCTACGGAGAGACCGTTCTCAAGTGCGCCAGTAAGCTGAAAAGCCACCAGGCATCATAATTGGATCTCCCCTAGAAGCCATCGGGACTAAGGACTGACCCGATGAGTGCCCGAAGGAAACTGATCCAGTGGTCACCGAAAAATGCCCCCTTTGCTCATTGGACGAAGTTCCTGACCTGTTCTAGGGCTCGGCCGTTCGAATCTCTAAACTCGGCCTTGTGGCCTCGAAAAGTAGCGCTTCGCCAGTAACAAACATATCACTTAAGGGCACAGTTTACAGGGAGACCTATGTTTGATGGGAGGGATTCAAATCCATAGGGAGCACCGGGTCGGTGTTGAGGGGCAAGAAAAAAAACATCCTTCAAATTCCTTACGTTTGGGCCTTTACGACCTACTTTGCTGAGGGCTTTCCCTACACCATCATCCGCATCGTCTCGTCCGTCTTTTTCCGGGATATGCATGTCAGCCTCCAGGCAATCGGCTTGACATCCCTTTTTGGCCTGCCCTGGATCCTAAAATTTTTGTGGGGCCCCCAGGTCGACCAATATGGGACCAAGCGGCGCTGGATGCTTATGATGCAGTTTTTGTTGCTCGTGATGATCGTCGTCGTCTCCTTCCTCGTCCCTCTCCCCTTTGGTGTGCGGTTCATCGCTGTGGTTTTTTTCGTGGGTGCGATTATTGCCGCCACCCATGACATCGCCATTGATGGTTACTATATGGAGGCCCTGGACGAGAATGGTCAGGCGAAATTTGTCGGCTATCGGGTGATGGCTTACCGCATCGCCATGATGACCGGCACCGGAATCGTCGTGACCGTCGGCACGACCGTCAACTGGGTGACGGGCTTTATGCTTGCAGCTGGTCTTCTGGCCATCCTCTTCTTCTATCACCTCCTTCTCCTGCCCAGGGTCGAGGAGGAGAAAAGACCCATCATGGATCTTGTCCAGGCTGTTCTCAGTCTGAAACTCTTATCAGCCCTGGCCATGTTGGCGGCGGCCATTATCACAGTCAGATGGGTTTTCTCCCTGGGATGGTATCAGCAGGTGAGACATGCGCCTCCCATATTGGCGAATATCAGGTTTTCCGGATGGGTAGGGATTGGCCTTCTGGTGGTCCTGATCCTGCTGGCCATTTTCAAGGACCGGATAAAGGGATTCCTGTTACGAGATAAGGATTCCTTTTATTCCACGGCGTTTATCTCCTACATGGACAGGGAGAAGATTGGTCTGGCTCTGACCTTCATCATTCTCATGCGCACAGGCGAGTCCATGCTGACGTCCATGGCCGCTCCGTTCATGGTGGACTTAGGCATCAAGGTGCATTACGGCTGGATGTCCGGTATGGTCGGTCTGCCCTGTTCCATCGTAGGAGCCCTGGTGGGGGGGTGGCTGATTTCCAAATATACCTTGAGAAGGACCATCTTGCCTTTTCTTCTGGCCCAGAACCTGACCAACGTAATCTATATGTTACTGGCCCTGGGCCTCAACAAATACGTCGTTTTAAATACCGGTGCCGATGTGGTGACTCCAGTGGGGAGTCTCAATCTCTGTCTCGTGGCATTGGTTCATGGCTTCGACCAATTTGCGGGGGGGCTTGGCACTTCGGTTTTGATGACTTTCTTGATGAGAACCTGCCTACCGCAATTCAAGGCAGCTCACTTCGCTATCGGCAGTGGTCTCATGAATATCAGCGGCGTTTTGTCGGGGGTGATGAGCGGTTTTCTGGCCGAGTGGCTGGGCTACGGCTACTTCTTCGGGATCAGTTTCCTTGCATCCCTTCCAGGTATGTCCCTTCTGTTCTTTATTCCTTTTCTTGAATTGCCTGCAGAGTCCAAAAGTCGCGATTGATTATCACTTAGTGCTTCGATTCGCAAATACGATGACGTATTCTGGCGAGTCAGATTGGAGCCGATGCTCACTCAGCACTAAGTCCTGATCAAACTTGTCCTTACCCGCGGGGACTCGCGACGCGTTGCGGCAGCCAATCTCTCTTCATTTGAAGAAGGCAGGGATCTCCAGCGCATCGTCATGCTCCGGAAGGCCGGTGGGATTGTCTTTCTCGAAAATGAGCTTTTTTTTGTCGCCGGAAATCGGCTTCTTGAACTCGAGAACTCTCTCAAAGGGAACGAATTTCTTGGTCATCCATACCTTCTCGATATCCGGCAGCTCCCAGCTTTTGCAAATTCATTGATTTTGGAACTCCTTTTTTCGATAGGCGGAAGAAATATTGCATATTCGGGACCGGGGCCTGGATGCTGTCTTTCTTGAAGTAATTACCCGATTTTTCGTTTCTACTCACATCTTGTTAATCTTGTCCATTGACTCTTGCTTCGTGACGATCTCTTTTTCAGGTCCGATCCCTTTCCAGTCCTCCCTATGACAACGCCTTGTCACTGTTCTGGTGAGGTTTTTAGGATGGGTCCTAGCCGATCCATCTGATCCAGTATTGTGGTTTGCCGTTTCCTGATATATCGAGTCGGACTCTCTGGTGACCATCTGCGAGGATTGGGAAGCACGGCGGCTAGCAGAGCGGCCTGCGGCTTGGTCAATGCTGCTGCGGAGCACCGGAAGTATCGTCGGGCTGCCGCTTCAGCGCCGAAAATCCCTGGCCCCCACTCGGCTATGTTGAGGTAAACCTCCATAATGCGCCACTTAGGCCATAGGAGTTCGATCAGAGCCGTGTAGTAGACCTCTAGACCTTTTCTCAGCCAGCTATACCCCTGCAAGAGATAGAGGTTTCTGGCAACCTGCATTGTGATGGTACTCGCTCCCCGGCGTCGGCCCTCCTGTCGATACTCCTCGAGGGCCTGCTCGATTTGTTCCCAATCAAAGCCTTGGTGACTCAGAAATCGTTGATCCTCGGCGGCAATCACTGCCTGCTGCAAAAACGGGGATATTTTGGAAAGAGAAAGCCAACGGAAGTCTAATCCCTCCCCGCTTAACCAACCGTAGACCATCAGTGGCGTGGCAGGTGGGTTGACAAATCTTATGAGGGCCACCTGAAGAATCGAAAACACGACCAATCCCGCTAAGATCCAAGCTGAAAAGCGGGAAAGGGAGCGTACAAAAGGACGTTCTTCCTTCTCCGGCATACGCCTTAGTATAGAACCTCAAAGGGACTCGTTCAATGCCATCGCCTGGGAGATG
>Ga0209636_10006334_pt1 | contig 12084 bp, 10 predicted proteins | sample DeeMarSWOR152_54_FD_187464 | JGI IMG/M metagenome (GOLD analysis project Ga0209636, IMG submission 187464) | Marine sediment microbial communities from White Oak River estuary, North Carolina - WOR-1-52-54 (SPAdes) (version 2) | ecosystem: Environmental > Aquatic > Marine > Intertidal zone >...
TTTTTTAAAATCATTCAACATCTCTTGTGATGCTCTATAAAAAGCAGTTTACAGACATTTTTCTTACAACTCTGGCATTTGATTTGTAGCTAAAAAACTAATAATCTAATCGTGTGCAGTTGAAGAAAAGTATATTCTTGTTTCCAATCTTGTTAGAGAATATTATGAATTTTATTGATTCATCAATTTTGAGTTGCAAAAGTCTTATTTGCTTTCTCATCTCTGATTTCTTCAATTGGCTTGGGGAGTGGTGTGGTGGCCATAGTCCATCCGATCCATCCCCCTATAGCTAAGATGCCGATAAAGCCGATGAAAACGGGAACTCCGATCAACCACATCTGTATGTCTTTAGGGTTAATCCATCCGAACATAATGCTGGGCGCGCGCGAGTGCAACGGTGTAACAGACCGCGACACCCAGGCAGACCACAAAAATGAGCCTACCTAAAGCCTGATCTTTACCAGCCACCCTCATCACCCATCTACTCGTCATCTATCGCGACGTATTAAAAAGATTATGAAAAACAAATCTAGAATAAACTTCGATAGAAATCAGGGAATGTGAGACGTCTAAGCATTCAAATTCACTGAATATGTCCTTTGCTGTCATGGGTTTCATGACAAAACCAAATTTGATGAAATAAGCTGGAAGCCGATATTACGCGAAAGAGCTTCACTAATCTTCCTCCAGGAGTTCCTCCTTCACTTCTTCCTCGGGGAGGCCCCAAACTTTGAACGCGAAGGATGTTGCTGCCCATCTTCGACCTCGCTTCTCCGCCACTTTATCACCTATCTCTTTCGTGAGTTTCCTGTTCATTCGGCGGATCCTGCAGGTGACACTCCACCGTTTGAGGCCGTATTGAGCCAAGTCTTGACACCTTTTTCAGCCAACTCTTGAACCGGATAGTTATCCAGAAATCTGGCATGCTCACAGAGAAGCAAAAGAAGCGCTGATTGGTTTCATTAACGAAACAACCAATGTTGGTAGCGCGCGCTATGTAACCGAAGCCTATATGTAACCCCAATGGAGAAAACCGCTGGTAAATAGGCGTTCTAATCTCGGCCGAAGCACTACATATCTGTGCGCGGATAACCAGCATCGAACAACCTATTCAGAAAATCCCCAACGTAGAGCTAAAGAGTATCACGTCACGTGGGACGCGTTATCAGAGCCACAACTACTAATAACAAATGCGTAAAAATGGGTGGTTATTCTATGGGTATTCTATGTTCAACTTCTTTCCTCTTTTTTAATTCTACCCTTAAAATGCCTCTCTTAAAAATAGCTTTGGCTCCCTCGGCCACCACCGGACTTGGCAACGGTATGATCTTGTAGAAGGATCTGAATTCGCAGTTTCTCTGAATCGTCCCCCAGCGTTCAAACCTCACGCATCTCGTCAAAGACGCCTCTATCTCAAGTCCGTCTTCAATAAGCCTCAGCCGTATATTCCTCTTCCTTACGAGGGGCAGGTCGACTTCAACAATCACCTTATCCTCGGTCTCCGAGACGGTCGTCAGTGGCACCAAACTTGCATGCCTGAGATCCCACATCTCTCGGGCAAGCTCATCTAAGAAATCCAAAGCCATTCTAGATCACTACCTACATATACAACGGCGGGATCTCCTGCTCTCGCCCCTTCTGCACTTGTTGCATCTGCTGTTGAGTCCTCTGCATCAATGCTCTCATCTTCAACCGGATCTCTTCTTCCTGAGCCAACAATTCTTTGGTATCCACCTTCCAACCTATCAAGTTATTGAATGAAGCGATCAAAGAAGCTGCTGCACCTGGGTCAGGATACTGCAGATGCGACTGCGCAAGCAAAATCATACCGGGAATTTTATTCTTCAAACATTCTTTCATCAAAATAGCGTGAAGACCCGCGACGAACCCCTCTTCAAAAATTTGGACGCCCGCATCTTTCATAAGATTCTTCACATAGACTGAGGAGCCCACGCCATAGACCACTGGGAGGTCTATCTCAAGGCGATTCTGAACGGCTATACCCGACAAGGCTATCAAAAGCTTAACATTCTTAGACTTCACCCAATCAACTACTGAACGCGCAACTGAGGGAATTATCTGGGGATCGATGGGGATCTCAGAGACCACTGCTACCAAATCGCCTTTATGGTAAAGCCTTAAAGTTGATTTTGGGTCACCGTTATGAACGACTATTACGGGTGGAAGCGCGTCTGACTCGAGATGTCCAACCTCGGCCATCTGCTCCTCTTGAATAATATAGCTCAAGGCTATGGTGCCTACTAGGCCAACGTCTGGAACCCCAACTAAGCAATACTTGCATTTATTAATTGGCGTGGTTTCAACGATGGTTACAACTCTACTACTCATGGTAAATATTCCCCCTATTGAATTATTTGAAGTCCTAGAATTATATTTTTCCTCTTGACGACAGGATTACATAGGGATAAAGCAGGCTAAACAAACTAGTATGATTTCTACTATGTCTACGTCTATGTCCTTTGGCCATCCTTCCTTCGCTTAGATGCTTCTCAGCCACCTTCCCAACCTCTGATATTAGACGGGTGATAAAGAAGATGAAAGTGATTTTTTCTTTCTTTTATATCTCGTAGGAGACCTGTTTGACATCCTTTAAGGACGTTCTGTCACTTAATGTGAAAGGTTAATGTTCAGAGCGCTTAATAGATTTATACGCTTTTTTGAAGAACTTATTTTTTGCTTTCTAGAAACTCTTTCCTTATAATTCCGGGTATTGGTGGCAGTATTTTTTCTTCCTCAAGTTTCCGTTTTATTAATTCTGTGATTTTTGACTTGATAAATTCCTCGTTTTCAGGGTCGTTTATCCAGAACAAGGACTCTATCTCTGTGGTCCACTCTTTACTTCGCACAATAAACCTTATTTCTCGTCTTCTCTTTTCGTTCAATATGACGTTTGGGTGACCTCTGATAACGCTCTCGATAGCCTTTTTAGTTTTTTCAATGTCAAAAACATAGTCGATGTAAAATATGATGGATGCTACAGTCTCTTTCTTGCCACCAGTGAGATTAATTATTTTCTGATTTAACAGTGTAGAATTTGGTATGATGACCTCGTTTCTATCGTACGTCTTCAGTTTAGTCGTTCTGAGGCTTATGTCCGTAACTACCCCCGTTAAATTCTCAACTCTTATCACGTCACCGATTCCATAAGTCTTTCCTAAGATTATCAGCAGTCCCGAAATCCAATTTTCAATTATGTCCTTTAATGCAAAACCAATTATTAACGCTCCAATACCTAAACCAGCAACTAGCCCGGTCACATCAATGTTAAAAACCCATAAAACCAAAATAACTGCTACAGAATAGACAATCAGCTGAAAGAATCTACGAATATGAATAAGACTCCCCTTCTGTACCTTAACTCTATCTTCAGCAACCCTTACTACACGATTAAAAACTGTTACCAAGATAAAACAGGTTATGATTATCACGACAACTCGCACCATCAAAAAGATAATATGCCAATCTAGCAAGTCAACCATGGGTTACTACCATATCATAGTTCTCTGCCTTCGAAAGATAAGTATTTTTTTCAAACTTAACGGAGTTCAATCATCGCAAAAGGATAATAAGCTTTATAGAGAAAAAGTTGTAAAGAAATTAGTTGTCGGCTACATGGCCTTTGATAAACATCCAGCGGGCTTCAACGGGCGTCATCACAGAGTTCACACAGCATTTAGCTAGTAGGCTAGGCTGGTTAAGTTAGGACTGCCCGAAGTGCGTCGGCTGAAACCCGTGTTAGACCGGTTTCCAGTTTTTATCTGGCCCATACACAATTACACTCGTGCTTTTATCTTGCATCAATGTATCAGGTGGATAAGATAATAGCCAAATGAACATTAGCAAATCACCTGCTGCTCCCGCAGCGTTGAACGCAATAAAGAGTATGAGGATTGGCACAATGACAACGGGTACGATTACCATAAGCAACAGCCCGACAAGTGTCAGCAATATAAACGGGGCTATGCCCACAGCAAGATATTGGTTGCGAGGAAAATAGACCTCTGATGGTGCAGCCGCATAAACGTATAACCCCTTGATACCAAACGTGGGATGTCGGCCCGTGAACCGCCAGAAAAACACGCCATGTACAAGTTCATGGATAAGCATCATCAAGACAGCAGCGACGATGGCGTCCACAATCAACTGAAACGGTAGCGTGATAGATGTGTTGCCGTTGGGCGTTGCGGTCAGAATGTCACGGAACCTTATGTATCCCAATGCTTTCGGGCGAAGAAGGTGGGTAAATTGCACGAGTAACCAGCCAAGGGTAATTAGCAACACGATGCCAGAGATAATTGCGCCAACAACCGCTTTTCTACTCTTCGATAAGTCGAGAGTGGCCTGTTGGCGATAGTTTGATGGTAGTGTTGTAATTATCTGCACTGGTTGAAATACCCTCCTTGTTGTTGTCTTAGGGACTTGACGTTACTTTTCGAGGGAAAGGGTCTTGCGGCAAAGTCACCCCAGTCTCCTCAGCAACCTTCGGAAGCGCACCCTGAACTACTTTGTCTTACGCTATAAAGCTTCCGTGCCAGCACAATGTAAAGCTAAAGATGTTTGTGGATGAGCTAAAAAGGGACGAGCAACTGGAGGCCTACTGGAAGTGTGTAAACGTCGCTGCCATAGTTTTTTTAAAAGGGGCATAAGTTAAAAAGTCAGGAAGCATGATGGCTAGTTCTCTAATTAAGTGGTTTCCACCAACAATTCTAAAACAGAACTCACACGGTCAGTTCTTTGGCTGGGAAGGCGAACGTGGGTCATTATGTGATACTTACTCACGGGCTCAGATTGCTTCTTCTCAAGTAAATATTCGAGAATAGTAAAAACTGTGTGTTCATAGGAGTACCTCTCTCTATCCGGCAATGCTTCTTTACCTCGAAGTACATCTATCTACTGGAAAGCCAATTATTAAATAGTTAAAAATAAGAGGACGCAAGCACAACCCCGATAACTAGGACTGATTATAGAAATTTTTTGCAACAGTTCTTCACGGATGTTTGTAACGCTGTAGATTATAGAATAAAAAGAGAGCTCGAATATCGCCAAATATAGAAGGTAAAGTACTTTATAGAGCTCCCCCCTCCTACTCCTGTGTATCCAAAAACAATGGAAGCAAGGAGAAAGAATAAAATTGAACGGCTTCTATCATCATTTTTTCCTTTCGGGCGTTAAACCTCAACTCTCGTACATGCCCGCTGCGGTTACGGGATCACGCAGGTAGTCGTCGGCAAAGTCCTCCCTCTTCCGCATGAGGTTTATTTCCCAGGTGGCTCCTTTGTCGCCTAAAATGAAGGGGAATTCTAGGCTTTCCTCGTATTTACGTTCTATGAAGTCTCCCGCATGTCTAGTGTAAGAGAGAATTAACAGCTTGCCTCGGCTGCCGAACCTAGATGTAATTGTCGTCTTCAATGTACCGTATATCTTGTCCACGTTGGCCACATTGGTTGTGGACTTGAAGGCGGCAGCCTCATCCATAACCGCGCCGAGAATATTGAAGCCTTCATAGCTCTCGTTCTGGATATGCATCGAATGAGCCATCACCTTCTTAGGAAACTCCAAAGCGTCCCGAGTTGGTTTGAATCCTACCTTTTTTGGCTAATGTCAAGAGAGGCAATTAAGTAAACCATGAATAAGTATAGCCTCTTTCTTTCGTTTGGTCAACGCTATAACTATGTTTCTTGTGTGCCTGTTATTCCTTGAACAATCCTCGCTATTCCATTGAATAGGAACGTGAAAGATAGCATTAGAACCAGAGTTAGAAAGCCAAACGCTGGAGATACAAAAACTACAACAGATAATACGAAAGTAATTATGCCAACAACCATAAAAAAACCTCGAAGCCACCTTGGGAACGCTCTGGCGAATCCACCGATTACCAATCTTGCGATTCCATTGAGTAGCAAAGCGAAAGAGAGAATATAGATCAGCACCTGAGTGGTAAGGTCTGTATATAACAATGCTATGGCTCCTAATACAAGAGCTAATATGCCTATTCCAACGTTAACTGCTCGCATTCCGTCTGAAAGATATTTAGCGAATAATCCTCCGAATATTCTTGTGATTCCAACGACTAGTAAGACGATTGAAAGAACGAAAATCATGGTCAAGATAGCAAGTTCCTGATATGCCAGAACTACAACTGACAGTATGACGGCGATCAAACCGAATACAATGTCTAGAGCACGCAACCAACTTGGAGCTTTCCTTTCATCCATGTTGAACTCCTCAAAACCTCATTATTTCAGAACATTATAAAATTTCTGTTCCATTATCACATCCTAGCAAATAGAACATTTGTAAAATTGTTCTATAAAAATTATACAGATTGTTCGAATTCTTATTGACAACATCATTATTATTTGATTAAAAGCCAAAAAAGTGAGAAAGTTTGAGTAGACTCTAATAGTGCTTATTTTATAATTCTATGATTTTGGCTTTGGAGCCTTTAGATAGGTTTGAAGTTCTACCGCTGTAAAAAAATGAATTTCATCAAGATGGTTCTAGAAATAGAAAGTCTCATTTTTCGTCCTTTCCATAATAGTTACTGTTCATACTGTTTAAAATTGTCAACTTGACTTTTTTCACGCATTTATTGGTAAAACAATAAGGATGACCCTAATCATGCCGGAACTTCGATGGCAATGGAGTTACCCAATTTTCTTGCTTGCTATGCTTGCCCTTGGAATCTTAATGATACGTTACTTCAGAAGAAAGAGATGGATATGATGAATCACAGATCTCTCATATCCACTCATGCCATACCGTGCGTACACAATCAAACTTGGCGTTGATTAAGAAGCAAAGGTGCGTTAATGTCTATTCCATGCCGTGTACATGTTTCCCTAACTCTTCTACGCAATTCTGCATCTATCTCTGGCAGTCGCCTTATGTCACTGATTAAAAATGTAGTCAGGGTAAAAGAAGCAATGACTCGAAACTTCCTTCAACTCCACCATCAACTTAAAATTCTTAAGGTTAACAAACTTAATTGTGACGTGAGCTAATGTCTAAACCTATTCTTCAGTCGGAGCTTAGGCTTTTTGACGTGACGAATCTTGTTGTTGGAGCAATCATAGGTGCAGACATCTATGTGGCATCGTCTTTTGGAGCAAGGCTACTTGGCCCTTTTTCTCTCTTAGCATGGGGCGTGGCTGGAATTATCGCCATCGTTATTGCTCTGTGTTTTGCTCAGTGTGCTGCCTTACTTCCAAGGGTTGGTGGACCGTACGCTTACGTAAAGGAGGCGTTTGGACCCTTCGCCGGGTTTATGGTTGGCTGGTCCCTTTGGCTTGCCGAGTGGATTTCGCTTGCAGTTTTCCCAATCGCCTTCACGAGATACCTCATGTTCTTCTTGCCAGACCTTGCATGGTTTTATCAAAATATAGTTAAAGGGTTATTTGTTGGGTTCCTCGTATTGACGAACGTCATCGGTGTTAGAGCAGCAGGAAAGACGAACGACGTTCTGACCCTAATTAAATTAGTTCCTCTATTTTTCTTTTCGGGTGCTAGCTTAGTTTATATCGCTTCGAACTTGGCTGAAGTCGCCTCAAATTTTGAACCATTTATGCCGCATGGCTTTAAAAATTTTGGGGAAGCCCTTATCTTAATATTTTGGGCTTATGCAGGGTTTGAAATTTCAACGCTTCCAGCAGACGAGATAAGGGATCCTGCTAATACGATCCCCAAAGCCATCATACTTGGGATAACAATCATAACCCTCTTCTATTTAACAACAAACATCGTGCTTTTTGGAGTACGCCCATGGACCCAGTTGGCCTCGGACGCCGCCCCCTTAGCCTCTGCAACAACTGCGATTTTAGCGTCAAATCCTATTTTTACCTTAATAGGCGGCTTTATTGTAGGCGTCGGCGCCTTGATTTCAGTGGCTGGTTCCGACGAGTCAGGAATGATAGGCACTTCAAGACTTGGATATGCATTGGCTGTAGATGGGCTGTTCCCAAGAGTCTTTGCAAAAATCCATTTAAGATATAAGACGCCTTATCTGGCGATTACTATTCAAGCGGTCACAGCTTTAATTGCTTCAATGATTGGGAATCTAAGCTTGTTAATAGCAACTTCTGTCCTGTTCATGGCAATTGTATACCTTGCGGCTAGCGCTTCAATCTTCTCGCTCAGGAGAAAAATATCGAAGCCTAAATTTCACCTTAGAGGTGGCAGGGTTATCCCAAGTTTAGGGGCACTCTTCTCAATTTACCTAATCTCGCAATGTAAGATCACCCAAATATCAATAGGGTTAGTTCTCCTCTTCTCTGGTGTATTAATTTACGTCAAGTATTCGCCGAAGAAGGAGATGACTGAACTTAGAGAGAGGTTACTTTCCAGAGACTCTATCCTAACACGAGCATATCGACAGGAGAACAGGTTCTTAGCCCATATACTCCGTCATATCAAGAGAATCTATAGGGTACTAACAGGTAAAAAACAGACATGGAAAAGATAATTACTTTAAAAGTCAGATAACAAATAATATTTGTATACGTGATTTAATATGCATGAAGAATTGTCATTTGAAAAACTCAGAAGAGCCTGTGATCCGGCGTTAATGCGGTGTGAAACCACGGAAGAGCTTGAGCCCCTCGAGGAAATTATAGGACAAGAGAGGGCGGTAAAGGCGCTCAAATTTGGATTGGACATTGAAAAGCTTGGATTTAACATCTTCGCTGCGGGTTATCCCGGAACGGGCAGAACGACCGCCGTGAAAGATTTTCTGGAAGAGGTAGCGAAAGGGAAGCCAGTGCCTTCAGACTGGTGTTACGTCAACAACTTCCGCAACGAGTACGAGCCGAGGGCAATAAGCTTTCCCCCAGAAAAAGTCAAGGAATTTCAAACTGACATGTCAAACTTAATTAGCGAGGTGCAACGCGCGCTTCCAAAAGCCTTCGAAAGCGAAGAGTATACTACAAAGAGAGAATCGACGATCAAAACTGTTGAGGCAGAAAGGAATGAACTGTTTTCTCAACTCAACCAGCGAGCGCAGGAAGAGGGTTTTACCCTTCAAATAGGACCCACAGGGCTGCTGGTCATCCCGGTGATGAAGGGAAAACCGTTAACTGAGCGCGAATCCATGTCCCTAAGCCAACGAGCTCGAGACGAGATCATAAAGAGAAGAGAGAAGCTTGAGGGAGATCTAAGCAGCGCCATAAGACAAGTCAAGGCTTTAGACGCGAAAATTAACGATGAAATCGAAAAATTAAATCGCGACGTCGCATTGTATACCATTGGCCACCTCTTCGACAAACTGAAAAATAAATATAAGGAGTTTAACGAGGTTGTCACCTACTTAGATGAAGTTCAAAGCGATATCTTAGAGAATCTCCCCCAATTCTTAAAACCTGAGACCCCTGAACCACAGCTACCCTTTCTTCTACCCTGGTTGAAAGAACTGCCCCTCAAAAAGTATGATGTTAATATAATGGTGGATAACTCGGGTCTGGGAGGCGCTCCGGTCGTCATAGAACTTAACCCCACCTATCAAAACCTCTTCGGACGAATCGAGAAGGAAGCCCAATTCGGCGTCTTATCCACCGACTTCACCATGATCCGCGAGGGCTCTCTCCACAAGGCGAATGGTGGATATTTGGTGCTTCCACTAGAGGAACTGTTTCAAAATATCTTCACGTGGGAAGGGTTGAAGCGAGCCCTGAAAAACCAGGAGATCGTAGTAGAGGAAGCAGGTGAACGCTTAGGCTTCATAGCCACAAAGGGCTTAAGACCTGAACCAATCCCCTTAAAGATTAAAGTAATACTGATTGGAAGCCCCATGCACTATCAAACGCTCTATGCGCTGGACAAAGATTTCAAAGAGCTCTTCAAGGTCAAAGCAGACTTCGACACGTCCATGGATCGAACAGACGAGAACATAAGGAAGTACGCGGCGTTTATCTGTACCTTCTGCGGCAAAGAGAACCTCCAACATCTCGACGCCTCGGGCGTGGCCAAAGTCATCGAGTACGGCTCGAGACTGGCAGAAGACCAGGCGAAGCTCTCCACGCAATTTGCCGACATCGCCGACACCATTCAAGAGGCGTGCTTCTATGCTTCCCAAGCCAACTCACAATATGTAACTGCCAGTCACGTGAAAAAGGCGATTGAAGAGAAAACGTATCGCTCCAACCTCATCCAAGAGAAGATTCGCGAGATGATTGAAAAGGGCGTTATCCTCATCGACACAGAAGGTGAAGCGGTGGGACAGGTGAACGGCCTCTCTGTCATGAGCTTGGGCGACTTCTCCTTCGGTGCGCCTTCCCGCGTCACCGCCAGTATAGGACTGGGGCGAGAGGGGATTATCGATATTCAGCGAGAATCGGAGATGGGAGGTCCCATTCACACCAAGGGCGTGATGATCTTGAGTGGGTATTTAGCCGAGAAGTATGCTCATGATAAGCCTTTGAGTCTTTCAAGCCGTTTGGTTTTTGAACAGAGTTACGGGATGGTTGAAGGCGACAGTACCTCCAGTACAGAGTTATATGCTCTCCTCTCTGCTCTTTCTGGAGTTCCCATCAAACAGAACATCGCTGTCACAGGATCCGTAAATCAGAAGGGTGAAGTTCAGGCCATAGGGGGCGTCAACGAGAAGATCGAAGGATTTTATGAGGTATGTAAGGCTAAGGGACTGAACGGTGACCAAGGCGTAATGATTCCTGAGAGTAATGTCCAGAACCTCATGCTCAAGGAAGAGATCGTTGAGGTTGTTAGGACTGGTAAGTTTCACATATACGCAGTGAAAACAATTGATCATGGAATCGAAGTCCTCACAGGAAAAAAGGCTGGCGTTAAGCAACCTGACGGAACGTTTGAAGTAGGAACAATAAATGATTTGGTCAATAAACGGCTGTCAGAGATGGCTGAGCGTTTGAGTGAATTCCCCGAGTTCGTCTTAAGAGGAAAAAAATAGAGAACCTTGGAACTGTATGAAACTACTACCCTGCTCCTCCATGCTCCTCTATTGAATCCGGTTCTAGTTGGTCGAGGTGAACCAAATGCTACAGGTAAAGAGTTACAATATATTTCTGGACCTTGAATTCAAGACTCTAAGATTCGTTGGAAAAATCATTGTAGAAATAGAATCTACAGAAGATGTGATCCTCAATTCCCTTGGCCTTACCATCATTAGCGTAAGTGTTGATGAAAAGCCAGTATTTTTTGAGCAGAAAGACGAAGACCTTATTGTTCAAACTGGACTTTTCAGAGGCAGGCTGGAGATCGAGTACGCTGGAATGATTCCTGACACGTTGGTCGGGATATATAGGGCCCCATATAACGATACGTACATGATAACAACCCAGTTAGAAGCTACAAATGCAAGAAGATTGTTTCCATGTGTTGATCACCCAGAATATAAAGCAGAGTTCAAGCTTGCCATACGGATTGACAGCGACCTCGACGCAATATCGAATATGCCAATTAAATCAGTGCAGAAAGCAGATGATAAAAAGATACTCAGTTTCCACACAACACCGAAAATGTCGACCTACCTACTTTACCTCGGCGTAGGTAAATTCAACGAAGTAAAGGAGAGACTTGGCAAGACTGAGTTAGTCGTGACGGCAACCCCCGGTAAAGCAAGTAAAGGAACGTTTGCTCTAGACGTTGCAAAGTGATCAATAGAGTTCTATCAATCGTACTTTGGTGTACCCTTCATGCTTCCCAAGATTCACTTGATTATGGTTCCAGAGTTTGCTGCAGGGGCAATGGAAAACTGGGGGGCTATCGCCTTTCGAGAAACATCGATCTGCGCTGATGAGAATAGCTCTGTTAAGACGAAGAAACGGGTAGCTGAGATCGTAGCCCACGAACTCGCGCATATGTGGTTTGGAGACCTCGTCACCATGAAATGGTGGGATGACCTTTGGCTAAACGAGAGCTTCGCAACATTTATGGCTTTTAAAACATTAAATGCATTACAACCAGAATGGAGGATGTGGCAGGATTTCCTTAGGATGCAGACTTCAGGTGCCTTAGCTAGAGATGGTCTAAGGAGCACCCATCCGATAGAAGTCGCTGTGACGTCTCCAAGCGAGATCGAGCAACTTTTCGACGAGG
>Ga0209636_10006336_pt1 | contig 12083 bp, 10 predicted proteins | sample DeeMarSWOR152_54_FD_187464 | JGI IMG/M metagenome (GOLD analysis project Ga0209636, IMG submission 187464) | Marine sediment microbial communities from White Oak River estuary, North Carolina - WOR-1-52-54 (SPAdes) (version 2) | ecosystem: Environmental > Aquatic > Marine > Intertidal zone >...
GTCTGTCCAGAGGATGGAATGGATAGGAGTTAAATCCAGGTTCTCGAACAATAACATGGGAGAACCGGTCTCTTTAGCCATTCCTAAGCTTATTGAGTCGGTTCTCCCAGATAAACCATGAAATCAGGTTAGATCATCTGACGATGTCTTAACATCAAGGATTAACGTGGAAACGAATTAAAACCATTTTAGATCAATTATTGAATTCGCCCGCGCGCGACCAGAACAAATGGAAGGTGACAGAAAACCTCAAACCACCCAAAAAAAAGAGAGAACACCGGATAGGGACATCTAGAGCAGGCCCATGAAAATATAGATGATACACGGAATCGAAAAATATCGAGACATGCTGATCCATAACTTCTGCATCAGAAATATGAGTTACAGGCTAATGAACGTAATTATCAACTGATATTTTTATAATTACAATGATTCAATCTTATATATGAGTAACAATCTGACATAGCTTGCACGGATTATGGATGTTTCTAGGATAAGAAAACTGTTTCCTGTGACAGGTAAATGGAACTATCTTAACCATGCCGTCGTCTCACCACTCCCCACGCCCGTGAAGGAGGCGATGAACAGCTTCTATGACCAGAGAGAGCTGGACGGCGGACTGTCTTACACTGAATGGTTTGAGGAGGTGGAGGAGTCTAGAGAAGTGATCGGGAGACTAATTGGTTCGCAAGGTCGGCAGATAGCCTTCTTCCAGAGCACCTCACATGCATTGAACTCGGTCACAAACGCGCTGCCATTGAAGAGGGGGGACGAGATCGTCGTTTCCGACCTCGAATTCCCCTCGAACGCCCTACCATGGGTGAGGCTGCGTGAAAGAGGTATCCACATCAACTGGGCTCGAAGTCGCAACGGTGTCCTAGGTCCAGATGATGTGGAGAGGGTCATAAGTGATAAGACGAGGGTTATAGCGATCAGCCACGTCTGCTACTACAACGGCTTTAAAGTTGATCTGGAACCGATATCCGAGATGGCGAAAACTCAGGGAATCAGCCTGGTCGTCGACGCGATGCAATCGCTAGGTGCGTTAAAGATCGATGCGAAGAAGTTGAACTTGGATTTCCTCGCCGCGAACAGCTACAAATGGCTGCTGGGGCCCTTCGGCGTCGCACTGCTGCACTGCAGGGACGACTGGATCCCCAAACTCAGGACGTCAAGCGTCGGGTGGTACTCCGTTAGGGACATCTGGTCGAGGCGAATAGAGAAATTCGAGCTCTCGGACACCGCGAGGCGGCTCGAGCTTGGACACCCCAACTTTTCGGGGATACGAGGCCTGAGAACCTCAGTAGAGCTTCTTCTCAAGATGGATCCCGATGTGGTTGAACGAAGGGTTCTAGGCTTTACCGATAAGATCCGAGAGGGCCTGAGTCGATATGAAAAAGTGGAGGTTTTATCACCTCGGGAAGGGGTTTCGGGCATCACTCTATTCAGAATATACGGAAAGGACTCGGCGCACATCGTTCAATCCTTGAGGGGGAAAGGGATCGTCGTCTTCTCTCAGAGGTGGAAAGACGGTGTTGGGGTGAAGGTCTCCCCTCATTTCTACAACACCGACGAGGAGGTCGACGCCTTCATAGAATCGGTGGGTTCATTAGCTACATAGAAGAGACCTCTGCTTTACGGATTCGAACTCTGAACGGAGAGAACGGGCTTGGCCCTTCATACTTGATAGTTGTCTGTAGTTTGGAGGTAGGCCATATTACAAGGCAGTTGACTAAGATCCCATTTGAGAGTCAGCTCAGGAAGAAAGGGTCTGGAACTTCGACGCCGAGTCCTAGCTCTTTCGCCCTGATGTAGGCTCTGTATCCTGCCGCGGCATCCTGAAGGGTTACGCCAGGGGAGTGGAAAATCGTGATCTCGTCATCGGACTCTCTTCCAGGCTTTACACCCGCGATGATCTCTCCGATGGTTCCATAGATGTCTCTCTTGCTTATGATTCCCTCCTCCATTGGTATGCGCATCTGACCGGTCGTATAACAATCCTCTGCGGCGATCACCAACTTATCAGCTTTCTTGAGAGCGGCACCCTCGAGCTCGATCTTGGGGGGATCGTCGGCGCCGATGATGTTAATGTGCAAGCCTGAGGATAGCCATTCCGCCTTCACAATGGGCTCCGTCGCGGTGGTCGCGGTCACCAAAATGTCGACCGCCCTTACAATCGGTTCTATGTTTTCTGACGCTAGCACGCTGATACCCAGTTCCGCGCTCATTTCTTCACAGAACTTTTCCGTCTCATGGGAAACAAGGGAGTAGGCGTAGACCTTTTTAATCGGCCTGACTTGCGTTAGAAACCTGAGCTGGATCCTACCCTGGCGCCCAGTTCCGATCACACCTACTACTTCGCTATCCTTTTTTGAAAGGTGCTTCGCACCAACTGCGCCGGCTGCCCCAGTACGCATCCCCAATATGTTGAATGAGTCGATGATGGCGATGATTTGTCCGTCGTCAGCGTCTATGAGATGCTTTATGATTCTTAAAGGCGGAGGCTTGCGATCTGGGAAACTGAAGATATGATCGATCACCACGACGCCCGACTCCTCTAGGAAGGCTAAACCCTGTGCAACCCTCACCATGCGAGGATCAGCGTGCCGCAGCTCTTTCCCACGGATTCGAACCTCACGGCGAGGTTTAGTTTGGGCAAGACCGAGGCCATGCTGCCGAAAGCCATCCTCCACCGCTTCGATCACATCCATAAGGGATAGGGCCTTGGAAACATCTTCCTCTCTAATCAGAAGCGGCATTAGACATCAGGATACATGTATTAGAATCCATTTATATATTTTTAACTCAACTTCAGCAGGACCCACAAACGCGTCTTGAAATATTATACTTGAGAAAGAACTAACATCTCTCTAGAATAACTGGAGAACCATTAACCATCATAACGTAAAGAAATTTATAGATGGTTTGTATTCAATTTTATGAGGTGTTTTAAAATGCGCATAATAATTGGGGGTCTAACTCACGAATGTAACAGTTTCAACATCATAAAGAACACGATCGAGGACGCAAGGGAGGTGTTATACGGTAAGGAAATAATTAAACATCATAGGGGCGTCAGAACTCCAATCGGCGGATTCATATATGTCGCGGAAAAGGCCGGATTCGAGGTCGTCCCTACCCTGACGGTCAGTTTCGGGGCTAGTGGTGTAATCACAAACGAGGCCTATAACTTCTTCGAGGAAAAGTTGCTGGACGCAGTCAGCGGCGCCAAGAAATTCGACGGGGTCCTACTGGCGCTCCATGGCTCCATGGTCGCCGAGGGGGTCCAGAACGGCGATGGGGAGGGGGAGATATTAAGATCCGTCAGGGAGATCGTCGTGGAACGCACCCCGATCATGAACACTCTCGACCTCCACTCGACGGTCACGAGGGCGAAGGTTGAGAACTCTGACGCCATGTTCGGATACGACTCTAATCCGCACGTGGACGGATACGAGAGGGGCGTGGAAGCTGCTGAAACGATGTTCAGAGCCATCAAGGGGGAGTTGAAGCCCACGATGGCTATGAGGAGATGTGAAATGATAGTGCCTGGGATGGGGTGCAGCACGTGGTCGGCCAGGGGTAACGTACTCCCAGAGGTCCCGCACCTCTGGGATCCTGTGCGTATGGACGCGGCCGACAGGATTCTTCCGATGGCCGTCCTCTTCAAATTTGCGAGGTTAATGGAAACCAGAGACAAGGTATTAAACGTCTCCGTATCCGGGGGATTTCCCTTTTCAGATGTTCCGGAGGCGGGCCCCAGCGTAACCGTGGTAACGGATGACGACATGTCGCTGGCCGAAGAGCTGGCGGAAGAGGCCTCTGCCCTGATGTGGAGCATCAGGGAGCTGTTCATCCGCAACCTCATTCCATCGGACGGAGCTGTGGATAGGGCCATGAAATCGAAAGGACCGACAGTGCTCGCCGATGTCGCCGACGACCCAGGGGCAGGAGCTTACGGTGACAGCACCGGCGTCCTCAGGTCGATGGTGGAGAAGAGCGCCAAGAACGCAACTATAGTTATAAAAGATATAGAGGCGGTGGAGGCGGCGTCTAAAGCTGGCATAGGTGAGACGCTGAAGATTGAGATAGGCGGGAAGACGGACGAGAGGTGCGGCGACCCTGTTGAAATAAGGGGGACGGTTATGACGCTGTCGAGCGGGAAGTTTGTGGCCATGGGGCCGATGAGGCAGGGAAGGGAGATTGACATCGGCAGGCTGGCGGTGCTGCGTGCAGGGGGCATCGATATCGTCGCAGCGGGGCAGAGGGTGGCGCCGAACGACGCGCAGATATTCAGGAGCGTGGGGATCGAGCCGGCCGACAAGAAAATCCTCGTGATAAAGTCCACGCAGCACTATAGAGCCTCGTACGAGCCCTTGGTAAGGGAAATAATCCCTGTCGACGCCCCAGGCATCTCCTCAGGAGATTTAGTAAAGATAAGAGATTGGTATAAACAGTTGAGGAGACCTATATTCCCGTTAGACAGTATCTAAACCGTAAATAAGCCTATTATTTATTCCCTTTTTAAAATAAATTAATTTTTCAAGTTTCAGAGGAAAAAAATGGATTATTATGGTTCGAGGTTATCCGATGAAGAGCTTGACTGCTTCCATTATGCGGGATATTGCCATCGTGTATCTTGTGACGCAGAGGTTTCCAAACGCGGCCCCCATCGCTGCCATTATCGCTATCCGGCCGATCCTCCTAAGCCCGTTATAGAAAGGTATGGTACTCTTCGGAAGGCCCTCCTCTGACGAGAATATGAAATACGTTACGGAGCCAAGTGTCAGCAGTGCGATTATTAATCCATCGATGGGTTTTCCGGGCTGTATCGTCTGCTGAATCTGGGCCAACAACTGGGCTCTCACCATTGCCCTCACGGCTACACCTGTGCCGATTCCAACCATGATTGAGATCGGAAATCTCTCCAGGAACCTCAAGTCTTTCGAGTACCTTGTATAGAGTAGTAGGCCGAGAACCGTTGGCACTAAGAGGATGTAATTGCTTTTGTTAACAATAGGAGCGACCAAGTTCTTCTTGAGCTCAGTAATGGCCATAACCGTTGCATGCGCCGTGGCGAATCCGATGAAGGTGAACTCAACCACCCTGAACAGTGGGTTTTCCTTATATAGGTAGCTCCAAAAGCCTATGGTGACTAGAACACCGATCCAAGGGCTTAGTGTACTCAACATGTCTGCCACTTTTCTATCCCCCCTTTAGCCTACTTATTAGGTGGTCTATGTTACCCAGTATAGCCAAGAGTATCGTGAACAGGAATGCAAGCGACAGCGCGTCGTTTATGGCGAGCCCACTCCCGGGTCTTCCTATCAGAAGTTCGTATTCAGCCCCGCCCTGGACGCCCGCGATGAGACCGACGAGTTGTCCGGCGTTGTAGTAAGGCATGTAGGTAGGCACCCAACCAATTGTCGGGGCGGCGGCATAGGGAATGTGGAACGTCTCCACCCATTGTCGTACGGGAGAATCTGCATCAGAACCTGTTATGTGTACAATTAAATCAATGTCCGAGGCACCCTTCAGTTCTTTCATAATGGAGAGTTGCTCTATAGGAGTTCCGTAAAAGTCCTGTTCAAACACTCCTTGAGGGTTTGTAGCGAATGAGGCCATGGCTGTTTCACCGCCAGCTAAAAATCCCATGAGAACATAGTCGTCTCCGTACTTCTTGTTCGGGAAACTTATCTCAAAATTAATGTCTGTGAGGGCCCCTGAAATCAGCAGCGGAGAGTCCGCTCCGAAATTTACTATAACAAATTTATGTGGGCCTTCTCCAAGATGCCAGAACAACGCCTTAGCAAAGGTTTCCTCCTCGGGCCAAAGTGCGACATCAACATTATTCGCGACCACTATTATGCTGCCAGATGGAAGATTTTCGATGTAGTTGTATACCTCCCTTGTATAGTCACTGATGGGTATTGGTATGCCGAGTGGATTAACCGCAGGAATAATCATAAGGATAAGCATTACGACCATTAAGTACCGTCGATCCAACTTCCTGAGCGATTCCAACTTTTCCACCTACTCTGGGAGGTACCCCCTTTCGTAGCCAAGCAATGTTCTTAGCCCCATTCCTATTGCACCTATCGCCATTCCAATGATGATCCCGCGCATTCCACCGGCGCTAGGTACAGATTGTATCCAGTCCCCTATCTGTGGGATAAAAGGCATGATGCCTCCAACTGGAGCACGATATAGTAGGGTGAAGACTACAGCCGTAAGCAGAATCAGAGCCTCAAAGCTCCGAGCCCTCAGGGCTCTGAAGGCTGCCGAAGCTATGAAGAAAGCCATTATACCATATCCGGATGGACCCAAGGCGCCGTAGACATTCGTAAAAAGGAAACTGTATATCGGATGATTCGTCCCTGAGAAGATCCCTATCAGCGTTATCGAAACCACAACGAAGAGGAGCCATGCGCTGTAGACCCACTGTTGGCCCTTTCTAAATACTCTCCTCCCGTGGAATACGAAGGTGTTGACGAGCCCCAAGACTATGGCAAAGTAAGCTATCAGGACGACCCAGTTTCTCAGAGCAGCGGCTGTATTGTTTAATGCATCAAAGCTGATGAAGTAGTCGAAGATTGTTAGTAGACCTGTGATAAATGTTATCGCTACATATAACTCTCTTCGCCTAAAAAAAGACATAATATCACATCCCCAATATGTTGTAAAGTGCCTTCGATCCGAATATGTACAATATGTATCCGAGGATGATCAAACCAGCGGTTAGAATCTTCCCATAATCTTGCCCGACTAGGCTGCCAAGTTCGAGTGGATCTCGAGATAGATAAGCTCCTGCTGCATAAACTTCCTCACCGATCAGAGAGAAATCGCACATTGAAACGAACCAAGGCATCTGTGTCGTATTTCTTCCACATCCTCCGATCTGGAAAACCCCCGCTTCGGCGCCAGCTGAGACTATTGCGAGGCATTCTCCGGCGAAAGCACCGACTAATACACTGCTTACCGCCTTTTCCCTACCTATAATCCCCATGCACGATGTTGCAAGTCCCCACTGTGAGCTACTAACGTAGCGGATATTATCCTCTTGGAAAGCCTCGGGATTTCCCGCCTCAATGAACCCTGTTCTCATCGCTTCCGAAGCCACCGGGATTACCTGAGCCTGGGTTAAGGGAGCAACAACTTCTATACCACTTTCAGCGCAACATTTGCTCAGATATCGCAGTACAGCTAAACCAGCAACCGTCTCTGGTCCACTAACACTCGTCAAGTCTCCAATGCCATTCACGAACAAAACTCTTCCGCCCATTTCAGCAGCCCTGCCCACAGCCTCATCAATGGCATTGAGAGCCGGAATCGCTCGAATACGAGGTAGTTTACCGCCTTTCGCTCGCTCGATATTGTAAATCATCGCCAACCATATAAAAGCCAGTATTATTGTGGCTATAATTGTACCTTCAACAAAGATCATTGTTTTTCTCCGAGAATATATTTATTATTGTATATAAATAATTTACTAGTATGAATTTTAAAAACGTTGAATCTACGAAAACTATAAATATTTTATTAATCCAAAATTAAAGATTTAAAATGGATATTATAATAAGGAATGGTAACATCATTGATGGGCTTGGAGATCTGGTACCATACAAACCGTGGATAGTGGCAGACATCGGAATTGAGAGGGGGAAAATCTCTAAAATCGGTGATCTAAGCTCTGAAAGCGCGGATAAGGTCATCGACGCGTCGAACTTGATGGTCTCACCCGGGGTGATCAACGTACACAGCCACTCAGACTGGTCGCTTATAGCTGATGGCATGGCCCAAAGCGCGGTGAGGCAGGGGATCACGACTGAGATCATTGGCAATTGTGGAGGCTCGGCCGCGCCCCTCATGGGGGAAATACGAGATGTGGCTAAGACTCGTAGGGCAACGCAGTTTGGCATCGACCCCGACTGGGAGACTATGGGAGATTACATTGCGAGGCTTGAGAAGAAAGGCGTCTCAGTAAACGTTGCGCCTCAGGTAGGCCATAGTCCCCTAAGGGGGTCCGTGATGGGATTCGAGTACAGGGCCCCCACAAGGGAAGAACTGGACGAGATGAAGGCCATACTCGCGAAAAGTATGGAAGATGGAGCTTGGGGCATGTCTACCGGCCTTATATATATACCAAGCTCCTTCGCAGATGAAGAGGAAATCGTGGAGCTCGCAAAGGTGGTAGCGGAGTATCAAGGTATCTATGTTACACACATGAGGGGAGGAGGAGACAGGGTCTTTGCAGCCACAATGGAGGCAATAAGTATTGCAGAGAAAGCAGGCGCGCCACTTCATATCCTTCATCATAAGGCGATGGGAGACCGCAACTCGGCCAAGGTGCTTTTCACTCTACCTATGATCGATGATGCCATAGCAAGAGGGGTCGACATAACCATCGGCATGTACCCATACGAGGCTGGGAGCGCCAACCTCGCGGCCTCCTTCCCGCCGTGGGCGCACGAGGGCGGCCTGGAGAGGTTCGTCGAGCGGCTCAAGGACCCCGAGTGCCGCAGGAGACTGAAGCTCGAGATGCTCGAACCCCAGCTAGTTCCGAGCTGGGAGAGCTACGTGGCCCAGTCTGGTTGGGAGGACTGCTGGAGCGGCTTCCGGATCACATCAGTCGTTTCCGAGAAGAACAAGTGGATGGAGGGGAAGACTCTGGAGGAGGCGAGGCCAGAATGGCAGGACGATCCCCTCGATTTCATGTTCGACCTTCTGGTCGAGGAAAAGGGAAGAGTCGGGTTCGTCCTTCCTGACGTCTTCAAACGCGGCGACAAGTACCTCAGGATGGTAATGCGGTACCCGAACATGATCATTGAGGGGGATTCGTCGGCCCTCGCCACCTCGGGGCCGCTCTCAGCAGGTCACCCGCACCCCAGGAACTTTGGTTGGGTGCCGAGGGCCCTCGGTAAGTACTGTCGACAGGAGAGGGCGCTGACCTTCAACGAGGCCATTAGGAAGATGACATCTCTGCCAGCCCTGAGATATGGCATAAAGGATAGAGGAGTGATAGCCGAGGGCATGATGGCTGACATCATGATATTCGACCCGAGGAGGGTCATCGACAGGGCCACGTTCCTGAATCCTAAGCAGTATCCTATGGGAATACCCTATGTCATCGTCAATGGTCAGGTCGTTGTGGACGAGAGTGAGCACACGGGGAAGCTCCCCGGGAAGGTGCTAAGACACAAGAAGCCGATAAAGTAAAAAAACACTTTTTTTCTTATTAAATGATCTTCATGGGAGAAGTGAAGTTCGGGGTCTGGCTTCCGAACCATCTTGTCACCTATCCTCCCCCCCACCCCTATATGCGAGCGATTCTCTCCAACCTCAGGGAACTCGACTTTGAACTCGTGAAGAGTATCGCGATCAAGGCAGAAGAACTTAGATATGACTCCATATGGATATGTGACCACTTCAGTTGGGAGAATCTCAGGGTATGGCTGGAATGTTGGACAACGCTCTCGGCCCTATCCTCCGTAACCAAAGAGATAAGGCTCGGGACCATTGTTCTCTGCAACCTGTATAGGCACCCATCGCTCTCCGCGATGATGGGCACCACCCTCGACTGCATCTCAAACGGCAGGCTAGAGTTCGGGATAGGGGCTGGCTGGAACGAGATCGAGTGCGAAAATTTCGGGATAGAGTTCCCTGAACCGAGAATCAGGCTAGGCATGCTGAAAGAGTCAGTCGAGATAATAAAGAAGCTCTGGACGATGGAGCGCACCACCTACCTGGGAAAATACTATACGATCAGAGATGCCTACTGCGAGCCTAAGCCCGTGCAGAAGCCCCACCCGCCAATTTTGATAGGGGGAGGGGGGGAGCAGAGGACTCTGAAGATCGTTGCCAGACTCGCCGATGAGAGCAACTTCTCAGGCCCCCCCAAAGCCGTTAAAAGGAAATTGGGCCTCCTGAGGAAGTACTGCTCGAAGATCGGGAGGGACTTCGAATCCATCACCAAGTCAACCAACGGATACGTTGTCATCGCCCCCACACACGATGAATACATCGACGAGATGAGGAGGAGGTACGATGCAATGGGCAGGCCCGGACCTTTCGACGAGTGGCTCAAGGGGGCCGAGGCGTTCTACATCGCGGGCACCCCCGAGGAGTGTTTCGAGCAGGTAAAGAAATATGTGGACATCGGCGTAAGGTCGTTTATACTGAAGTTCGGAAAGGTCCCAAAGACCGACGACATGGAGCTCTTTGCGAAGGAGGTTATCCCGAGGGTCGACGAGCTTTCCCCATCCTAGTGGTCGGCGCTCACATGTCTCTGGCTCGTTATGATAAAATAGCCTACCACCTCTACTCGATTAAACTAAGGCTCCGAGATGGACTCCATCGACACGTTGTTCTTTCATGTCTCCATCGAAAGAAGATCTAACGCGAGACCTGTCAGGTGGGGAAGACCAGAGATTTGATGACAACAGGGATCAACCCCCTCTCCCCCGTAGGCTTACCTATGTCGACATAGTTGAAGCCGTGGAGCACTATCTCGTCTATCGAAACGAGGTTGATCTTCGGGGAGATCTCCTCCTTTATCACCCTCCCCATTCCCCTCCCAATATCTGCCTCGAAGACGATAACAATAGTCTTCCTGTTTTTAATCGTGTTCTCCAGGGTTGATATTATCGCGCCAGCCAGGGTCTTCATGGTCTCGTAGGAGGGCTGATCTATAACTGAACGGCTGAACATTAAGGCCACGTAATCCTCCCCCTCGGAGATGTCATGCATCTCAAGGGACCTCTTGATGGCCTTCTCTACGGATTCTTTTGGCACTCCTCTAACAGCAAAACTTGGCGCCACGATGGGTAGATTTCTCAAAGGAAGGAGACTTAGATCCGAGACGAAATTAGTTGTACCACTCACCTGGAGGGTGTACTGGGAAACCCCAATGACCGTGGCGCGAATCCTCTCTTTGGGCTCTGATAGACAGGCCTCTAGGTCTCGAATTCCAATACGTATTTCTCCCCCTAGGATCCTTCCCAGGTCCCCGAAGTCTCGATCCTCGTATCCGTAAATATATTCTGCCACACCTCCCGAGAAAACGATCCTATTGATAGTTCCTTTATAATTCAATTGCGGGGTGATCATGAGCTGTTTGGTCAGGTCTGATATCTGGCACCGTCTCATCACCTCGAACAGACAATTGGCCATCGCACAAGCCATTCTACGTTGGTCAGTCTCCGGCATCTTTTCGCCCAGCCTGAGCGATACATCGGTCGCTCTTGCTATAATCTCCCCTGGATTGTTGAATCGAGTCAGCCTACCCTTTTCGTCTAGGACAATGCAACGGGCTCCAACGCAAAGGGAGGCGGTGTCCACAACCTGTCCATTTCTCAAAACTGCGATTTTAGATGTTCCGCCGCCTATGTCGACGTTCATGACAGTAATTTTTCGCCTATCAGAAAGTTTCAACGAGCCGGAGCCATGGGCAGCTAGAGCAGCCTCGTAGTTTGGACCTGCGATCGCGCAGACAAATTTTCCCATTTGATTCGCGAACAGGTCGATTATTTTCCTCGAGTTGCGTCTCCGTGCGGCCTCGCCAGTTATTATTATGGCCCCCGTGTCCACTTCACCAAGCGCGAATCCGGCATCCTCGTAGATGCGATTTAAAATTGATGACAGGCGCTTGACAACGATGCTGTAAGACCCTTTGAAAGGCGTCATGAAGACGTCCGAGAGGTAGGTGATTTCCCTATTTACGACATCCAGCTTGTTTGTACCTTCGATGTAACCCAATTTTAGCTTCGAAAAGACAATCTGGGTTGTCGTAGAGCCGATGTCTATGCCGACGCTTCTTATGCTCTTCGAGCTCTCGGACTCTAAATCGCCTCGATGGGATGACAAAGACATTAGAAAAGAGTTGGGCGACACCGGGTTATTAAAGATAACATCTTATCAAAGTATATTTACTAAGAATAAATATATAGGATTTTGATTAAGGCCTACTAGAACGTGAGGAAGAACGGCGACAGGCTCACAGATGTCAACGGCCTTTTCGACTGGGAGGCGTTCCGCCCGCGCGCCAGCGTGTAACGTAAATATGTTAGTTTCTGTATTGTCTTTAC
>Ga0209636_10006337_pt1 | contig 12082 bp, 9 predicted proteins | sample DeeMarSWOR152_54_FD_187464 | JGI IMG/M metagenome (GOLD analysis project Ga0209636, IMG submission 187464) | Marine sediment microbial communities from White Oak River estuary, North Carolina - WOR-1-52-54 (SPAdes) (version 2) | ecosystem: Environmental > Aquatic > Marine > Intertidal zone >...
CACCTCAGGGCCCCAGAGGCTGTACCCGCCAATATCTGATTTAGCCAGATATTTTTCCGCTTTTTTGGCCACGTAGCGGGGATCCAGCTCAAAGGGTGTGCCGTCATTGTTGAAGATGTCGCAGATAAAACAGAGAGTGGGCACTTCCGCGAAAGGATCCAGGAAACCGGTTGCCGGATCGGGCTTGATCGTCATGTCTCCACATTCCATGGTTTTAAACCCAGGATAAGAAGTGAGGCTTGTACCTGTCCCTTCGCTAAAAATCTTTTCATCATTATGTCCGCTCTTGTAGACCATGTGGCGCCAGCGACCGGGAAGATCAGCCGTTTTCAGGTCAATCATGGCGATTTTTTTGTCTTTGATGAAACGAAGCGCCTCATCTATGTCCTTAAACATCGAATCCTCCTCTTTTTAACTGAAATAGGCCAAAATAATATTCTTGAGAATCTCTGAACAGGTGATGAACTCCTCAACGGAAATAAACTCATCCACCAGGTGCATCTGGTCCCGATTTCCGACACCCATGCAGAAAGAAGGAATGTTGCCTACTGCCTTAAATATAGACGCGTCTATCCGGCCGCCGGCAAACCTGTTCTGAGTCGTGAAGTTAAAACGTTTGGCTTCCTGGCGAATGATATCCACCAAGGGGTCATCCGGGTCTTCGATGTATCCCGGAGCGCTGTACAGGTTTTCTATTTCGTAATTATCCCTGCAAATCTCCTTGCAAACACTGTTCACCTGATCAAAGATTATGCTGTCTTCAGGTGCAGTGCGGCAGTGGACCATTATCTCGCATTTATCTGGGACAAGAAAAATATCCGCGCCTCCGTTTATGCGAATAGGCATGCATATGGTCTTAATTTCCTGTCCCTCCGCCTTCACTGTGTGGAAGTCGAGCTTCTCTAACTGAGCGAGCACTTCCACAGCCTTGGAGATAGCATTCACTCCCCGCTCGGGATAGCCAGTGTGGGAACCCTTCCCTTTAATCCGTACCAGGATATTTTCAATACCCCGGCAGCCATAAATAATGTTAACTTTTTTCTCGTCAACATCCGTCTGAGGCTCCAGCACCAGGGCTTTATCAGCCTTCAAGAACTGAGAGAGAAGGTAGCTTCCTTTCTCTTCCAGTTTGGTTCCAAATTCTTCACCCGTAGTGAATGTGAATACCAGGCGTCCGTTAATCGGCCTGTCTTTGACGAACCGCGCAATCTCCAGCATCGCTGCGATATTCCCTTTATCATCGCTGGCTCCCCTGCCAAAAATCTTGCCCTTTTCCATCACAGCACCGAACGGCTCATGCTCCCAATCACCACCCACGTCAACCGTGTCCAGATGAGCATTGAGGAGAAGCGACTTTGGACCATCGCCAATCTCGAAGAAGATATTGTTCTCTTTAATCTGAGGGCGATAGCCCATTTTTTGGAGTTCCTGGCTGACATATTTGGAAATGTCTTTCTCGTTTCCTGTAACACTGGGAATCCGAATGAGTTCCTGAAGCCAATGAATGAGTTTGTTTTTATCAACTTCCAAGGTTTTCACCTCCACTCAGCGGCTGCTGATAAAGTTTTTGATATGCTTGACGGCCAGCGCAACCCTGTCTGTGGGAGTAAATCCATAACAGAAACGGAGGTAGCACACCTCAGGATCAGTCGGAGCCGGTGTGTAGACTTCATAGTCATTGCCTGCGGGACGAACGCGGAATTCAAAAACTGTTCCGGAAATAGCGCTAACCTTTCCTCTGTCCACCAGGTCAATACTGAACTTATCCACGTCCCCGAATTCCTTGACCAGCTCAACCGGCAACGGGATGACCGCATAGATGGCTCCGCCAGGGCTCTTCATCTCCCAGCCGAGCTCTTCCTTCACCTTTTCCACAAGGATGTTCCTTCGGTTTTCAACCTCATCGAGTAGATCTTTCTTGTATTTCTTTATCTCATCCGGGGCTGTCTCAAACTTCATGAAGTGGGCGATCAAAGCCCTTTGAGAAGTCACTGAAGGGCACCCGCTGTGAGAGCGGTTATAAAAATAGACATACCGCGTCACACGAGGGTCAGCGCAGGAGATATAGCCCAATCTCTCACCTGGAATCTGTCTTGTTTTCGAATAGGTGCCGCAAACGACTGTTTTGCTCAGAATATCCGGCGAGAAAGACTGCGCTTCCTTCCCATCGAAGACCAGTTTATGATAGGCCACATCTAAAATCAGTGGCACACCGACCTCTCTAATGATTGTTTCCAGCTTTTCCTGTTCAGCCGGATCGGTGACCACAGCCCCATCAGGATTATTGATCAGAGTGAAAAGGAAAGCCGCAATCCTGTCTTTAACCGGATGGCAGAGCTTAAGGATTGAGTCAGGATCAGCCACTTTCCCTTCTTCGTTGATCAATGGGACTGGCCATATCATACCGTCGTGCATATCCACGATCAGGTTGTGGTTCTGCCAGGTTCTCTGATTAGTGAGAACCAGATTTTTCTGGCCATCCATGAACATGGAGACCGAAGCCCCCAAAGCACCGGTCCCCCCATGGGTCACAGCCACATGTTTTTGCATGTTGTCTTCTTTGTATTTTTCAAAATCGACACCCTGGTTTCTAGCCTCATCCTGGAATTGCTCCAGGATTAATGCTCTCAGATCATCGGGTATGGAGTGCTTGAAAATCAGCTTTTTGAGCTTGTTGTCTCCGTCAGGGACAGTGTAGCCGATCCTTCCTTCCTCTAAAACAGACTTGGCTGATTCCTCGAGGCTTTCCTTATAACCGGGTGGGAAGAGGCCGGGAGCACAGAGCTCCCCGATGTCCGCCCTGACAAAATCAGGGTCCTGAGTGGATAGAATCCTTGCTTTTCCAGCGACCACAGTAATAGTCGATTTCTTGGATAAAGTCTTAATGGCTGCTTCGGGTAATTTAATTTTTTCTTCCATAAAACACTCCTTTTTAAAAATAAATGCCAGTCAATATTTTTTTCTCCATGGGAAAAAAATTGCGGAAGATAATTTCCTCTTGACTTATAGCAGAGAAAAAATTTGAAGTCAACAATAAGGGTTTGCGCAAGTGGCAGCCGCTCATCCGCGAGGGCAAGCTTAAGAATGCCGATGTTCTTGTCTACTGAATCCTTAATACGAAGCCCCTGGGGATGAAGTACAGAAGAATTTTAATTTTAAAGATTGAATCTTCGAAAAATCCGCTTGCTTAGAATCCTCTGGCGAACATCGTCCAGAATCTATCTCCGAGTTCCAAGTATTTGTGCATGGCAGCCCGGGCAAAATCATTCGTGTATTTTGTCAGGTATTCCTTGGCTTTGGCCAGGTCTTCCTCAGAGTGTCCTTTCTTCAAAAGAGCCAGAACTTTTTTCTCGATATCCGGCAGGTCAGAAAAAGCTCTCTCTTCGAACTCTTTCACGGCATCATTGATGTATTGCCCTGCTCTTCCCCAACGGACTGTAGCCAGTCGATTCGCGCGCCTGAAAGCCCAGCATGCAGAATCCATACGGAACCTGTGCTGCGCGCATATTTCAAAACTCGTCGGGAGTTCTGAGACACCGGCGAATATCGGAATTCTCGGGCTTTGTCCAGGATTGTCAAACGAAAACCAGGCAATTCCCCCCACAGGATCAGGCAGCCAATCCCGCATCTGCAGGACCTCAGAATAGGAACATCCGGCAATGGCAATGGTTCTCTGCCGATCGACGACTCCCGGCTTGATAGTATTCAAAAGATTCGTCATATCATAAGACATCCAGGGACTCACGACAGGACTCTTCTCCGTTTCCTCGCTTCGGCGTTTTTTCACAACGAGGTCTTTCGTCATATCCAGTTCTGTTCCTTCGTAGGTCTCCCGGTAAAAATTCAACATATCTCTGACCGAAACTTTCTTTTCCGGTTTCACCGAAAAAGGAAGTTCCTCCATATCCATCTTCAGTTTGAGAGAGGGAGCAAGAGTGCTGAGCACATAGAATTCCCGGGTTGAGAACGGTCTTCGTCCACTGTAGACTTTCCAGAACTTGAAGGGCTCTCCGCTGTCGGGATCCCACCAACCCATCTCCTCCGCCACGGAATACACATTTTCCGAAGCCATGTAATAATCCGGATTATCCAGGTCAAGCTCACTTATCCTCGGGATATTCGCGGAAACGCCCACATGGTCGTCAGGAATACGGGCCGCAGCCCACACCGCTCCCTTTTCCAGAGGACCGGCGCCAAAAATCTCAAAATGCCAGACTTCTTTTGGGTCAGCGATTGTGATGCATTCTCCCCAGTCCCCGTATCCGTACTCTTTAACGAGTTGGCCGGCAAGCTTGATGGCTTCCCTGGCAGTTGTGCATCTTTCCAGCATGAGACGCTCGATCTCCTCGATCATGAACATCCCTTCCGGGTTGTACAGGTCTCTTTTGCTTCCAATCGTTGTCTCTCCGATGGCCAGTTGTTTTTCGTTCATGCAGGGATAGGCCGTGTTGAAAAAGGCATAGGTTTCCTCAACTTGTGGGATTTCGCCCTTCAATACCATGCCTCTCAGATCCCAGGAAGTCTCGGTGTGCATCTTGCCGTAATAGATTTTATTCATTGTTCCCTTGGGATGCTTCTGAGGAGGAACCATATTCACCCAGGTGCGGTAGTTTCCGTCGCAGGAGTGAGCGGTGATGACCGAACCATCGGTTGTCGCTTTTCTTCCAACCATGATGCTGGTGCATCCTGTATCCCAATCTTCCCAACCTTGAACTTGCTGTTGAGGCTGTTGACCTGGGATCAGGAATAAAGCAGTCAATAACGAAAGAATGGTTAATACTGCCAATCCGCTAAGTATTTTCTTAAGACTCATTTTTCTCATCCTCACCTCCTTCTCTCATAGCTACTTAATTATTATAAGAAATGCAGTGTTGTCAATGAATTTAAAGAATTAGAAATAATATGATAAGAAGTGAAGTGAGTGATAAAATTAATTTTGTTTCAGTTCAGCCGCAGAAGCCAGTTGGACGATTGCTTTGACTTTTAAAGGCCCAGGCATCTGGGGCCTCATTCCGCCTCCACGCATTCCACCGCCGCCCATTCCTCCGCCTCCAGGCATTCCGCCTCTTCCGCCACCTCCGGGCATACCACCAGCCATTCCTCTTCTCATGTTTGACCTACTGATTTTAGGCGTTTCCAATCTTATGCCGATCGAGCTGCCTGATTTGGCTCCGATTGCATAGGGATTCTGTTCATCCTGGCTTAGCGGGATTTTGAGCTCGTAGACAAGTGTTCCACTCGAGGAATTTATTGTCACATTGATTCCTTTTGCCTCATCAATCGGGATCCTGACACTCTCATCCTTCCCAGGCCCGAGTATTTCCAACTCAGTCATCTGTCTCATCGGGGCCTGCATGAACCTTTCGGGATCCTGTTCTCCTCTTCTCGGCTTTATCGGTACATCTTCCTCTCGCATCCCTCTCATTTGTATATCTTCTTCTGACATGCCAATAGGAAATTTAATGCCGAAATTTCTTTTCTTCCCGCCGACTGGATCAAACCACAGCGTGAATCCCTGTCTCATTATTTGATTCCGAATAATAGGATCCTCGACAATCATACAGATGTACATAAAGCTTTCATCATTCAGTAAACCAAGAGATATGTTTTCCTTCTCAAAATACATCATGGCATTCAGCCAGTCATTATGCTTCCCGTCAATCATGACTTCACGGTCCCGCCAGATGCTGCTCAGCTGGAACTGGCCACACGCGAAAAATAAGATTGTCAAAAGAAACAGGATGAATGACCAAGCGAGCAGCCTGGTGTTAAAAATTCTTTTGGTAACTTTTGATAATATCCTCATTATTACAGTTTTCATTTTTCTCCTCTCCATCATAAACTCTATTTTAATACTCTCAGTTCCATATGAAAATACAAAGCCAATAAAAGTTAGACAACACAATTCCGAAAATATTTGGTTTTGCAAAAAAAAAAGATGTTTCCCAAAGTGAAAGCATCTCCATTTCCGTGATGGACAAAGCTAGGGTGGAGTCTCAGGAAAGATCAGGCTGTGTGTTGAGAAAACCGTTTGAAGGCGGAGCGGGCACGGTTCCTCTCCGAAGGAGAGGAGAGCGAAGCCTGAAACCGAGCAGGCTTTGACTCGCTGGGGCAAAGTCTGCGTGTTTTCGATGCACTCAGCCTGATCTATAGCACATCTTGTTATCACGGATTTGGAGATGCTTCCTCCCACAGTGAGGGAAAATAAAATGGAGAGAGAAGGTGAAGGGTAATGTCAGAGCGACACCAGGGGAATGACTCCTGTTTCCAAAAATATCTCCATGGATAGAATAATCAGAAGAATATCTCAAGAAACATCCTTGACTGATTTTAGTTCTATCATTGCATTGATTTCCATGGAGACGCCTTCCGAATCCCTTCTCAGAAAAGTGACCATGATCTGCTTATGCTTTTGGATAGGCCTCTCGCTTTTTTGCCTCTTTTTCTTTCCTATCGCCTTCTTGAACAAATCGTAAACCGCTCCGGCCGCATCTATGATTGAAAAAGAATTCAACATCGGGTTTTTGTACTCTTTCTCTATTTCGTAAAAAGGACCGTAACCTTCAGGCAAAGGAGGCTTCTCGATTTCGAACGATGCTCCCTTGAAAGGGACTTTCTTGCCGGTCACTATTAACCGATTGCCGACAAACATGGATAATTCATATTCAGGATCTCTGACTTGTCTTTGAGTTCCAGAATCAACCCCTGGGTAGTCAAGCTGGATACCAATCTCTATTTCCTTTTTTAGAATAAGATCGCCGACTTTAAGATCCAAAAAATAGACATGCGCACCGGATTTCTCGAATAAGCCTATCGCCTCAATATCAACCATGTTCAAGCCTCTCTTGAGAAGACCCCCTTTAATCACGTTTTCTTTATCGGAAAATTTATAATAGGCCTCCACTGATATTTCTATCCCGATCACTAATTTTTCCGGTGGAGCGAGTGTCTTGCCTGTCCCTTCTCCTATCAATCCTATATCGATAACGACAGTAGATGTTTCCTCCCCAAACAAGTAAAGATTAAGGCTGATAACAAACACCAGCAAAAACGAAACCTTTCTAATCATCATAATGAAACTCAAAATAGACCTCGAGAATCTTCTTGGGAAAATCTTTAGGCAGGGAAGGGAAAGGAGAGCTCCCTTTTAAGGCTTTCAACGCGGCCTCGTCCAGGAGCAGGATAAGAGATGAATTCACGACTTGAGCAGAGAGAATTTCTCCACTCTCATCGATAATCACAGAAACTCCCACAACACCTTTAACTCCCATCTCTTTCGGATAGGGAATGATCCAATTCGCGAGGATTGTATTCACGACCTGTTCGGCCCATGGAGAAATATCATAGTCTTCGATACGAAAAGAGGCTCCAGCCTTTTGAGCCGCACCGTGGACACCTGCACGCGCAAGGCCTGTATCGCCTTTGAAAAAACCGATGTTGAAGAAACCTGAACGAGGATACTTCAGTTGTTTGACATTCCTTTCAAGTTTAGCTCTCTCCGCCTCACTCAAAAGTTTTTGCGTTTTGCCAATATCGAGGGAAAAATCCAGGACATAATCTGGAAGCAAATCCGACTCAGACTTGAACGACCATCCGAGTCTAAAATTCGAGGCCAGATCCGAATAGAATGCTTCTTCCCCTGTTGGAATTCGGTTATCAGTCCTTCCTGTTGAATAAAGCTCTCCGGGGCTCACAGACTCTGATGTTTGGGCAGGATTCACTAGGACTGCCGCTTTGTCCGGAAGCATTGCCCCCTTATCCTCATCTCCTCCGGGCTCATCCCTCGCTGTCTCCTGACGGCGTCTGAGGGAATCTTCAATATCCATCGGGATGATCAGTTGTTCGGGTGAAACGAGTACAGCCTCCCTGATTTTCAGCTGTTCAAGGTTGATACTCACCGAAACGTTTAAATAAAACAGAACAGCCATCAAGGCCACATGGATAAGGAGAGAGAAGAGAAAGCAAACCGCCTTTCTTTTTGAATCAAGCCTATCTTTATTAATCTTTATCCCCCTATGATTCTAGCACTCTTTCTCTATATATTTAAATTCAAGGTTTGTGAAAAAAGTTACATTCCCGGAACTAAGCCTAGCCAAGCCTCGCATCGGATCAGCATCCAGATCCAAATGGATATTTTTTAGTCCCGTGACTTCTTACTGGAGGGATTTATTTGACAGAAGAGAAACTGGGAGTGACTCTAATATTTTTGGCTTGTTCTCCTTGGTGCTCACAAGGAAAACTGAAACATCTTTTGATTGAAATGACACAGGAAAAAGGAGACAGCCCCCTTTTTTTCAGGGACTGTCACTTTTAGTCCTTTTAACAAGGAAGAATAGCGACTGTCCCTCTTCTTAAAAAAAGGGGCCTGTCCCCTTTTTTCCGCAAACATAAAAAGAGCTCTTTCCTCCCGCTTCTTTTCCCCTCAATTACAGCCTGCCCTTTTTCCCCTCTTTTGACAGCGCATTGAAGGGCCTATGGCATATAGCCCGGGGAGGAAAGAGCCCATAAATCCCATTTTCCTCATACCATTGGCGTTCTCTATATTAATAATCCTTTTTCAGATTTATTCAATCACCTACAGCGACGATTTCAGGGGGTGAATTTAGGGGTGAGATATCTCGCTATTGCAGAAACACAGAGAGGAGGCGGGTTGTTTTCAGGGGGTAGCCCTATTCACCCCGCCCTTTTGCAAAGTCAACGAAGGATCGAATCAGAACAATCAATATCTCTCCAGATACCTCGTAGTGAAATAGTCGTCTTTCACGTTGGGATTGAACTGGATTTCATTTATTTTCAGGATTGACTTTCTGTCGTTTTGTTTGTTGACCATTATCATATGTATGGGTCTGTATCTGTGATTGACCGGGTCCAGCTCTCGAATCTCTTTGACTGAGAGCTCCTTATGCAGCTCACCATCAAGGTCGTAATACACCGCTCCTCTTATGACATAGTCTTTCTTCCCGATGTAGGCCATCCTTTTGGAAAAACCATTCTCATCAGCCACATCTTCATTAATCGGCACCATTTCTATCTCCCAGCACAGGGTGCCTTCCACCTCTTTTTCGCTCAAAATCCTGTATGTGAATTCATCCAGTATGGGCGGGGACATGTCCGCATAGGAAAATTCCGAGCCCATGAAGCTTTTGGCTCTCTCTGAGCTGACAATCCGCCTCGTCTTCCTGAGGGCTGGCATGAAGAGCCACATGTCATCATCTTTTTCCTCGTAATCAAACACGAGCAGCCCTGTCCCTTTCACGTCAGCAGGAGCGAGGAAACGGAGAAGTCTTTTTTCTGTGTCTCCATTATCGAAAAGCTTGGTCACCATCGCAATCTCCCTGACCCGCTCCCGACCTTTGCTGTCGATGATGGTCATAGTCGAAACAGCCTCTGATCCAGCGAGCTTTGTCACTTCAAAGGCCTTATCCATAATCTGCTTTGCGGTCAATTCTTCCTGGACCATAAGACCTGAGCCAAGAAAAAATACCGCTGATAGCGTTGCTAACAACTTGATTTTATTCATGTTATACTCCTTTGACGATTAATTTCTTGTTTGTTCCAAGGTGCCAGATAGATGTCGCTACAAGCGACCAGAATGTACTCCATCACCATGTGATATCCTCAACTCTTTAAACTGATCATTTTATTCGGTTCCAGGAAATCGGGCCTGAACACCAAACAGAGCGCCGGGATGAGGACCAGTGCGCCGACAAGACAGGAGAAAATCGAAACCACAATCAGAAATCCGAAAAACCTTAATGGCATGAAACCGGATGTGAACAACACAAGAAAGCCGATAATCACTGAGAAGGCATTGAAAATGATTCCCCGGCCCGTTGTGGTCAGAGTCTTTTTAGCGGCGTCCTGAGGAATAAGCCCTTTACGCCTTTCTGACCTGTATCTCCAGAGGAAATGAATCGTGTAATCCACCCCAACACCGATCATGATCGAGGACAGCATGGCAGTCGCCACGTTCAGCTCGATCCGGAATATTCCCATCAGGCTGAAAAGCGCGATCACTGAGAGCCCCAGGGGAAGAGAAGAAACAATCCCAGCAACGACTGAGCGGAAGAATATCATCAAAAGGATTCCCACCGCCACGATAGCCAGACCCAGAGATAGCAGCTGGCCATTGACTATCAGCCGGGCTATGTCAGAGAAGATGAAGGCAAATCCTCCGGCCAGTTTTATCTCTTCATCGTTTTTCGTCATTTCCATAATCTGCTCTTTGACTCTGTTGAGCTTTGGCGTGCTGGTGGTGTTGATACGGGCAGTGACCAGCGCATTCTCATAGGGGAAATCCACCATTTTTTCGAAATCCTCCGGATCCCCGCTCATAGAGTAAAGCTCAAAGTATTGGGCCACAGCGTTTCGAGTGTCGGGAATGGCATCGTACCCTTCTTCATCGTTATCATTTATAGCCCGGCTCATCATCCGCACCACCCTGGCAATAGAAGAGGTGTAGCCGACTTCTGGAAATTCTCCCATCTCTCTTTCCAGGCGGTCAATCTTATTCAAAACCCTGGGATCTTTTATATCACCATTGACAACGACAGAAACACTTTGTGCGCCACCCATGTTTTCATTGATCAAATCCGCAGCCCTGACAATCGGAGAATCCTTGGGAAAATACCGATTCGGGTCTGAGTCCACATGTATAAAAAATATTCCTATGGACAAAACCACGGCGCTGCTGAAGGCCGCGATGACAATGGCTTTCGGACGCCTGGAGACAAAATTTCCGAAGAAATGAAGAACACGGTCAAGCAACGGTCGTTGACTGGCTTCTTCGTTGGCACGGATGACCGGCTTTCCCTTGGGGAGAAAGGAAACGACCGCGGGAATGAAAAAAAGACTTGCGGAAAGGGCAAACACAATCCCGAATGAGGCCAGAATGCCTAACTGTCTGGCTGGGATAATGATATGCCCGAAGAGACAGAGCATTCCGGCTATCGTTGTCACTCCAGCCAACAGAATAGGTTTGCTCAGGCTCTGGAATATACCTTTCGCCAGGTCTTTGTTAGTGTACGGATTCCCTTCGACATTCAATTCCTGATATTTGGCGATGAGATGAATTCCATAATCATTAGCGACAGCAACCAGAAAGATCGGAACAATCACGGTAATGACCTGAATCTTCCACCCGACCAAAGGAACTATGCCTATCGAGACCAATATGGACATGATAACTACGGCAAAGGGCAAGAGAACACCCCTGAGCTGTCTGAAACAGATAAAAAGAAACACGAGCATGATGAGCAGGGCAAGAGGTATGAGCTTGCGAAAATCTCCCTGGATGCTTTTTGCGACTAGAACTCTTGTATTCGGTAATCCCCCAGTGACAACCTCTTCCTTTCCGGGATTCTCCTCAATAAGCTCTTTAACCTCACTCACAATAAAGCTGTCCTCGACATCGGTTTTCAGAAGGGCAATGACAGCGGTCAAACTGAAGTCCTTGGAGACGACAGAGCCGTAGACAAGGTCATTATCCATGATCTCTTTTCTCAGCTCTTGCGTCTGCTCCTCAGTTCGAGGGATACGTTTGACCGCAGGGTTGACGATCATAGCGCCCTCTTCACCTTTGATATTCTTCAGCTCGAACAGGGAAAGCACCTTATCCACGCCTTTAATCCTTTTCATCTGTTTGGAAATGGCCTCAGTGCGCTGGAGGGTTTCAGGCTCGAGCACATCATCAGCCTTGATAATCAGCATGAGCATCTCTGTGCCCCCGAACAGCTCGTCAATTTCTTCCGTGTTGAGCCTTGATGGGAGATCAGAGGGAAGCATAGCCTTCAAGTCGGATTCTATTTCAGCCTTAGGAATTCGAGTAGCGAAGAAAGCGGTGACAAAGATAAAAACCGGAATGATCACCCAGCGCAATTTCACGATCATATCGGCAAGAGTATTCATGATTTTTTCCTTTTCATTGTCTGCTTTTTAACCGCAATGCCCTGGATGCCGCTTAAAAACAATGTAGCGATGGTCTCCTTGAAGTCGTCATAATACGTATCATCAAACTTGACTTTAAAGATATTCTTTAAGATCGACTTGATCCTGAAGTTCATGAAAACCATTGAGATCAGGC